>Ga0265295_1002366_pt1 | contig 30200 bp, 26 predicted proteins | sample Munlansysbiofilm_FD_192503 | JGI IMG/M metagenome (GOLD analysis project Ga0265295, IMG submission 192503) | Leachate microbial communities from a municipal landfill in Southern Ontario, Canada - Methane capture system biofilm | ecosystem: Engineered > Solid waste > Landfill > Unclassified ... | reverse complement strand
AAGATGAAAACAATGCAATTGGTCGCTTGGCCTTACATAGATTGTGAGTAACGAGGGATATCAGATGCCCTCAAACAACCTGAGAAACAATGAGTTGGAATTTACACCAACATTTGGGACTCTACAGTCTTTGATCTCAGATAACGCCTGCTCCGCTTTCAGGAATACCTCCTGCAACGATTGGTCTTTTGGTCGTGGCATCTCGCCTCCAGAATTTAGATTCTGGAGACAAAATAAGCAACATATATGATTTGTCAACATGGAATTTGTATTACCCATCAAACGTAGGTAGAAACGAAACAAAAAGGAAGATAACAGGGAAACTCAGGAGGATAAGGAAGCAAAAATCGGAATGAAGCAATATCAAGGAATGGAGCGGGCAACGGGACTCGGACCCGCGACCCGCAGCTTGGGAAGCTGCTGCTCTACCAACTGAGCTATGCCCGCTCTCAGGGAACACAAATCAAAACAGGGGGGTGTTTGTCAATACAATTCTGCGTGGGGGATGGGGTTGTCAACAAATCAAACAAATGGAATGTGATGACGTGGTGGGGTGGTGGCGTGGTGAAGGGGCGGGGTGGTGGCGTGGTGACGTTGTGGCGGGGTGGAACTCCGGAAGGTTAAGGTCCCCGTTAACCCAGTTCCGGAGGCGCGACCCTTTCGTTGTTCTGAAAGTCCCTGCGGGCCTTTGGTCGACCGGGAGATCGACCTTCCGGTTGTGGCCGGCGCGGCGTGAATGAGAATACCATAATAAACCTTGACAGTGAATTAAAGATCAAAACATTGCAATCAGTCTCACGACTTTGAATAGAATGTGATTAATGAGGACACTTGGATGTTCTCAACTCTTCTGACAATCAATGAGTTGGAGTTAGCCCAACAAAAAAGACCCCAACAAAGGAGATAACTCATGACGCGAAAACTCTGTACGATGGCGATGTTTTTCTTGGCATTCATTGTTTTATCAGCCAACGATATTCCTTCCCGGTTAACAGATCTGCCCTGCGCGCAGAACTTCGACGGACCCGACTTTCCCGCGGACTGGACCCAAACAACCACCGTGGGACCACTGGACAGATGGGTGCCTTATAACAGCAATTTTGTTGGAGGGGACCCCCATGAACTGCATTGTGACATGACGCCTGGAGCAGGCATCACCCGCCTGATATCACCCCAGATGAATACCGCCGGAAGTGACGAGATCATAGTTCAGTTTTTGCATGCCATCGGCTTTTACGACCTTGGCCTTGTTTTTAAACTGCAATACAGCCACGACCTGGTCACCTGGCACGACACAGACTGGTCGTCTTCTTACACGGGTTATAATCAAGGTGGGCACGTCAGCGTGCTGATCGCGAACCTGGATGCCCCCGCGACATATGTGGCCTGGACTTTGGAAGGAGACCAAATGGGCATGGAAGGCGCAACGCTGGACAACATCCGCATCCATCTCCGCGAAACCCCCGAGGCGCAGATCAGCGGCGACGGGTGGCTATCCTGGGATGCCATTCCCCACGCGAATGGCTACGACATCTACAGCGCGGATGATCCCACTGGAGAGTTTGGCTATGAAACAACTGTCTCCGGGGATAACGTTTGGCAAACTGATCTCAACCAGACCAAGAAATTTTACCGGGTGAAAGCCGTATATTAGATAAAGGTTCCCAGACCACTGGAGCAGTTTTCACCGCGAGGATAAATTTGGCAGGTCTGCCGGCAAAGACCGGACAGGCTCTGGATAATGTGGCACTCACTTGCAGAGTGGGGGGCAGGCATGGGCCGAAAAGCCGGACCGGGCGCCAGATTAAGCTTGACAAGAATCACCCGACTGACGGAGATTTCCGGCGTTTGCAGAAAAGCATAAGGAGCAGAGATGGAAAACCCCAGGGAAGATCTGGTCACCGCGGACCAACTGGAAAAGATCAACGCGGGCATGAAGCAGATGGTGCAGTTCGGAGATTCCAAAAACGGAGTGCTGCTGGGCGTGAACATCGCGATCCTCTATAACGTGACGATCAAAGTGCTGTCCTTCCAAAATATCCTCAACGCGGCGATCTCCGGCCTGGCGCTGCTGTGCTTCGCCATATCGACGCTGATCCTGCTCTGGTCGATCTTTCCGAAGCTGAAGTTCTCCCAGCGGGTCAATCCGCTCTTCTTCGGCTCGGTGGCGCAAATGGACCGGGACAGTTATCAGCAGCTTGGCTCCCGGCTGACGCAGGAGGAGCTGGCGCGCCACTACTTGGAGCAGATCCACACCAATTCCCAGATCGCGGCGAGGAAATTCCGGGAGTTCAAATGGGCCGTGCTGTTCGCGATCTTTTCCTACATGGCCTTCGCGGCGCTGCTGCTCATCGGCGTTTGAGCGGACAGAGCTGTGGAAGGGGGAGAAGGGTTTCCATCGCCCGCAAGGGGCTTGTCAAAGTCCTTTGCCTCCCACCCCCAAGGTTCCGCCGCGCTCCACCCTGGGCTAAGTTGTTACGCCCATCCGGGCGTTTTCACCTCTCTTGCAAACCGAGTGGGAATCGGCTGAACACAAGGCTTTCTTTCAAACTGAGTGGGTACCTCACCGGCGGAACCCCTCGCCAGAGGGGTGCATCACTATAGGCGGGGGTTTCAACCCACGTATCAGCAAGCCGGAACGAACCATAACCACCCCGCTCGCGGGGTGGAGGAATTCGCGGAGGGACTCATCGCTTCGCCACATGATCAGGTCAGCATTCAGCACATCCGATCCGCGATAAATCACGCATCAAAGTCCTGCACCCGCAAGCGGGTTTGAATTTCTCTTTACGCGTCCGGATACGGGGGTTGAAACGCCCCGCCTATAGTCTTGCACCCCTCTGGCGAGGGGTTTATCAGATATCAACCCGGGTGCTTCCACAGGGGTTGAAACGCCCCGCCAATAGTCCTGCACCCGCTCGAGGCGGGGTTCTTTGCCTCTGTTAAGCATCCGCGGGTTACAGATTCAACGCAGGGATTTGGCATATCAAGGTACAGGATCGACTATCACTACGGGTTTCCTCCGTTACCCACTCGGTTTGAAAGAGAGCCAAAATTCAATTGAGGGAAGGGTTCAGGCTTCCGGTTCGGGTGGCAACAGGGCTTGGTAGTGGGCGGCTTTGTCCGGTTCAGGCAATTTGGTGTAGATGGCGACCAGGGTTTTGAGGGCTTCGATGGTCCAGGGATGGTCGCTACCCAGGGTTTTGCTCCAGATCTCCAGGGCTTTCCGGCAGAGGGGTTCGGCCTCCCGCAGCCGGCCGCCGTTGAAACAGGTATCGGAGAGGTTGTAGATGGCGATGGCGGTGTGCGGATGTTCCGGCCCCTCAGAGGCGGAATGGATAGCGATGGCCTGCCGATAGAGTTCGCTGGCTTCATCCAGGCGCCCGAGGGAATTGTTCAGGCTGGCCAGGCTTTCGATGATATCGGCCGTGCCGGGATGTTCCGGCCCCAGTGACCGGCTGGTCACGGCGAGGGCCTGGCGCAAAAGCGGTTCCGCCTGGCCGAACTTTTCCTGCTGTTGATAACAGCGGGCCAAATGGTTCATGAGGGCAGCGGTGTCCGGATGCTCGTCCCCAAGCAGTTTCCGCCGGATCGCCAGGGCCTCCCTCACCAAGCGGGATTTGCCGATACCCGGCTCTCCGCAAACGTAGATGACGGGATTGGAGCCGGAATCCGGAGCCGCAGCGAGCATTTGCCTTAGTGAAGCCAGTTCCGCTTCCCGGCCGGTGAAGGCGTTTTCCTGCCTGGCCACGGTGGCCGGGGTTTGATGGCTGAGGCTGTAATAGCGCAGGGGCTGGTCGATGCCCTTGAGGTTGAGCAGGCCCAGATAGGTGAAGGAGTAGCTTTGGTGGAACTCCTGCCAGAAGCCGGCGTCGGTGAGGATCTCGCCGGGACGGGCCTTACCCATCAGGCGGGCGGCGAGATTCACGGGATGGCCCATGGCGGTGTATTCCCGCGCCTGGCCGGCACCGGTGTAGCCGGCTATCACCTCGCCGCAGCTGATCCCCAGCGCCAAAAGGGGTTGGCGGGCCAGCGCCGCCAGCGAGAATTTGCAGATCTGGTGCAGGGTTCTGCCTTCCGTGAGGGGCAGGCCAAAGAGGATGATCGCCAGCAGGCCCTTGTCGGTGGCGTCGAGCTTGTTCACCAGGCCGTGGCATGCGTCGGCCAGCTGTTCCAGGTCCGCGATGGCGGTTTCGCGCGCGGAGGGTTCGATCCCTTCCAGGCTGGCGAAGCAAAACGCCGCCGAGCGGATCTCCGGCTGGGGAGTGGATGCGGCGAACCTTGGGTTTTGGAAGCGCTCCCGGGCGGCAACCGCGGGGGGGATGTCCCCGGGGGCCGGAGGAGGGGAAAAATCAATATCGGCCAGACTCCAGCCGCCCTCAACGCGGTGAAAGCGGTCCAGGCCGATGGCGTTGGCCGCTTGTTCCGAAAAGATGTGGTCCAGCTTGAGTTCGGACAGGGCGGCCAGTTCGCGCATCGGCTCGCCAAAGAAGGCGTATTCGTGCTGGAAAGGGTTGGCGAAGATCCGCCACCGGAGCTCGCCCCGGGTAACGGTGAGCCGCACCTTCAGCTCGAAGGTCCCGGCGCTGGTGGGATAGGAATTGTGGGCGGCCAGCCAGCCCCTGATGGCGTTCACGGCCGAGGCCACAGCGGTACTTTCCGCGTTCGGAAAGATGGCGCAGAAAGCGTCTCCGGCAAAAAGGCTTACGAAGCCGCCGTAACTTTCGATGAACTGGATAGGTTCGGCGAAAAGGTCGTCCAGCATGGCGCTCAGGTCCTCGGCGCCCTGTTTGCCCAGGGCCTGAAGGCTGGTGCCGATGCGGGTGAAATCCGCGATGTCAAAGAGCAGGGCGAAGGCGTCGAGAGAGCCTTGCGAGGCTCCGGAAGCCGCCTGCCGCAGGATGAACTGAGGAATGTAGCGTAACATCTATTCCTTCCCTTTGGCGTGAACACTGATACTTGGTGATCCGCGGCCCGGGAGGTGCTGCTCCACCAGCAGCGCTGGGTTGGACGCCAGCGGGATCATTCCCATTCGATGGTGGCCGGGGGTTTGGAGCTGATGTCGTAAACCACGCGGTTGACGCCGCGGACCTCGTTGATGACGCGGCTGGAGACGTGTTTCAGAAAGGCGGGGGGAAGTTCGGTCCAGTCGGCGGTCATGCCATCCACAGAATTGACGGCGCGGAGGGCGCAGACGTTTTCGTAGGTGCGTTCGTCGCCCATCACGCCCACGCTGCGGATGGGGAGGAGCACGGCGAAGGCCTGCCAGGTGCTGTCGTAGAGGCCCCAGGCGCGCAGTTCGCTGATGAAGATCTCGTCGATGGCCTGGAGGCAGCTGACGCGGGCGGCGTCCACGGCCCCGATGATGCGCACGGCCAGTCCGGGCCCGGGAAAGGGATGGCGGCTGATGAGGGCTTCCGGGAGGCCGAGTTCCCTGCCCACGGCGCGCACCTCGTCCTTGAAGAGCTCGCGGAAGGGCTCGATGAGTTTAAGCCCCATCTTGTCCGGCAATCCGCCCACGTTGTGGTGGCTTTTGATGGTGGCGGAGGGCCCTCGGAAGGAAACGCTTTCGATCACATCCGGATAGAGGGTGCCCTGGGCCAGAAAGGTCACTCCGTCGTACCTGGCGGCTTCGCGCTCGAAGACCTCGATGAAGGTGTGGCCGATGCTCCGGCGCTTCTGTTCGGGATCATCGATGCCGGCCAGACGCTCCAGAAAGAGATCGGAGGCGTCCACGCAGCGGATGTTGAGCCCGGGCACGGCGGAGAAAGCCTCCCGCACGCGTTCTGCCTCGCGGAAGCGCATGCAGCCGTTGTCCACAAAGATGGGGATGAGGCGGTCGCCGAGGGCGCGGTGAAGCAGCAGGGCGGCCACGGAGGAATCCACTCCTCCGGAAAGGCCGAGCACCACCTTGGCGGCGCCGACCGTGGCGCGGATCTGATCCAGGCTGGAGGCGATGAAGTTTTCGGGCGTCCAATCCGGCACGCAGCCGGCGATCCTGAGGGCGAAATTGGCCAGGAGGGCCTTGCCCTGGGGGGTGTGGACCACCTCGGGATGGAACTGGAGCGCGTAGATGGGCTGGCTGAGGTGGCCGATGGCGGCAAAAGGTACGGTGGCGGTGGAGGCCAGGGCCTGAAAACCCTCCGGAAGCCGGGAAACCGAATCCCCGTGACTCATCCAGACCTCAGCGCCGGCGGGGATCCCGTCCAGCAGGGGATGGGGGAGGGCGGGTTCCAGCAGCGCGCGGCCGTATTCCCGGTTGGTGTGGCGCTCGATGGCGCCGCCAAAGCGGTCCGCGATCAACTGCTGACCATAGCAGATGCCCAGGAGGGGGAGGCCCAGGTTCCAGACCAATTCATCCGGACGGGGCGGATCGGGATCGAGCAGGCTGAAGGGGCTGCCGGAGAGGATGACAGCTTTGGGGGCGATTTGCCGGATCTTCTCCGGGGCGAGGTTGAAGGGATGGATCTCGCAATAGACGCTGAGGGAACGCAGGGCGCGGGCGATCAGCTGGGTGTACTGGGAGCCGAAATCGAGGATCAGGATGGTGTCGTGGCTGGGCATCAGGGCCTCACGAAGGGGTTGGAGCGCTTTTCCAGGCCGATGGAAGTGCGGGGGCCGTGGCCGGGGAAGACCACCGTGTCGTCGGGCAGGGCAAAGAGCCGGTGGATGGAGGCCACGATCTGGGCGTGGTTCCCCCCGGGAAAATCGGTGCGGCCGATGCTTTGTTGAAAGAGGGTGTCGCCGCTGAAGAGGAATTTATCCACTAGGAGGCAGATCCCGCCGGGGGTGTGGCCTGGGGTGTGGATCACGCGGACGCTGTGAGCGCTCAGCCGCAGGAGTTGCCCGTCCTCGGCCAGCAGGTCGGGAGGATCCAGCCGCAGCGGGATGCCGAGGTATTCGCTGAAGTTGCGGCGGTTGTCGGTGAGCATGGGGGCGTCCGCGGGATGGATGAGCACCGGAGCGCCAAGGGCCGCTTTGAACCAGGCGTTGCCGCCGATGTGGTCGCCGTGGCCGTGGGTGTTGACCAGCAGGGTGACCTTCAGGCCCAGGGCTTTGATCCGCGCCAGCAGCTCTTCGGAGGGCGCGGCGGGGTCGATCAGCCAGGCCTCGCGGGAGTCTTCATCCCAGAGCAGCCAGGTGTTGGTGCCCAGTTCTTCAAACAGGCAATGAGCTTCGGTTTTGAGCATTACAAATCCTTGTCGAGAGAGATCAGCAGCGGCCTGAAGACGGTTTCAGGACACTTTTCCACCCAAATCTCCCGCCAGTGATTCCTGTCAACACCATATTTCACCCAGGCTGGGGAGGGGGATTTTTTGCTGTAATAAAGCAGGATGGAGGCGGCGAGGGAGATGAGTTCCGAATGCGGGTCCGGGTGGGTGAGCAGCCCGAGGGGGCCTTCAACGTCGCGCAAGATGAACCAGAGTCCGGGTATGTCCTCCGCTTCGAGGCCGGCGTTGTCGGCCTGGTCGCGTCCCACGATGAATTTGAGCTGGGGGCCAAGGCGGAAATGGCGTCCCCAGCGCAGGAGGCGGATGTTGGATTCGCTGTCCTGGCCGCTGGCGATGAGTTCGCGCAGGCGGAGCGAGAAATTGCGGTCGGTGAGCAGGCAGCCGCCGCCGGGGGCGGGATAGGAGAGGCCGAGTTCGCCGGCCAGGGCGATCTGGCGGCTCCGTCCGCGGCCGCTGAGATCGAGCAACTGGCTTTTGTCCACCCAGCCCTCAGTGATGGGAAGCGTGTCCGGCAGCAGTTTCTGGGAAAGGGGGCGAACGATGAGCGAGGCGTGGCCGCTGAGTTTGTCCACTGCCTGGAGGGCGTTGCGGCGCTGGGACATCGGCCTCTGGCCCAGCACTTCACCGGAGATGAGGAAATCCGCGCCGAAGCTGGGCAGCAGTTTCGCCGCCTCCGCGAACATCAGGCCGTGGCAATCTATGCAGGGATTGTGGTTTTTCCCAAAGCCATGGACGGGATCGGCCAGCATCTTCAGATGGGCCTCGGAAATGTCGATCACAGTGACTTCCAGGCCGTTGGCCCGGGCGCTTTCGACGGCGCGATCCGCGGTGATGTAGGGCGCGCTGAAACAGACGGGATGCACCCTGTGGCCCAGCCTCCGCATCCAAACCACGGCCAGGACGCTGTCCAGGCCTCCGGAGAAAAGGGCGAGGGCTGATCTTTTATCCATGCTATCCTTTGTCCTTAAAAAAGGGGCCTGCCGTGAAAAGCAGGCCCGTGGGACTCTTAGGCTCGAAAGCTGGTTATTTGTCAATGTCCGCCTGGATCTGGTCCATGAAGCGGAAGGGATTGCGCCGGGGCTGAGGGGAGGCCTTGTCTTCGGGGATCATCCAATCGTAGTAGTTGTGGGAAACTCCGGCGATGAGGACCTTGTTCTTGTTCATCATTTCATAGCCGATGGCGTTGATGCCGAAGAAAAACTCCTCGATGGGCTTGATGTCATTCCAGTAGGTCTGGTCCAGAAGGAAGGTCTTTTCCGTGCCGGCGATCTGGCGGAAGATCTCAACGTCTGTGTCCGCGCCGTAAGCGCCGGCATCGATCACGTGGAACTTGGGATCAGCGGAGATGGTCCAGGAGGGGGAATAGTTCGTGTTTTCGTTGAATTCCGGCCAGGTGGCCACGTTCACTTTCTGGGGCCAGGTTTCCAGCGCGATGTTGCCGGTGTAGGTCTCGTCGCCGTTCACGATCTCGTAGGCCACCGGCTGGTCCATGTTCAGCAGGTTGTAGCTGCCGCCGTAGTAGATCTTGCCTTCGGTGTAGGAAACCACTTGGTCGAAAACGATGTCCTGGGTAACGATCTTGAGGGTGGCGTTGGGGTCCACGCCCTTGGCGGACATCCAGATGTCCACGTTGGCGCTGCCTTTGTCCAGTTCCACATAGTTGATGTCGAACCAGACCACGTGCTCATAATCCCAGACGTTGGTGGGGATGCTTATTTCTTCAAAGTTGGGAACCGTCGGTTTGGCGCAGGACGTGATCAGCAGGACTGACAAGCCCAGTACCATCAGCAACAGGATGCTTGCATACTTTTTCATAACCTAAACTCCTTGACAAAGCGATATTTGAAGCGCCTGGAGGCGTTCGCCGCCTTGCATGTATATAGTTTAACCGGATGCGTGCAAATTGTCAAGGGAAAAGTTTGCCGGGGGATCATCGCGGATCGAATGGAACGCGGATGAAAGAATAGAACACGGATGACGCGGATCATCATGATTTACGCGGATCAGAAGGGCAAGTGAGGGTGTTTGTCCACGAATTACACGAATGAAGGTAACACCATGTCATTCTGGGGTGGCGTATTAACGCCGGGGTCCCGGAAACCAGTAACCATCACCGCTCCAAGCTGTCATTCCGGGACGACGCAGTCGGGCCCGGAATCCAGACGGTGTGGGTAATGCTCTGGGAGGGTGTCGATGAGGACTACGTCTGGATCGACGCCGCATTGGCCTGAGTCTGGGATGGGCTATTCCCGCAAGGCTGGATTCGATTCACCCCACCGGCCAACAAGTTGTCCGGCGAGGACCCCGACGGATCACCGGCGCTGAAGCACCTGCGTCGCTCGGCTCCGGCTTCACCGCCCGGAATGACACAGCGGGAGAGGGCGGTGCAAAGTCTGTATCCAGACGAACCCTCCACCCACTCGATTTAAAAGAGAGCTTTTTGTTTTCCAGCCACTCACTCGGTTTGGAAGAGAGCCCAAAAAGAGAAGGCCCGATCCCCCGAGGTGGAGCTCGGAAAGACCAGGCCATGATGCTGGAGCTAAATGGGGGACTCGAACCCCCGACCTGCTGATTACGAATCAGCTGCTCTACCAGCTGAGCTAATTTAGCTAATCCCTTACGAGGCGGAAGCCACAGGGCTGGGAAGGTGTTTCAATGTAGGTGTTCTTGTGGGTCCTCGAAAACTGTTTGTCCAGCTTGGAAGCGAAGGTGTCGCCCACGCGCAGGCTCATGTAGGGCGTGGTGGTCATGGTCACCTGCACCGTGGTTTCGCGGCTGAGGTTGCGGGGATACCAAAACTCCGCGGCGTCCAGCCCGGTGGTGAGTTTGTTGGTCTCATCCAGGCGGAAGGGTGGCACCTGCATATAGTACCAGATGCGGAAATGGGGTGTTTCGGGATATTTGTCCAGGTTGTTCAGATGGATCCCGAAAAAGCGGGCGGGGCTGTTCCAAACCAGCAATTCCGGCTGGACCAGATGCGGTTCGAAATGCTCCGGCTGGAGGTTGTTCGCCCAGTAGTGGGCTTCAAAACTGCCTGAGACCGTGATCGCCTGGATCTGGGCATCCTTGTGCAGGAAGACCCCATAGTGAAAGTTGGGATCGAGCTCGTTTTTGGGGAGCTCGAAATCCACTTGCATATACAGGCGCTGAAGCTCGGTGGAATAGAACATATCCAGCTCGTATTCCCCGGCTTCCAAGAGTTTAAATCTCAATGCGGCAGTGTTTTCCTGCGCCGCGAGGCCAAGCGCGAGCAGGAGCAGCAATGCGAACATCATATATTTTCTGCGCATGATAAACTCCTTTCATACATAGTTTAGCTATGCCAATCGGAAAGACAAGCAGGATTTCGTCAAGCTATTTCTTGCGCCCGGTTCCAGTGAGCGCCAAAAAATTTTCCCTTGACGCAAAAGCATACCCCAAAAATCTGCCTTTAGCGAACAAGCAACAATCAAAAGGAGTAAATCATGAAACGCAGAGTGATCATCATGGGTGCCGCGGGAAGAGATTTCCACAATTTCAACGTGTTTTTCCGCGACAACCAGGAATATGAGGTTGTGGCCTTCACCGCCACCCAGATCCCCGGGATCGACGACAAGAAGTATCCCGCCGAACTGGCCGGCAGCCTCTATCCCAACGGTATTGAGATCCACCCGGAAGCGGAACTGAAACAGCTGATCCTGGACCGCAAGGCCGACATGGTGGTATTCGCCTACAGCGACCAACCCCACGAGGAAGTGATGCACAAGGCCTCTTTGGTGAACGCCGTGGGCGCGGACTTCATGCTCATGGGCGCAAAATCGACCATGGTGAAGACCACCAAGCCCCTCATCACCGTTTGCGCCGTCCGCACCGGCTGCGGCAAATCCCAGACCACCCGCGCGGTCATCAAAGCCCTCAAAGCCAAGGGACGCAAGGTCGTATCCATCCGCCACCCCATGCCCTACGGCGACCTCGTGAAACAGAAAGTGCAGCGCTTCGCCGAGCTGGCGGACTTGGAAAAACACAATTGCACCATTGAGGAAATGGAGGAATACGAGCCGCACATCATGATGAACAGCGTCATCTATGCCGGCGTGGATTATGAAGCCATCGTCCGCGAAGCCGAAAAAGAAGCCGACGTGATCATCTGGGACGGCGGCAACAACGACATCCCCTTCTACTGCTCCGACAAGCAGCTGAACATAGTGGTGGTTGACCCTCACCGCCCCGGCGACGAGATCAACTACTACCCCGGCGAAACCAACATCCATCTGGCCGACGTCATCGTGATCAACAAGATCGACAGCGCCGACCTGGACGACATCAACGAAGTGCGCGCCAACGTGCGTGAACTCAACCCCACCGCCAAGATCGTGGACGGCGCCTCGCCCCTCACGGTGGACCATCCCGAGATCATCACCGGCAAAAACGTGCTGGTGGTGGAAGACGGCCCCACCCTCACCCACGGTGAGATGACCTACGGCGCCGGCGTCGTGGCCGCCGAGAAATACGGCTGCGCCGACCTCGTCGACCCCCGCGAATTCGCCGTTGGTGAGATCGCCGAGACCTTCGACAATTATCCCGAGATCGGCATCCTGCTTCCCGCCATGGGCTACAGCGAACAGCAGATCAAAGACCTTGAAAAGACCATCAACGACACAGATTGCGAAGGCGTGGTGATCGCCACCCCCATCGACCTGCGCCGCCTGATCAAGATAAACCATCCCGCCTGCCAGGTGAGCTACGACCTCCAGGAGATCGGATCCCCCACCCTCGCGGAGCTGCTGCAGGATTTCTAAAGCCTGCTTAAATCCATACCAAAGAGTAAGATAAGCTAATGCAAATACACGGGGCGGACCGCCAAATCCGCCCCGGACCTTTTCAAGAGAGGAAAACATGACCAAGACCGCAGTTCTCGCCCTGGGCGGCAACGCCATCATCAAGGCCGGGGAAAAGGGCACGATCGGCCAGCAATTTGCCAATACCCGCGATTCGCTGGGCGGCATCGTGGAACTCATCCGCCAGGGCTACAAACTGGCCATCACCCACGGCAACGGGCCCCAGGTGGGAAACCTCCTCCGCCAGCAGGAAGCCGGCGAAAAGGAAGGCATTGCGCCGCTGCCCCTGGGCGTGCTGAACGCCGCCACCGAAGGCAGCATGGGCTACATGATCGAACAGAGCCTGCAAAACAAGCTGCATCAAAGCGGCATCGACAAAGACGTGATCACCATCATCTCGCAGGTGGTGGTGGACCGCGATGACCCCAGCATGCTAGATCCCACCAAATACGTGGGCAGCACCTATTACAGCGCCCAGCAAGCCGAAGTGCTGAAAAACACCCTCGGCTGGACCCTGAGGGAAGACGCCGGCAAAGGGTACCGCCGGGTGGTTCCCTCGCCGCTTCCGCAGAGGATCGTTCCCGCGCACACGGTGAAGGAACTGGTCCAGCGCGGCGAGATCGTGATCGCCGTGGGCGGAGGCGGGATCCCTGTCTACGTTCAGGACGACGGCAGCTATGAAGGCGTGGACGCCGTGATCGACAAGGATTTCGCCAGCGCCCTCCTCGCCCTCAACATCGAGGCCGACCTCTTCGTGATCCTCACCGGCGTGGACAAAGTGGCGATCGATTACGGCAAACCCGGCCAGCGCGACCTGGACGTGATGACAGTGGAGGAAGCCAGCCGCTTGTACGCGGAAGGCCAGTTCCCCGCCGGCAGCATGGGGCCCAAGATCAAGGCCGCTATCGATTTTCTGCAGCGCGGGGGCAAGGAAGTTCTGATCACCTCCATCGACCGGATCGTGGACGCCTTTGAGGGAAAAACCGGCACCAGAATGGTACCCTGATCCTTTCCAAGTGAGAGATATCAGCCCGGGACGCGATGTCCCGGGTTTTTTTTGGCTCTCTTTCACACCGAGTGGGTGGAAGTGACCAACCAAAAGGCAGCCCGGAGGGCGACAGATAATAGCGAGGGCGCGTAAGCCCCTCGTAACAAAACAAGAGATGATAAATGAAAATTGCCTCCACCCCTCCCCCGAAACGCACCGCGTTTCGGGGGAGGGGTGGAGGCCTTGAAAATAAGGTTCGATATGCACGGAGTACGAGGGGTTACGTTCGCTGCGCTCACTCCACGCCCTCGCTATCGTTCTGTCGCCCTCACGGGCTGTACCCACCCGGATGGAAAGAGAGCCTTTTTTTACTGGCGTGAAAGAGTGTTGTTACCCACTATGATCAGGGGGCGGAAAAAGTGTCAAAAGCCAAATCCCTGACCTTCACTGGATTCCGGGCTGTTTCGCCCTTAGCCCCAGCCTACTCGCCTCCTGATCGCCTCCCGCTGAGTTCCCAATGGCTGGACGGGAACTAAGCGGGAAGTGAATGGGATGTGTATGGGATAGGGCAAAGGGAGGATCGATCTGGTTGCCTTTTAACACCCAGCCCCGACGTGTCATTCCGGGGTGGCGTGCGCCAGCACGCGGGGCCTCGGAATCCAGACGGTCCGGGTAATGCCTTGGGAGGGTGTCGATGCAGACTGCGTCTGGACCGACCCCGCTTTGGCCTGGGACCGGGACGGGCTATTCCCGCAAGGGCTGGATTCCGTCTCTTCGCGCCAGAGGCGCTCCTTTCCGGAATGACCTGCGTTTGAGGCGGGGAGGCGGATGTTTAAATCCGTAAATCCGTTCAATCCGTGAATCCGTATGAAAATGCGAATACCCAGCCCTGCAGTAGTCGATGCTCCTGCGTCGCTCGACTCCAGCGATAAAGAAACCGGCCGCCGTGAGGCAGCCGGTGATATATGGGCTTGGTATCAGCTTAGATCAGATCGCATTCCGTGAGGATCTGGGTCATCGCCGCCTCGGCGTCGTCCGCCATCATATAGGAGAGCGGGAAGCCGAAGAGGTAGCAGCGGGTGTTTCCGGTAATGCTGCGCAGAGCGATGGGCTGGTTGTTGTAGAGGTCATATTCATCTTGGGTGGGTCCCTGCACGGGATATCCCACAGGCTTGATGCCCATGCGGTAGATAACCTCGGCGGTGGCACCCGGGGTGGGGAAATAGCTGATGGTGGAGAGGCCTTGTCTGAGGTTTACCAGAGTGTTGAAGCTGGGAATGTTGCCCGCTTCGTATTGCAGGTCCACATCAGGATAGCTTGCCTGACCCAGCGCCTGACCCAGCGCTGTTTGGAAATACGCTTTTTGCGACAGGTTGTCGTTGAGGATCCTGGCGGGCGGGTCCACATACGGGATCCCCATAAAGTTCACGAAGGTCCTCTGGGTGGCCAGCACGAAGGATTGCAGGGTGGAGGCCAGCTTGGAGGTGGAGGAGAGGACGAAGTTGCCTCCGGACCTCATGTAGAGGGCCAGGCCGTCGTTCTCGTTCTTGAGGTTGCCAGCTTCGCTGGGGTTGTCGGAGTGGTAGATCACCAGCTTGTACTGCTGGAGATCCGAGGTGGCCAGATGGCGGAGGCGGTAGTCTCCGTAAGTGTCGCCGGGCACGCCCACGCGGGTGCGGCGGATGAAGGTCTTGGTGCCGGTGTAGGCGGAGAGCATCTGCTGATATTTGGGCAGCACAACGGTTTCATCCGGGGAGGTGGACGCGTTGTCCAGGTCGTCATCTATCACCAGCACGCCTTCGCGTGCGGAAGCGGCGATGGGATCCACCAAGGTGAAGGTATAGGTGGCCGGTTCGGGGTCAACTTCGCCCTGGAGGTCAACGCAGCGCACTTCCAAGCTGTGTTCGCCGCTCTCGAGGGAGGTGAGCACCAGGGATTGGCCGAGGGGCGAATAGAGCGGTATGCGCAGCCATTCCTTGCCGTCGGTGTCGGTAACGTGGGAGTTCGCGAAGGGCGGATAGTTGTAGGGTTCGCCGTCCAGGCGGAGGTCAAAGTGGGTGATCTCGCTGAAGTAGTTTTCGTCGGTGTAGCGGTCCAGAACGGTATCCACTTTCTTGTCGTAGGGGCTTTCCTGTCCGGGAGGCGGGAAGAGCACGTTTCCGGAGGCCTGCACCGCGCCATACTCGCCTCTCCAGCCCCAGCGCAGCCAAACTTTGATGTTGTTGCTGTTGATGGCGGTTTTGGTGTTTTCCAGGTTGAAGAAGAAAGGCGTGGCGAAGCGCTGGAGGCCACCCACGATGGTGAAGGGCATGATCTCGGGGGTGGATTCGTCGGTGTAGTCGATGAAATGGTTGTCACCCAGGGCGTAGGTCCTCTGGGGATAGACCACGGTGCGGGGCCGGAAGCCGGTTTTGACCGCGAAAGTGATCTTGGAGTTATTGGTTTCTTCAGACACCACGCCGGAGAGGTCGTAAGCCCGGGCCTCGATCTTGGTGAGGGTGACCGTTTCACCGTCCACCACGTCGTAGGTGAGGGCGGGATCGGTGAAGCGGGTGAGCAGGTACTCATCCATTTTAACGTCGTTGGGTGAGGTTTCGGTGTCGATCCATTCGGTTAGCGTTCCGGCGATCAGCGTGCTGTCGGTGGGATCGATCTTCATCATGCGGAATTCATACTTGGCGGGGATGGGATCGATGAAGGCGTCCTCGTCGTCCATGGTGAAATCTAGCCGGAGTCCAGAACCGACCACGCCGCCGCCGGGATTGCCCTTGGTGGTGGTAACGATGCAGGTGGGGCGGGCCGAGGTGGCGTTGAATTTGCGCCAGGCGATGCTGCGTTTGGGATCGAGGGGATCGGGAGGAGTGTAGAGCGGGGTGATGCCGCCGCGGTTGTCGATGGCGATCACTTCAAACGTGCTTTCCATGGTGAGGGGATTGCCGTTGGCGTCAGCGGCGGGGAAATTGATCACGGCATATTTGTCCGAGGTCCAGATGGTCTTGCGGTCGTTGGGAACCTGGTCCAAGGGCATGTTTTGATCGGCATTGGTCTTATAATGCAGCACCCAGCCGACGCCGAAGCGGTCCACCACGTTCTGGGGCGTCACATCGCCGGTCATGTCCACGTAGTGGTTGCCCGGGGTGGCGATCGGGTTGCCGTTCTGGTCCTTCACGCGAAAGGCAAAGCCGGTGATGATGCCGTCGGTGTCGGTGGCGTTCCAGAAGATCTTCTGCTGGAATAAAAAGTCCGTGTCGGCATAGGGCGCGAGCAACTCGCTGTCATCAAAACCTTCATAAGATGTGATGGCGATGGTGGGTTCATCGTTGGGAAACTTGTTTCCGAATTTGCCGCAGCCGGTGAGCACCAGCATTGCCAAAGTCAATACGGTTAAAAGGGTTAAGAGTCTTCTGCTCTTATCTGGCATCGTTCCTCCCATATATATCGGTGGATATTTTCTTACTGATATTCCCTAAAAATGAAGTCGAGAAAATCGTCAATCTTTTTATTCGTACCCTGTGCGCCGAGCGCGGCTTTAAGCAGGTTCAGCCAGAGCAGGGAAGTGGTGACGGAGCCGATCCCCCCGGGCACGGGGGTGATGGCCAAAGCCTTGTCAAAGCAGGCGTTGTAATCGATGTCGCCCACGAAAGCGCTTTTACCCGCGGGGGAATCAACGGCGTTGATGCCCACATCGATGAGCACGGAATTTTTTTTGATCATGTCCGGCTGGACGAATTCCGCCTTGCCGAGGGCGGCGATGAGGATGTCCGCGCTTTGGGTGAGCGTGCTGAGGTTGGCGCTGCGGGAATGGCAGACGGTGACGCTGGCATCGGCCCAGGGTTTTTTCCAGAGCAGCATGTTCGCCAGGGGCTTGCCCACCACGGCGCTGCGGCCGATGATCACGGCGTGTTGGCCGGCCACGGGCACTCCGTAATATCTGAGGGTGCAGAGCACGGCCAGCGGGGTGCAGGGCAGCAGGGCGTCCTGGTTGAGGATGATCCTGCCCTGGTTCACCGGGTTCAGGCAGTCGATATCCTTGGCGGGGTCGATGCTGGCTCCGGCCAGGGCCTCATCCAGATGGCGGGGAAGGGGTTTCTGCAGCATGATGCCGTGCACTCCAGGATCCGCGCTGGCCGAGGCGATGAGGGCCAGCAGGTCCGCCTGGCTTACGTCTTCCGGCAGGTTTTCCAGCCGCACTTCACAGCCCAGTTTAGCGCCGCTGGAGACGATGTTTTGCACATAGTAGGCCGAGGCCGGGTCGCTGCCCGTCTGGATCAGCAGCATTTGGGGGGAGAGCCCGTGCTCCGCGATGAGTTCCTTGATCCGGGCGCGGATGAGCGCGGCGAGGGGTTTTCCCGAAAGGATCTTTTCCATGTCATTCACCTTCAGAGGCTGATAGTTCCAGGCCGCGGCGCACGCGTTCGATCTTCAGGGCCCGGCCGGTGGCGGGATCCAGCTCCAGATAGACGGCGTTCACCTGCAGGCCCAGGTTCGAGGTTTCATAGCGCAGGGGCAGGCTGTGGCGGAATTTGTCCAGGATGATCTCTTTGCGCACGCCGATCACGCTGTCGTGAGGCCCGGTCATGCCGGCATCCGTGAGGTAGGCCGTGCCCAGTGGCAAAATCTCTTCATCAGCCGTTTGGATGTGGGTGTGGGTGCCGATGAGGGCGGAGATATGGCCGTCGGTGAACCAGCCCAAAGCGCGTTTTTCAGCCGTGGATTCCGCGTGGAAATCCACCAGCACGCAGCGCTGCTCATGTCCGGGATTGTCCTCAAACCAGCGTTCCAGGGCCGTGAAGGGTGAATCGCTGGGCGGCATGTAGATCTGGCCGCAGAGGGTGAGCACGGTTAGCTCCAGCTCGCCTTTGCGCAGGGTGCAAACGGCGTTTCCGGGGGCCGAGGCGGGATAGTTCAGGGGTTTCACGATGGCGGGGTGGTGGCCGATGTATTCCCAGGCTTCATTGCGGTCCCAGAGGTGGTTGCCGCCGGTAACGATGTCCACACCCGCGTGGAGCAGGGGTTTCACGGTCTTTTCGGTGAGGCCGCGGCCATCGGCGAGGTTTTCTCCGTTGATGATGATGAAGTCCGGCCCGAACTCAGCTTTGAGCACCGGCAGCTGGTCGTAAAGGACCTGGCGGCCGGGTTTGCCGAAGATGTCGCCGAAAAAGAGCAGTTTGATCATTTGGCCATGGCGATCTGGCGGGTTTCGCGGATCACGGTCACCTTGATCTGGCCGGGATACTGCACTTCCTTTTCGATCTGGGCGGCGATCTCGGTGGCCAGCAGTGAGGTTTGGGCGTCTTCCACCAGGCTGGGTTCCACGATGATGCGCAGTTCCCTGCCGGCCTGGATGGCGTAGGATTTGTTCACGCCCTGCACGGAGTTCGCGATGTCTTCCAGCTTGGCCAGGCGCTGCATATAGGTTTCCAGCATTTCGCGGCGGGCGCCGGGGCGGGCGCCGGAGATGGCGTCTGAAGCCTGCACCAGGGCGGCATAGACGGAGGTGGCCTCCACCTCTTCGTGGTGGGCTTCGATGGCGTTCACGATGATCTTGCTTTCGCCGTTCTTGCGGGCCAGGTTGGCGCCGATGATGGCGTGAGTGCCGTCAAATTCCTGATCCACGGCTTTGCCGATGTCGTGCAGCATGCCGGCGCGGCGGGCGATCTCTTGGTCCAAGCCGAGTTCGGCGGCCAGGATCCCGCAGATCCAGGCTGCTTCCAGCGAGTGTTTCAGCACGTTCTGGCCGTAGGAGGTGCGGTAGTGCAGGCGGCCCAGCACCTTGATCAGGTTGCCGGAGATGTTGTGGATGTTGGTTTCCAGCACGGCTTTTTCGCCCAGTTTGATGAGGGTTTCCTCCATCTCCTTGCCGGTTTTGATGATCACGTCCTCGATGCGGCCGGGATGGATGCGGCCGTCGGAGATGAGTTTTTCCAGGGCGAGGCGGGCGATCTCGCGGCGCACGGGGTCGAAACAGGAAAGGACCACGGCTTCGGGGGTGTCGTCGATGATCAGGTCCACTCCGGAGGCTTTTTCAAAGGTGCGGATGTTGCGTCCCTCGCGGCCGATGATGCGGCCCTTCATCTCATCCGAGGGCAGCGAGACCACGGACACGGTGGATTCGGACACATGGTCCACGGCGAGGCGCTGGATGGCGGTGGAGAGTATCTCGGCGGCTTTTCTGGAGGTGTCCAGCTTGATCTGCTCGATGGTGAGTTTGGCGTCGTTGGCCGCCACCTGGCGGGCCTGGGAGATCAGTTCCTCGCGCATCACGTTCAGCGCTTCCTCGCGGCTCAGGCCGGCGATCTCGGAGAGTTTGGCGCGCTGTTCGCCGATCAGGATGTCGGCTTCCTGGGTTTTGCGGCTGATGTCCTCTTCCTTGTGTTTGAGGCGTTTTTCCTGCTCGGCCATGTTGGCTTCTTTCTTGTCCATGGATTCGAGGCGTTTGTCCAGGCTGCCGATGCGTTCGTTGAATTTCTTTTCCTGGAAGCGGAGCTCTTTCTGGCGTTCCTTGATCTCGTCATCCAAAACCCTTTTCTGCTTGAACCATTCGTCCTTGGCTTCCAGGATGGCGGCTTTTTTGGTGGTTTCGATGTCGGCTTGGGCGGATTCCCTGATCTCCGCGGCGATCTCCTTGGCCCCGGAAACCAGGCGGAAGGCGCTGTTGCGTTTGATCAGGTAGATCACCAGGGCGAGAAGGAAGCCCACTACCAGTCCGATCGCTGCCATGATCCATTTATTTGGCATCATAATATCCTTTTTGATCTATTCAGGCGGGTTACGCACCCAGCCGTTGCGAAAATATGGCCCGCGTGAACCGTGTATGCTTGTCTGTTAAAAGCCAAGCATCAGGTGGGCGCCTACCTTGTGGGCTTTATGGATCCGGAACCAGCCGGCGTGCATGCCACCCATGGCACGGCTCCCGTGTTTTTTTCAGCTTTTGTGCAATCCATATCACGGGTTCCGCAGGCCAAGGCCTCAGATCTCCCCAACGATGTTGCCCACCATCTGGTTCAGGCGTTCAAGTTCCTTTTCCAGATCGGTGGAGCGGTTTTTCAGGGAGCTGATCTCGTCCTGTTTCTTCAGCAGAAGCAGGAGCAAAAGTTTTGTGAAGTCGAGGTTTTCATACTGCTCGCGCAGTTGGTTCAATTCCGCGTCGATGGAAGCGGCCACGCTCTGGGTCTCTTTCAGGTTGTCCGAGCGCAGGCGGAATTTGCGGCCGTAGATCTCGACTTCCACCGCTTTCATCATTTCTTCTTGGTTTCGTCCAGTTCCGGAAAGATGCTGTCGATCTGGCTGATGGCGTCGCTGGCGATGCTTTCGAATCCGGAGACGGTGTCTTGAAGTTCCTGGTATTTGGTTTCGAGGGCGTTCAGCTGTTTCTCCAGCTCCCGGATGCGTTCGCCGGAGCCGCTGTTGCTTTGGCTGATGTTTTCGATCTGGGCCATCAGCTGGCTGTTTTCTTCCTTCAGGTCCTCGTTTTGTTTGGCCAGTTTTTCCAGCTTTTTCTTGTCCTCGGTGTACTGGTTGATCAGTTTTTGTATCTTATCTTGCAAGCTTGTGGCGTTTGTTTCCATCTGGTTACCTCATGTTGATCTGCCAGGCGCGGGAGAGCATTTCCTGCACCGATGCAAGAAGTTGGTCCACGCGCTCATCTGTCAATGTTTTTTCGCTGTCCCGCATCACCAGGCGCAAAGACATGCTGCGGAATCCCGGGGGCACCTGCTGGCCAAGGTATTGGTCAAAGATGCTCACATCGCTGATCAGTTCGGGGTTCACGGCTTTGATGGCGCTGGTGATCCCGGCGTAGGGCACTTCGGTTTTGATCAGGAAGGAAAGGTCGCGGGTCACGGCGGGATGGCGGGGCAGTTCGCGGAAGACCTTCTTCCGGTTGCGGGTGAGTTCGATGATTTGGTCCACGTCCAGTTCGATCACCCAGACGTCCTGTTTGAGCAGGGTGAGGTCGATCCCGAAGTTGTGGGCGACTGCGGTTTTCAGGCGCCCGAAGGAGGCGATCGCCCGCCCGTTGGCACTGTAGGCCAGGCTGTCGCCGGCGGCCAGCCAGGGGCGGTTGTGCGCCGCAATGTCCGTGCTGTTCAGGCCCAGCTGCTCCAGCAGCCCCTCCACCAGGCCTTTCACCTGATAGAAGCTGATGGCGCCGCTTTTAGCGCTCCAGTGTTCGGGGTCCATGCGTCCGGTGAGCACAGCGCCGAAAGCCAGCTGTTCAAGGTGTGAATCTCCGTTTTTCAGATAGACCTTGCCCAGTTCCATCAGCTTGAGGTTGCGTTCCCCGCGGGCGAGGTTGTAGCGCAGGTTGTCCAGCAGCTGGGGCAGCAGGGTCACGCGCAGGGCGGATTGGTTGCTGCTTTGGGGGTTGATCACCCGGATCAGTTTGGCCTCGGTTTCATCTCGGTCCATGGCCAGGTCCGCCAGTTGGGCCGGATCGCAGAAGCTGTAATTGAGCGTTTCGTGGCATGATGCCTCCGCGAACCAGTCCTCGATCCCTCTGCGCACGCGGAAGGCGTGGCGGTCCATGATGCGGGGGACTTCCTTTTTGCGGGGGATGCGGTCGAAGCCGGCCAGGCGGGCCAGTTCCTCCAGCAGATCGGCTTCGCGGCTGAGGTCCACGCGGCGGGGCGGGATTTCGAACCAGAGGGCGTGATCGCAGTCGATCTCGGAGAATTCCGTGACGCCGGCTTTCTCTTCCTCCAGATGGTGGCAGAAGATCAGGCTGGGATCAGACACCAGGCCTTCCCTCCAGCAGCCATACTGGTAAAATTTGCAGCCCAGGGCCTCCAGATACCGGATGATGTCCTCGCTGGCCAGCTCAAAGCCGATCAGCTCGGTGAAGCGCCGCGGCCGGAGGGCCAGCCAGCGCGTGGTCTGGGGTTCGGGCCAGGCGTCGTACAGGGCGTTTACCACCCTGCCGCCGGCTGTTTCCAAAAGGAGGCTCACGGCGCGGTCGCTAACGGCGGTGGCGGCCTCGGAGCTCAGCTGGCGCTCGAAGCGGTAGGAGGAATCGGTGGAAAGCTTGTGTTTGTATGAAGTGGCGCGGATGCTGCCGGAGTGGAAGCAGGCGGCCTCCAGAACGATGGCGGTGGTGGCGTCGCTGATGGCGGTGGCTTTGCCGCCCATCACGCCGGCGAGGGCGGAGGCGTCCTGGCCGTCGGCGATCACCAGGTCGTTGGGATCCAGCTGGTAGCTCTTGCCGTCCAGGGCGGTGAATTCCTCTTCCGGCCTGGCCTGGCGCACCACCACGGCGGGATGGCCGTCGCTGGCGTTCAGCGGCTGCAGGCGGTCGTAATCGAAAGCGTGCAGCGGGTGTCCCTGCTCCAGCATCACAAAGTTGGTCACGTCCACGATGTTGTTGATCGGCCGCAGGCCGGATTTCACCAGCGCGGTTTTCAGCCATTGCGGCGAATCCTTCACAGCTACTCCGGAGAGCAGCCGGGCTGTGTAGCGGGGGCATTTCGCCGGGTCCTCGAGGATCAGGGTGAGGTCTGGCGTGGCGCTGGTATCGCCTGCCACGTGCTCCACCCGCGGCAGCTTCAGGGGGCTGCCCAACGAGGCGGAAAGGTCGCGCGCGATGCCGATGTATCCCAGCAGGTCCGGGCGGTTGGGCGTGATCTCCAGCTCCAGAATGGTGTCCGGAAGCTCGTAGATGGCGTTCACGGAGGTTCCCACCGGGGTGGAGGGCTCCAGCTCGATGATCCCCCCGTGGTTGTCGGAGAGGCCCAGTTCCTTTTCGGAGCAGAGCATCCCCTTTGATTCCACGCCCCGGAGTTTCGCCGTTTTGATGGTGAGGCCCGGCAGTTCCGTTCCCGGCAAGGCCAGCACGGAGATCATTCCCGCCCGGCAGTTGGGGGCGCCGCAGACCACCTGGGTGGGCTCGGCAGCGCCGTATTCCACGCTGCAAACCTGCAGATGGTTGGTGCCGGGGATGGGTTCCGCGCTGATCACTTTGGCGGTTACAACGCCATCGGGCAAGGCGGGAAGCGGGTTCACGGCTTCCACCTCGATCCCGCTGAAGGTGAGGGTTTGCACCAGTTTGTCGGTGTCCGGGGGCAGTTCGATGTAGCGGCTCAGCCAGCGGCAGGAGACTATCACAGCACCTCCCCGCTGAACTGGCGCAGCATGCGCACGTCGTTTTCAAACAGGATGCGCATGTCCGGGATGTTGTAGGTAAGCATGGCGATGCGCTCCACGCCCACGCCGAGGGCGTAGCCGGAATAGATCTCGGGATCGATGCCCACCAGTTTGAACACGGCGGGATCAACCATGCCGGCCCCGCCCAGTTCCAGCCAGCCGGAGTTTTTGCACACGCGGCAGCCGCTTCCCCGGCAGGCCACGCAGCTGATGTCCATCTCCGCGCTCGGTTCCGTGAAGGGGAAGAAATGGGGGCGGATGCGGGAACGGACATCATCGCCGAACATGATCACGGCAAAGTTTTGCAGCGTGTCTTTCAGGTCGGCCATCGAGATCCCTCTGTCCACCACCAGCGCTTCCACCTGATGGAAGACGGGGGAGTGGGAGGGGTCCGGCTTGTCGTTGCGGTAGCAGCGGCCGGGCGAGATGATGTGGATGGGCGGAGGGAATTTTTCCATGGTGCGCACCTGCACCGTGGAGGTTTGGGTGCGCAGCAGGAAGCCGTTGTCCAGGTAAAAGGTGTCGGCCAGGTTGCGGGAGGGATGGTCCGGCGGGGTGTTCAGGGCGTCGAAGTTGTGCCATTCATCGTCGATGTCCGGCCCTTCGGCGATCTCGAAGCCCAGGCTGATGAAGACGTCCTCGATCTTGCGGCGGACGATCGTGAGCGGATGCAGCGAGCCGCGGGGGCGGATGATCCCCGGCAGGCTCAGATCCAGCGTTTTGGCGCTGTCCTGGGCTTCCTGGAGGCGGTTTTTCAGCTCCTGTTCACGCGCGGCCAGCCCCGCCTCGATCTCGCCGCGGAGTGCGTTGATGCTCTGTCCGAAAGCCGGCTTGTCATCGTCCGGGAGGTCTTTCAGCTTCCCGTAGAGGCTGTTCACCAGGCTTTTCTTGCCCAGGTAGCGGGCCTTGGCGTTCAGGATGTCGTTGGCGGTCTCGCAGGCGGCTATTTCCGCCCGGGCCTGTTCCGCCACTTCCCTCAGTTGATCTTGCACCTTGGTTCCTTCACTTTAATGGTTCCGGCCTTCCCGACCGGAGGGTGGTTCAGCCTTTGGCTATCTCGACCAGTTTGGCGAAGGCGTCGCTGTCGTGCCAGGCCAGGTGGGCGAGGGATTTGCGGTTGATCTCGATATTGGCTTTGTGCAGGCCGTTGATGAAGCGGCTGTAGCTCATGTCGTTGATGCGGCAGGCGGCGTTGATGCGGGTGATCCAGAGGCTGCGGAACTGGCGTTTTTTCAGTTTGCGGTGGGCAAAGGCGAAAGCCATGCCGCGTTCCACGGTTTGGCGGGCAACCCGGTAGGTCTTGCTGCGGCGGCCAAAGTTGCCGCGCGCGGCCAGCATGTATTTCTTTCTTCTGCGGTGGGCGGATACGTTGTTTGCTGATCTTGGCATTTTTCTCTCCCTTTAGTGTCCCAGCATGCGGTTCACGCGGTTTTCATCGCATTTGCGCACGATGGCGCTGGCGCGCAGGTGGCGTTTCAGCTTGGGTGACTTCTTGGTTTTGATGTGGGCGCTTTTGGCGTGGTGACGCACGATCTTGCCGGTGCCGGTAACCTTGAACCGCTTGGCCGCGGAACGGTTTGTCTTGATCTTGGGCATGTTTATCTCCTTGACTGTTTACAAAAAATCTAAGTTTGCGCGGGGTGGCTTTATTCTGTTTCGGGGGCTGGACTGGCTGCTGTTTCGGGCGCGGTTTCGGCTTCCCCGGATTTTTCCAGGATGCGGTCGATGTCTTTTTTGGGGGTCATGATGATGGACAGCAGGTTGCGTTCAGCCACGGGGGCCGCGTCCACGTCGGCGATGTGGGCCAGATCGGTCTTCAGCTTTTCCAGAACGTTGAAGCCAAGCTCTTTGTGGGCCATCTGCCGGCCCCGGAAACGCACGGTGAACTTCACCTTGTTGTGCTGTTTCAGAAACTTGATCGCGTTGTTCTTCTTGAAATTGTAGTCATGTTCTTCCGTGTTCGGGCCGAACTTGATCTCCTTGATCTCGATCTCGTGCTGTTTCTTGCGGGCTTCCTTGGCTTTCTTTTCCTTTTCGAAATAGTACTTGCTGAAGTCCAGGATGCGGCAGACCGGGGGATCGGTGTTGGGGGAGATCTCCACCAGGTCCAGATTCAGTTCCTCGGCTTTGCGGATGGCTTCGCGGGTGGGCATGATGCCTACCTGCTTGCCATCAGAATCGATCACCCGCACTTTGAGCGAGTTGATCTGTTCGTTGATCCTTTCCTTCGGCACCACCTCTTTGGTACGTGCCTTTCCACGTTTGATCCGGATTATAAGAACCTCCTTCTTACCGGAAATGAAAAAGGCGGAAGATTCTTCCGCCTGCTTCATGGTAATCTTTTACCAATGTATGTTACTAAATTTCAAAGCCTTACCTGCACATCAACAGTAAGGCAGAAGCAAGCAGCTTCATTTGTAAACCACCTTTTTCCAGCCTCACCTTTTTGTCAATCAGAACTTTGGCCGCTGCGTCTGTGGGGTGGGAGGATGGAAACATCGCTGGAGTCGAGCGAGTCACGAGCATCGACTACAGCAAAACCGGGCATTCACATTTTCATACGGATTCACGGATTGAACGGATTTGCGGATTTTTTATCTGCGTGAGATTATGTAATCGTAAAGATCCTGTCGATCCTGTCATCCGTGTTCTATTCTTTTATCCCCGTCATCCCAATCATCCTGTTCATCCCTGATCTATTATCTCTCTGTGTCTCTGTGTCTCTGTGTTGAAGAAGAAGGGGGCCTTTCGACCCCCCTCGCGGTTTAGTACATCTCGGTCAGGTCGTCGTACACGCTGACGGGATCCAGGTAGCCGCTGTCGATGGCGTTTTTGACGGTGGCGGCGGTGTCGCCGGCGAGCTCGAAGTCCTCGACGGTGAGCGTGGCGAGGTCAACGCTGGGCGTGTCCTCTTTCCAGGCGTACATCAGCTTGATCCACAGGGCGTAGTTGGTGGGCGGAAGCTGCGTTTTGGGGATGTTCTGGCTGCCGTTGCGCAGACCGTACTCTTTGAGGTCGGCCTTGTACTCCGCCGAAGCGTTGGCCCACAGAGTGGCCAGGTTGCTGCCCACGCTGCCCAGCGCCTCGTTGTTGGCGGTCAGCCGCGGATAGACGTACTCACGCCCGATGCAGAGCTTGTCGTCGCGGTAGCTGCCGTAGACCATCTCGTCGATGGTGCCGCTGTAGGTGCGAATGGCGTACTTGAATTTGACTTTCATTGAAGTCCTCCACGTTTTTTATCTTGGGGCTTTCGCCCCGTAGCAAAAGGTTCAGATCTCGGCGTCCAAGCGTTCCCAACCCGTAACGGGAGGGAGCAAGCCCGCTTCCACGGCGCGTTTAACGCTGCGGCAGGGGAGGTCGTCGTTGGTTATCTCCACTTTGGAAAGCGATTCCAGGTCGATGTTCAGTTGTTTGCTCATAGCCCACATCAGCTTGTTGAAGAGGTTGTACCAGCCGCAGCAGTTGTTGTCTCGGTGTTCGCGCCGGTAGAGTTCGGTGTAGGTGATCAGGTCGAGGCGGTATTGCGGAGAGATGTTCAGGCTTTTGAGGTTGGATGCTACGCTGCTCAGGCGGCGGTTGCTCTCCGTTGGTTTCCAATCCGGAAGTGTGCGCACCAGCATCCGGTCCAGCCTGGGATTGTAATAGAACACCAGGCCGTCGCATTTGCCTGAGTAGGCCTGAATGATGTTTTTCAAAGTAGCTTTCATTATCTTGCCCTCCATACTATTTGGATGACGCTGCTCCCATCAATAATTTCCCCGTCTTCGTGTGCCTCATCAAGAGGGTGAAGGCACACAAAGCCTAAGAGAAATTATTGAGGTACGAACATGTTTACAGACCAAGACAACCCCCAGATGACTGAATTGCGGCAATTCCTGACCCAACACGCCAAACTAAGCGGTGCGCAGATACTCGCATATCTGATCCGCTTCCGGGGACACAAATTCCACTGCAGCAAACTCTCCCACCTTGTTTTCCCACCGGATTATGACAGAATGGAACTACTGGCCCAGCAAGCCGATCTGCAAGATACTCTTGCCATGTATCGGAATTGCGAAGAGCAGAGCGGCACCATCAGCGTGCGCGATCCTGCCAATCCGCAACTGATAACGTCCAAAAGCCTGGATGCGTTTGATTTGGCAGACCTCATCACCTGCCGATGTTATGACAATCCCCTCACGGACAGCCAGACCCTGGGGCAGATCTCACTTCGCATCAAGCAACTGCGGGAAATCATCTCAACCAGCGGCCAGGACTGTTCCGCGCACCGGGAGCTTTCCTCCGAACAAGCCAAGGCCGAACTGCTTGCCCTTTACAAATACCGCTCTGAATGCCTTCAACCCGGCAACAAGATCAAAAACTTCAATCCCGAGACCAGCAAAACCTATCAAGCCCTCTATCAGGCTGTCTCACGCTTGCTGGCCAAACTCTCGGAAACGCAAAAACCCCTCCGCGCCTATGTGAAAAGCCACCTCAAGACCGGACTGGAGTTTATCTGGAGATAGTTTCGATCGCCTCTCAGTGGTTGGTTTGCCTGGAGTCCAGCGAGCTAAGCGAGCATGGACGACAGGGGAGGTGTTGATAATTGCGTTGGGAACGTGTTTGAGGTGGTGTTGCTATCGTCGATGCTCCATCGTCACTCAATGCCAGCGAGAAAACCCTTGACATCTTTTCGCCTCCTCTAACATTATCACCATTAGCACATTTGGGAGGATACCATGAAAAAAATGCTGTTGGCGCTTGTCCTTGTTTGCGTTCTCGCGTTTGGTTGCTTTTCGTGCGCTAATAATAGCGCGAAACTTAAGGAAGCTATGGATACTTGGTTAGGTGCCTCCAAATCCCAGCTTCTATTGCAATGGGGGGCACCTTCATCAACATTCACAGATGGAAAAGGTGGAGAGATTTACTCTTATGTATATACAAACCAAACGACAGGATACTCATACACTAACTACTATACAGGCCAAACGTTTTGGAGAGCTCCACAGCAGTATCAGAATGTTTATAGGTTTTACATCAATTCAAATGGTGTGATTTACGCATACAAGGTAAATTAGTCAACTTTACAAGTCCATTCTGTATCGATGTTCCCAAGCAGTTGTTTTCAATCCTCTATATATAATGCTCTTAAAAATCCTTGAATATTTTTATAATCACTGATACAATAACGAATCCTATACATACTACATGCACAACTGTCCAAAATGGGATCTTGTTCTTTTTCTGTACTGGATATCTATAAGGCTGATACACTTTGGGTATGTAGGGCACAAATTGAGTTTGATCTACGTTGTTAGGTACTTTAGTGCCTTGGGGAATGTAAAACCGATATGAAGTCCCAAATGTATTATAATAGTAGTTTCCAGGGGTATTTACATAATCAACGTAGCCAAGTTTTGGGTAAAGATAATAGTAGTTCCCATACTTGTTTACTCCATGGATGACCCCTCCACTCCTGCTGATAACGTAACTCCAGATTGGTGCAACAACAGTGAATAACAGCAGTATAACCAGAATAACTACTTTAATGTGCCTGGTAAGGTTCATCGTAACCTCCATAATCCCAAGGTACAAGTGACTTATTTTGTGTCAACAAATATCTCAAACTACCTGATAACTTCTCATCATTCCATAACAAGCTGCCACTCAGGCACACTGGCTTCGCCTCATACACATTCATCAAACACAGCCCTTGGCTTGTTCGCCTTGTCTTGGGAGAAACCAAAGCGGGCAGAACGAGTGATAGCTTGGATGATGAAAGAGCGTTGGCGAAGCAGGGTGGCTCCGCCGAACGCTAATGATTTATTACTGAAATTTTGAAAACCTGAAACGGGACAGACAGGACACTTAATATCCATATCTGCTAAGAATTGAATTATCATTCTCATCAGAATCGGTAATCAAGCGTCCCATCCGTCCCTAATGTTTCAGTTATGCAGACCGGTCATCAGTAACTTTCTTTAACTCAATCATAGGTGGTATGGAGGGGGTGGTACCTACATCTGTTTGTGCTTCGCCTTTTGCTGTTGCTTGTGGTTTAACAGTCCAATAGCGGTAACGTTTACCATCCTCATCATATCCACGCAAATCATCACCGGACAGAACCAGGCAGTTACTCTGTTTGAACCATTTTGCAAGCATACCACAAAAGTTCTTAAATGTTATTGGAAAAGAACGTGGTGAAGGTGTATAGTTGGCATGAACCAATGAAGTTCTCAATCGGAACTCGACACCAGCTTCAATCTGATCTCCAAAGCTGTCTTCAAAAAACTCTCGCAAATGTTGAGGAATTTCCTGCAATGCCGCTTCACGAAGCAAATCATCTGCTTTCTTACAACGTTTCAGCCTATGTGATGCGTATCCTTTTTGCAGGAATTCTGCACACCAGCAGGCTATCAGGTTATCAAACATATTCCAGTCATCTTCAGTCCAGTCAGGGCCGAAAAGTACTCTGTCAAAGTCCTTATCCGGCTGATGCTGGTAGGTGTACCACCTCGTTAATGGCACATCAAACCTACGGCGTAAATCAGAATCATTCACGCCATATCCAGGACTGTTAGTTGTGAACACTATTTTTGGCAAGTGCTCCTTGGGAATTGTGAACGAATCCTTGTTCTTAGGATTTATCACCATATCCCCGGTTGTGCCAGAATAAAATGCATTCAAGGCATCTTCGACCTTATCTGGCTCGTCCAGCCAGATAAATCTGGTATCCGGTTTGACGTTCTGAAGGTTGTGAGCATACCTTAGATCAAAGTTCTTGCCCTCAATTTTGGCAGCCTTACCAACAATGTTTTCTATTGCATCGATGAGGATTCCCTTTCCCGTTCCTCCGGCATTTACTTCATCCTGACGTTTTTGCTCCGAGAAAATGACTATGCTCGGATCGTTTACATTATAAGACCTTTGCGTAATACCAAATTGTCCAGCTTTCCAGGATCTACTTTATAGTTATCCACAATTTTTCCAGAATTTCCCAACATGAACCCTGAAAAAGCTCAGTTATCCACATATTTTGCCCTCATT
>Ga0265295_1002365_pt1 | contig 30211 bp, 27 predicted proteins | sample Munlansysbiofilm_FD_192503 | JGI IMG/M metagenome (GOLD analysis project Ga0265295, IMG submission 192503) | Leachate microbial communities from a municipal landfill in Southern Ontario, Canada - Methane capture system biofilm | ecosystem: Engineered > Solid waste > Landfill > Unclassified ... | reverse complement strand
TGTATTCGCTTTCCATGATCAGGCCCCCGCAATCGCCTGACGCTCAGGCAAGGATTTACGCGTATGCAACAAGGCAGGACCCACGCGGCTCGTGCCATAGCGCAGGGCCATCAGCACGAAATGAACGGCAAACACCAGATGACCCAGGGTCATCATGGCGCCACCCAGCGTGCGGCCTTCGAGATAGGGCATCGTGACCCGGACCGAGTCCATGAAAGGCCTGGTCGCGTCCAGCATGGCCAGGCCCTGCAGCCAGCCGCCAATGGACAGGCTGACGACATAGATGCCGATCCCCAGGGCCACCAGCCAGAAATGCGCGATGATGAGTTTCGGATGTGGCCATTCCCAGGACATGACGCGCGGCATCACGAAATAAATGGCGCCAAACATCACGATGGAGAAAAAGGCGTACAGGCCCAGGTGGGCATGCGCCACCGTGAAATGGGTGAAGTGCGCGACCGTGCTGATGCTGCGCAGGGCCTCGAAAGAGCCCTCGATGGAACTGACGGTGTACATTGTGGCGCCCAGCACGATGAAGCGCAGCGTGGGCGAGTAGTACATGGTCTTGAAATGGCCGCGCATCGTCAGGTGCTGGTTCACCGAGAATGCCAGCACCGGGATGATCATCATCATGGACTGGACGATCGACAGCGTGACCAGCCAGTGCGGCACCGGGCCGCCGACCAGGTGGTGGCCGCCGACCTGGCCGTAGAAAAAGGCCAGCGCCCAGAAGCCGATCAGCGACAGGTTGTAGGACTGGATCGGACGGCCGATGATCTTGGGCAGGAAATAATAGACCGAGGCCAGGGCGATCGGCGTGTAATACAGGCCCAGCACATTGTGGCCGAACCACCAATTCATGGTGGCCTGTTCCACGCCGAAGTGCACGCCCGGCATCTTGCCCACCAGATACAGGACCGGGAACCAGAACAGCGCCGCGCCCATGTACCAGATCGACACATACAGATGATCGACCTTGCGGTTGCGCAAGGTGAACACCAACGGCAGCGCGATCAGGGCGCCGCCCAGCACCAGCAGGATGCTGATCTGCCAAGGGATTTCCAGCCATTCCAGGCCATCGTTGATGCCCACGGCGATGCTGCCCAGACCGGCGATCAGGCCGGCATTCCACAGCATGCAGCCCAGCAGCGCGAAGCGCCCGCCGTACAGACGCGTCTTCAACAGGCGCGGCAGCATCCAGATCGCCACGCCAAACGCCGCCATCGGGCACCAGCCATAGGCCACCATGTTCAGGTGCAGCGTGCGCGTGCGCCCAAACGTCAGCCAGGCATATTCCGTGAGAAATTCCGGATTGTGCAGCTTGATGGAACTGATCAGGCCAAAGGCCGAGGCCAGCACCAGCCAGACGATGGCACAGCACAGGAAAGCAAAGGTCACGTAGGCCGTGGATTGATCGGCCTCCAGGCGCGCCGCCAATTCCTGCTTCAATCGACTGGCCAGGGACGGATCGACGACGGCCTGGCCGCCGTCGGTGACGACCTGCTGCAGACCCGCCCGCTGCTCGGGCGTGGCGGACGGGTCCTCGACATGACCGATTTCGCCGGTCGAAAAAATCACCGAGGCGGCTTCGGGGTTGTCATCGAACATGTTCCGCCGCAGCGACCAGATGAACACACCCAGCCCTGTGACGGATAATATGAAGGTCAGGAGTAATACGGTGACGGTATCCACGGCACTTCCGTTGAAAGACAAAAAACGCGCGGGGCATGGAAAGCCAGCCCCGGCAGCCAGCTATTTTAGGCATAGAATTTATTTATGTTAAATCTAGCGGGTGCTTTCAAGCCTGAATTACCCTGATTTCGATGCGGGCATCCTGCCCACCCAGGCATCGGTCTGCCGGGGGACGCACCGGTTTTCAGAACTCACACAGGAAACAGACTCACCATGGAATGCACCATCGACTGGCAAGGCCCCGAGGGCATGCTGTTCATTTCCCGCACCGGCAGCGGTCACGTCCTGGCCATGGACGGCGCGCCCGAAGGCGGCGGCCGCAACCTGGCCCCCCGGCCCATGGAAACCGTCCTGACCGGGGCCGGCGGCTGCGCCGCCTATGATGTCGTGCTGATCCTGAAACGTGGCCGCCACGCCGTGACGGGCTGCCAAGTGACCCTGATGGCCGAACGCGCCGACACCGAACCGAAGGTCTTCACAAAAATCCATTACGCGTTCCGGATCACGGGCCGCGCCCTGCCCGCTGCCGCCGTCGAACGCGCGGTATCGCTGTCGCACGAAAAGTATTGCTCGGCCATCGCCATGCTGGAAAAAACGGCCGAGATCACGCATTCAATCGAGATCGTCGAAGCCTGAGCCGTCCTCCGGCGTCAGAACGGCGCGCACCCCGTTTCTGGACTGTCAGCAGTCTGTTCCGACACGAGGGTGCGTGCTGGCCGAGATCTGGGCGGGCAGGCCGCCTACACCGCCATGGGCGCCGTCAAGGGCGCATGGTGGCGATAATCATCCAGCGCGAAATCCGTCGGCTCCAGACGTTCCAGCCATTCGGGCTCGTAGCGGCCCGTATCCGCATAGGCCGGGATGCGGTCCGACAGCCGCAGCCGGGGCGCCGGCAGCGGATCGCGGGTGAGTTGTTCGCGCAGCATGTCCACATGCGTCTCGTAGATGTGCGCGTCCCCGATGAAATAGGTGAACCAGCGCGGCTCATAGCCCGTCAGGCGCGCCACCAGATGCGTCAGGGCCGCGCCTTCGGCCAGATTGAACGGCGTCCCCAGCCCCACGTCATTGCTGCGGATGTACAGGCACAGCGACAGTTCGCGCGATGCCGGATTCGCCAGGAACTGGTACAGCAGGTGGCAGGGCGGCAGGGCCATTTCGTCGATCTGCGCCCAGTTCCAGCCATGGAACAGGATGCGCCGGCTGCCCGGATCCCGGATCAAGGCATCCAGGCAGGCGCGCAGCTGATCCACGGCCTTGTACAGCAGCACGTGCGGCCGCCCCTGGTCCAGGACTGGCCCGACCACACGAAACCCCTGCCCTTGCGCGACCTCGATGCGTGTGATGGCGTCTTGTGGCAACAGCTTGTAGGCAGGCCATTGGCGCCACTGCACCCCGTAGACCGGCCCCAGGTCATCGGGGCCGTCGCGCCAGGGGCTGTCCAGCCAGGCGCGGTTCTCGTTGGCGTTCTGGTCCCAGACCCGACAGCCCAGCGCACGAAAATCCGCCGCGCTGTCGGCCGCCCGCAGGAAACCGACCAGTTCGCCCATGGCGGACTTGAAAGCCAGGCGCTTGGTGGTCACGGCAGGGAACCCCTGGCGCAGATCAAAGCGCAGGCAAGCACCCGGCAGGCTCAGGGTACGCACCCCGGTGCGGTTGTCCTGCCAGGCACCCTGATCGAAAATCGAGCGGACCAGATCCAGATAGGCCTTCATGCGAACCGTTCCAGAATGCGCCGGGCCCGCTCGATCAGGGGGAGATCGACCATGCGGCCATCCAGGCGAAAGGCATATTCGCCCGTCGAATCGGCATGCTCCACGACCCGGCGCGCCCAGTCGGCTTCCTCGAGCAAGGGCCGGTAGACGCGATGCGCCACAGGGATCTGGGCCGGGTGGATGCACATCATCCCGCCGAACCCCATATCCCGGGCCATCGTGCATGAACGTTCCAGTGCATCCAGATCGGTGAAGTCCGGATGGACGCAATCCAGCGGGTCGGCCAGCCCGTGCATGCGGCTGGCTTTCAGGATGTCGAAACGGATCTGCCCGAGCACGAGGCGGGAGGCTTCCGTCATGGGCCGCGTGCCCAGTTCGACCAGCAGATCCAGGCTGCCGAAGGACAGCCGCGCCACGCCGTGGGCTTCGGCGATCCGGTCCAGCGCCCGCAAGCCGGCGGTGGATTCGATCACCGGCATCAGGGGCTTGCCCGCCCCGGATACGATATAGACGTGTTCTGCGGCCTGTGCCTTGGGCAGGACGATGCCGGTGACCGACGGCAGCGACCGGCACAGAGCCAGATCGTCCTCGAACCAGGGGGTGGTGCCATCATTGATGCGCACCCACAGGCGATCGGCCGGATGCGCCGCCGCATGGCGTGCCAGCGCATCGCGCGCGCTGGCCTTGGCCTCGGGCGCGACGGCGTCCTCCAGGTCGACGATGACGGCATCCGCGCCGCTGGCGACCGCCTTGGATATGCGTTCCGGCCTGCTGGCCGGGACGAACAGCGCCGAACGCATCAATGTGTTACGCATGGTAATCCCCTTGCTTCAAGTCGGCCTTCAGGCCTGCGCCGGAACGATGCGCGCGGCGATGCGCTCGCGCCATTCGCGCGGCCCGGTCTGGTGAACCGAGGTGCCCTGGGCATCGACAGCGACCGTCACCGGCATGTCGCGCACTTCGAATTCGTAGATGGCCTCCATGCCCAGATCCTCGAAGCCCAGCACCCGCGCGGAACGGATGGCCTTGGATACGAGGTAGGCGGAACCGCCCACGGCCATCAGGTAGGCCGAGCCATGGCGGCGAATGGCCTCGATGGCCTCGGGACCGCGTTCCGCCTTGCCGATCATGGCCAGCAAGCCCGTCTGCCCCAGCATCATATCGGTAAACGCATCCATCCGCGTGGAGGTGGTGGGGCCAGCCGGGCCGACGACCTCGTCACGCACCGGATCGACCGGGCCGACGTAGTAGATGACGCGCCCGCGGAAATCCACCGGCAGGGATTCGCCGCGCGCCAGCATGTCCTGAATGCGCTTGTGGGCCGCATCGCGCCCGGTCAGGATGCGTCCGGACAGCAGCAGGCGCTCGCCAGGTTTCCAGGAAGCGACTTCTTCGCGGGTCAGCGTGTCCAGGTTCACCTGGCGCGAAGCCTTGTAATCGGGCCGCCAGTGGACTTCCGGCCATTCGGACAGCGCGGGCGGCTGGAGCGCCGCCGGGCCACTGCCGTCCAGCGTGAAATGCACATGGCGCGTGGCCGCGCAGTTGGGAATCATGGCCACGGGCTTGGATGCCGCATGCGTCGGATAGGTGAGGATCTTGACATCCAGCACCGTGGTGAGCCCGCCCAGGCCCTGGGCGCCGATGCCCAGGGCATTGACCTTGCGATACAGGTCGATGCGCAGTTCTTCGAGCTTGTTCTGCGGACCGCGCTGCAGCAGTTCGTACATGTCGATGTCCTGCATCAGGGACTGCTTGGCCATGAGCATGGCCTTTTCCGCCGTGCCGCCCACCCCGATCCCCAGCATGCCCGGGGGACACCAGCCCGCGCCCATGTGCGGCACGGTCTTGAGCACCCAATCCACCAGGGATTCGCTGGGATTGAGCATGGCGAACTTGGTCTTGTTTTCCGAACCGCCGCCCTTGGCCGCGACCTGGACATCGACCGTATCGCCGGGCACCAGTTCGACATGCAGCACACAGGGCGTGTTGTCGCGCGTGTTGCGGCGCGCAAACAGGGGGTCGTCCAGCACCGAGGCACGCAGCGGATTGTCGGGGTTGGTGTACCCCCGGCGCACGCCCTCGTCGCACAGTTCCTGCAGGCTGCGGCGCGTATCGAACCGCACGTCCATGCCGATCTTCAGGAACACATTGACGATGCCGGTGTCCTGGCAGATCGGGCGGTGGCCTTCGGCGCACAGGCGGGAATTGGTCAGGATCTGGGCAATGGCGTCACGCGCCGCAGGGCTTTCTTCGAGTTCGTAGGCGCGCGCCAGATGCTGGATGTAATCCAGCGGATGGTAAATGCTGATGAATTGGACTGCGTCCTCGATCGACTGGATCAAGTCGTCTTCGGTAATCGTGGTCATTATTTTCCTTTCCAGACCGGGGGGCGTTTTTCGGCGAACGCGGTGGCCCCTTCACGGGCGTCCTCCGAGGTGAAGATATGGGCAATCAGGGGCCGTTGGCGCTCGAACATTTCGTCCGGCCGCCAGCTGCGCGACTGAGAAACAATGGACTTGGCCGTGCGTACCGCCAACGGGCCGTTGGCCGCAATGGTCCGCGCCAGCGCCAGCGCCTCGTCCAGCGCCGCGCCCGGCTCGGCCAGCCGATTGACCAGGCCCAGCTGGTGCAGGCGTTCGGCGCCAAACATCTCGCCCGTGAGCACGGCTTCCATGGCGACATGATAGGGGATGCGCGACGGCAGGCGCAGCATGCCGCCCGACCCCGGCACCAGACCGCGCCGGACCTCGGGCAGGCCGAAACGGGCGTCGCGCGCCGCCACGACCAGATCGCAGGCCAGCACCAGTTCGCAGCCCCCTGCCAGCGCGTAACCCTCGACGGCAGCGATCAGAGGCTTGGCCGGCGGTTGTTCGCACAGCCCGGCAAAGCCACGCTTGCCCACGTACGGACGCTGGCCGGTCGCGGCAAAAGCCTTCAGGTCCATGCCTGAGCAGAAATTTCCCCCCGATCCGGTCAACACCCCCAGACGCAGGTCCGGGTCGCTGTCCAGGACATCCAGGGCTGCCGCCAGGGCCTGCGCGGTCTCCAGGTTGATCGCATTGCGCGCCTGGGGCCGGTTGAGCTGCATGACCAGCACCCCGTCCAGACGCTGCACGTCGAGGCAATCACTCATGTTTTCTCCGAAAAAAGAGAAGTGGATAAAATGGCCGTTTCGGACACGGCCCAGGCCGCGCCATCCGGACGACACGAACTCATCGCGGGCCGGGCCCGCCACGCCATGCTCACATTCCAACAACTGATTTTATCGCTCCAGCAATATTGGGATCGCCAGGGGTGCGCCCTGCTGCAACCCTACGACATGGAAGTCGGCGCCGGCACGTCGCATACCGCCACATTCCTGCGCGCCATCGGCCCGGAACCCTGGCGTGCCGCCTATGTGCAGCCTTCGCGCCGTCCCAAGGACGGCCGCTATGGCGAAAACCCCAATCGGCTGCAGCATTATTACCAATTCCAGGTCGTGCTCAAACCCGCACCGCTCGACATCCTGGACCTGTACATCGGTTCCCTGCGTTCTCTGGGCATCGATCCGCAGCAGCACGACATCCGCTTCGTCGAAGACGACTGGGAAAATCCGACCCTGGGCGCCTGGGGCCTGGGCTGGGAAGTCTGGCTCAACGGCATGGAAATCACCCAGTTCACCTACTTTCAGCAGGTCGGCGGGCTGGACTGCAACCCGACCATGGGCGAAATCACCTACGGCCTGGAACGCCTGGCCATGTACCTGCAGGGGGTGGAGTCGGTCTATGACCTGGTCTGGACCCGGGGCCCGGACGGCACCCCTGTGTACTACCGCGACGTCTTCCATCAGAACGAGGTCGAGCAGTCTACTTATAACTTCGAATACGCTTCCACCGACATGCTGTTCGCTCATTTCAACGACTACGAGGCCGAGGCCAAACGCCTGATCGAAGTCCCGCTCGCCCTGCCCGCCTACGAAGCCACCCTCAAGGCCGCGCACACGTTCAATCTGCTGGATGCGCGCGGCGCCATCAGCGTCACCGAACGCGCCACCTACATCGGCCGCATCCGCGCCCTGTCGCGGGCCGTGGCGCAGGCCTACTACGACGCGCGTGAACGCCTGGGTTTCCCCATGCTGCGGGAGGTCGCGTGATCATGAGCACGAATCCGCACACGCGCACACTGGTCGTCGAACTGGTCACCGAAGAACTCCCCCCCAAAGCGCTGGACGCGCTGGGCCGGGCCTTCGCAGAAGGCATCCGCAAGACGCTCGACACGCTCGGCCTGCTGGCCGGGTCCTGCGCCTGCACCGCCTACGCCACGCCCCGGCGACTGGCCGTGCAACTGGACGCCGTCCTGGGCCAGGCGCCCGACCAGGCCTACGCCGAAAAACTCATGCCCGTGGCCATCGGCCTGGACGACACGGGCAAGCCCACCCCGGCGCTGTTGAAAAAACTCCAGTCCAAGGGACTGGGGCACCTGGGCGCCGACCGTCTGGCCCGCAAACACGACGGCAAGCAGGACGTGCTCTACGCCGAAGGCACCGCCCCCGGCACCCGCTTGGCCGACGGCCTGCAGCAGGCCCTGGACTACGCCGTCACGCACCTGCCCATCCCCAAGGTCATGCAATACCAGCTGGCCGACGGCCACAGCAGCGTCAAATTCGTGCGGCCGGCCCAGCGGCTGCTGGCCCTGTGGGGCACGGACATCGTGCCCGTGCGCGTGCTGGGCCTGGAAGCCGGCCGAACAACCCTGGGCCACCGCTTCCTGGAAACCGGCCCCCTGTCCATCGAATCAGCCGAATCCTGGCCCGACCGCCTGGCCACCGATGGTCTCGTGGTCCCGTCCTTCGCCCAACGGCGCGCGCTCATCGCCCAGCAACTGGCCGAATCTTCGGCCTCGGTCGGGGCGACCATCGGCCAGGGGGCCGAAGTCGATGCGCTGCTCGACGAAGTCACCGCCCTGGTCGAACGCCCGACGGTCTACGTCGGCGCCTTCGAGAAAGCCTTCCTGGCCGTACCGCCGGAATGCCTGATCCTGACGATGCGGCTGAACCAGAAATATTTCCCCCTGTTCGACCCAGCCACCGGCGCGCTGACCCACCGCTTCCTGATCGTCAGCAATATGCGGCCCGCAGACCCGGTCCACATCATTCAGGGCAACCAGCGAGTGGTCCGCCCGCGCCTGGCCGACGCGCAGTTCTTCTACCAGACCGACCTGAAAACCCCACTGGCCGACCGGGTGGCCGACCTGGCCAACAGCGTCTATCACAACAAGCTGGGCACCCAGCTGCAGCGCACCGAGCGCGTGCGCGCGCTGGCGCGCTGGCTGGCGCCCCTGCTGGGCGGCCAGACCGAACTGGCCGACTGCGCCGCCCTGCTGGCCCACGCCGATCTGGGCACCCAGATGGTGGGCGAATTCCCCGAACTGCAAGGCGTCATGGGGGCCTATTACGCCACCCACGACGGCGAGGCCCCAGAAATCGCGCGCGCCTTGCGTGACCAATATCGCATCCGCCTGGACGAGCCCGTCTCGGAACGCACGCTCACGGCAGCAGTCCTGTTCATGGCGGAACGCGCCGAAACCCTGGTGGGCATCTGGGGCATCGGCCTGGCTCCTACCGGCGAACGCGATCCCTACGGCCTGCGCCGCGCCGCCCTGGGCCTGATCAGCGCCTATGAACAGCTCACGGCGGGTGGCCGGCTGCAGGCCAGCCAGGACACTCCGGCACGCCTGGCTGCCCTGCTGGCACAGGCCGCTGCCGGTTTTGCGCCCGGCCTGATCGCCGAAGGCACGGTCGAAGCCGTGCTGGACTTCGTCTATGAACGGTATCGCAATCAGCTGGCCTCTGGCTACCACCGCTCGGCCATCGATGCAGTGCTGGCCCTGCGGCCCCCGCTGCATCAGGTCGTCGCGCGCGTCCAGGCCTGCGAACGATTTGCCTCGCTGCCCGAAGCAGAATCCCTGGCGGCCGCCAACAAGCGCGTCAGCAACCTGCTGAAAAAAACCGATGGCTCACAACCCGGCTTCGATCCAGCGCTGCTGACAGAGCCCGCCGAATGCCAGCTGGCCGACACGATTGCCCGCCTGGAACCCCAAGCCACCGCCCTGCTGCAGACCGGTGATTTCGCCGCCAGCCTGGCGATCCTGGCCCAGGCCCGCACCGCCGTCGATGCGTTCTTTACCGACGTCATGGTCATGGCCGATGACCCTCGCGTACGCGCCAATCGTCTGGCATTGCTGCGATCCCTGCATGGCCTGATGAACCAAGTGGCCGACCTGTCGAGGCTGACCCAGTGAAGCTCATCATCCTGGACCGCGATGGGGTCATCAACCACGACAGCGACGCCTACATCAAGTCGCCGGAAGAATGGATCCCGATCCCCGGCAGCCCAGAGGCCATCGGCCGCCTAAGCCAGGCCGGCTGGCGCGTGGTCGTCGCCACCAACCAGTCCGGCATCGCCCGCGGCCTGTTCACCATGGAAACCCTGGGTGCGATCCACGCCCGGATGCGCCAGGTGGTGGCCGATGCCGGTGGGCGCATCGATGCCATATTCTGCTGTCCCCACGGCCCAGACGATGGCTGTCGCTGCCGCAAGCCGCTGCCCGGCATGTTGCACGACATCGCCCAGCGCCTGGATGTGCGCCTGGACGGCATCCCCTTGGTGGGCGACAGCCTGCGCGACCTGCGGGCAGCGGCTGCGGTACGCTGTGTCCCCTGGCTGGTCCTGACCGGCAAGGGCCGCAAGACCTGGGAAACCTCGGGCACCAGCGGCGAACTCCCTGCCGGCACCCAGGTCTGTGACGATCTGGCGGCCGTGGCCGACACCCTGCTGAAGACCACGCCATGACCTACCTGCGTTCTGCCTGCTACATGACCTTTCTGGTCGTGACGGTGATCCCCTACGCCCTGTGCTGCGTGCTGTGGGCACCGCTGCCCCTGTCCTGGCGCTATCGCCTGACCCTGGGCTGGCCGCGCATGGCCCTGTGGGGCGCGCGCTGGATCCTGGGGATGCGCTATCAGGCGCAAGGCTGGGAACACCTGCCCACGACAGGGCCGGCCATCATTCTGTCCAAGCACCAATCGGCCTGGGAAACCCTTTATTTCGCGGTCAAGCTGCCGCGTGACGTCGTCTTCGTCTACAAAAAGGAACTGCACCGCGTGCCTTTCTTTGGCTGGAGCCTGGCGCTGCTCAGCATGATTCCCATCGACCGCACCAAGGGCAAGGAATCCTTCGATCAGGTCGTGAAGATCGGTAGCAGGCGCCTCGCAGAAGGCCGCTGGCCCGTGCTGTTCCCCGAAGGCACCCGCGTCGCACCCGGTGAAACCGGGCGCTACAAACAGGGGGGCGCGCTGCTGGCCTGCCGCACGGGCGCCCCGGTGATTCCCGTCGCCCACAATGCCGGGGAATGCTGGCCACGCAATGCCTTCCTGAAAACACCGGGGCTGGTCACCGTGTCCTTCGGACCCGCCATCGACCCGGCGAACCACACCCCGGCGTCCCTGAACAACGCCGTGCGCGACTGGATCGAGGCCGAAATGCGGCGCCTCAACCCCGAGCGCTATGCCCGCCCCTGAAACCCGCCAGCTCGATCTGTTCGGGCCGGCCGACTCTCCCGTGGCCGGCCCCGGCACCATCGAGCCCACGCCTGTCCCGGAGCATGCACCTCCCCCCGGACTCCGACGACCGGCATCCACACCAGACCGATTGACGCCGGACCGATTGACGCCGGACACCCCGCCGCCTGGGCTCCCCCCCGGCACCCGCTGGCAGACCCTGGACCTGAACGGCTGGACGCTGGACTATACGCTGCGCCGGGCGCGGCGCAAGACCATCGGACTGCACATCCGCGACACTGGCCTGGCGATCCAGGCCCCTGCCTGGGCCACACGGACTCAGATCGAAGACGCCATCCGGCAGCGGTCCGCCTGGATCCGGGACAAGATCCAGGACCGTGAGCGGCGGCTGGAATTGCTGGCCCTGCAGGCCGATCAGTGGCGTCCGGGCGGGCGCATCCCATACCTGGGCGTGGCCATCGAACTGCAATTGGATGGCGCCCGGCCTGCCCACTACGAAGGCGACCCGGCAGCACCGGCCACCGGCGATCGGCTGTACCTGCCCTTGCCGGATGGCGCCGAACCCGACCGCATTCAGGACCGCGCCCAGGCATGGCTGCAGGCGCGTGCGCGCATCGATTTCGAGATACGGCTGCAACACTGCCTGCAGCAGGCAGGACAATCCATCATGGGCTGGGGACTGTCGTCCGCCCAGGGCCGCTGGGGTTCCTGCACCAGCCAGAAACGCATCCGCCTGAACTGGCGCCTGATTCATTTCGACCCGGCGCTGATCGACTACGTGGTCGCCCACGAAGTCGCCCACCTGAAAGAAATGAACCACGGTCCGGATTTCTGGCGCGAAGTCGAGCGACTTTGTCCGGACTTCCGGGCGGCGCGTGATGCGCTGCGCCATCAGATTCCGGATACTTTGCCGCTGATCTGAGTATGATGAGACATTGCTGCGCAACCGGAGGAGGATCACACCATGCGCCTGCTGCACACCATGCTGCGAGTCGGCAATCTGGACCGTTCCCTGATGTTCTATACCGAAACCCTGGGCATGCGGCTGCTGCGCCGCAAGGACTACCCGGAAGGCCGCTTCACCCTGGCGTTCGTCGGCTACCAGGACGAGGCCGACGGCGCAGTCATCGAACTGACGCATAACTGGGACACCGACCGCTATGACATCGGCACCGGCTACGGCCACATCGCCATCGAAGTCGAGGACGCCTACGACACCTGCGCCACCATCAAGTCGCGCGGCGGGCTGGTCGTGCGCGAAGCCGGCCCCATGAAACACGGCACCACCGTAATCGCCTTCGTCGAAGACCCCGACGGCTACAAGATCGAGCTGATCCAGCGTTCGGGGAGAGAAGACTAGGGTTTTGCGCCTCGTGGATCGTCGTGGATTGCGGCATCTCCCCACGTCGCGCCTTGCAAGGCGCTCCGATTTCGCCTTGGGGCGGCCCGGCGGCGAAAAGGGGGTTCTCTCATGCAGTCGGGATCACACCAGCGGCGGACAGGGCGTCGGCCATGTCCATGAACTGCGCCACCGTCAATTCCTGGGGCCGCGCCGTCGAGGCGATCCCCAGGGCATCCCAGTCCAGCCATTCCGCCCAGGCGCCCATGCTGCCCCGGATCATCTTGCGGCGCTGCTCGAAAGCCCGCGCCACCAGTCGTTCGAACACCTGCGCATCGCGCGGCTGGCGCAACGCATCATGCGCCAGAGGGCGCATGCGCACCACCGCCGACATCACCCGGGGCGGCGGATCGAAGGCATCAGGCGGCACATCGAACAAGTGCGTCATCCGGTAGCGCGCCTGCAGCATGACGGACAGGCGCCCATACTGGCTATCGCCGGGACGAGCCACCATGCGCTCGATGACTTCGCGCTGCAGCATGAAATGCTGGTCGCGCACCCGGTCGGCCCAACGCAGCAAATGAAACAGCAGCGGGCTGGAAATGTTGTAGGGCAGGTTGCCCACCACCCGCAAACGGGCGGCATCGGCCTGGCCTGAACCTGCATCGGCGGCAGGCGCCAGATCACCGAAATCCACGGCCAGGGCATCGGCTTGGACCACCCGCAGGCGATCCTCACCCCAACGGCCACGCAGGCGCTGGGCCAGGTCGCGATCCAGTTCGACCACGGTCAACCGAGCCAGCCGGTCCAGCAGCGGCGCCGTCAGCGCCGACAGGCCCGGGCCGATCTCGACCATGACATCATCCGGCTGCGGATCAATGGCGTGCACAATGGCATCCACCACCGACTCATCGACCAGAAAATGCTGGCCGAAGCGTTTGCGCGCCTGGTGCCCTGCCCCCATGTCAGCGCGCACCGCCACCTGCTGCCTTTTCCAGGCGATTGTCGATGTAGGCCTGGCTGCGCAGCTGATCGAGCCAGTCTTCATAAGCCGGCCCGATGCGGCGTTCCATCAGTTCGCGGCGCGCCTGCATGCGACGGAATTCCTGTTCCATGTTCTTGGTCTGCCGGCCCTCGACCTGGATCAGGTGCCAGCCGAACGGCGACTGGACCGGTTCGCTGACCTGACCGTCCTGCAGGGCATTCATGGCCTGCTCGAAGGCCGGCACGGTTTCGCCAGGATTGAGCCAACCCAGGTCGCCGCCCTGGGGCGCGGACGCATCCTCGGAATAGCGCTTGGCCAGTTCGGCAAAGGATTCGCCATGCGCGATGCGGGTGCGCAAGCTTTCGAGGGTAGCGCGGGCCTTGGCATCATCCACGACCTTGGAGGTCTTGATCAGGATGTGGCGGGCATGGGTCTGCGTGACCATCATGGGGCCTGCGGGACCCCGGGCGACTGCGGCGGCAGGCGGTTGGGCGGGCTGCGCCGGCGCAGCCTGGGCCGACCTGGGCGCCGGGCGCTGGGCATAACCCCGGCGCAGGACCTTCAGGATGTGGAACCCGCGGCCGCTCTGCACGATCCCGCTGATGCCGCCAGGCGGCGTGTTCGCAATGGCCTGCACGAACAGATCAGGCCAGTCACGCAGGGGCCGGATGCCCATGTTGCCCCCTTCCAGGGCCTGGGGGCCATTTGACGCGGCCGCCGCCATCCCGGCGAAATCAGCGCCAGTCCGGAGTTTGCGCAATATGGCCTCGGCCTGCTGGCGCTTTTCCTGGACAACGCTGTCGGCGGCGTAATCAGGCACCTCGATCAGGATCTGCGCCAGTTCGACCAGTTCGGGGCCCACCGGGGCCGGTGCCGGTTCGGGTTCGGGTTCGGGTGCCGGCGCAGCCACAGACGAGACGTCCATCGGCTGATCAGCGTGCATGGACAGAAAGGCATCGATGTCGCTGTCGCTGATGGTGATGCGGTCCTCGACGAAACGCTGGCGCAGGATATCGTCCTGGATCTGGGAACGCAGATCGGCGCGGTAATCGTCCCAACCCATGCCACTGTTGGCGATCTCGCGCTGCAACTGCTCGAGCGTGATGCGGTTGCGCTGGGCAATGGCCTGGACTGCGCGATCGACCTGGGCATCGGACACCCGGATGCCGACGCGCCGGGCCTCATGGTCCTGAAGGGTGGCATTGATCATCTGTTGCAGCACCTGGCGCCGCAAGATGGACGCTTCAGGCACGGGGATGTGCTGCTGTTCCATCTGGCGGCGCACCTGGACCGTCTTGGCATCGACCTGGGCCAGCGTGATGACTTCCTTGTCAACGATGGCGGCAATTCCATCCACGAATTGCTCGGACACGGCGGCTGGCGCCGGCGAAGACTGGGCGGGTGCCGCGCGATGAGCCGGCTTGCCGGCCGCCAGTGCGGACGCCGACACCCAGGCACCCAGCACGATGGCCAGCGCCAGGGCGCGGGCGGGATGACGCAAGCCAGACATCATTCGTACCTCTCGAAAACGGTTTTTTCAGGTATGGGGGGAGTCACGGGCCGGTAGCCGATGACGCGATCAGCCAGCAAAGACATGGGGTCGGTTCCCAGAGACCCTAGGCCGGTCAATTCCAGCTGCAGGAACAGTGCCGTGTTGGTCTTCTGGGCCGACACGGCGTAGCGCTGCATCACCACGCGCGCGGCCCAACCGCCATCCCCGCGGTATTCCAGACCCACGATGGACTGCGTGTTGCGCTTTTCCGCCAGGGAATAATCATAGCGGCCCACCCCGTACCAGCGCCGGCTGAAAGGCCACTGGCCGCTCAGGCTGAGCTGTTCCCGGCTGGTCGGCACGGTCCCCTCGGGCAGTACCCGATAGGGGTCGGCATAGCTATTGATGTCACGTTCGTAGCGGTAGGACAGCGAGACCGTGGCCAGGCGTTTTGGCGTCCAGCGAACGCCGCTGCTGAGCCGGTTGCGTTTCTGGGTCTCGTGGTCGAACAGACCATCAAAATACACCGAGAACGTATCGGTCAGCGCCGCCTTGGCCCCGACCAGGTAGTCCGACTGGGTATCACTGCGGGGGGTTTCGCTGGACAGCGTGACTTTCTGCGAATCGAAATAGAACCGCTGGGCCAGCGACAGGGACAGGCGCTCGAACCCGGTATCGGCATCCAGCCAGCGGCTGGTCAGGCCGACGGTCAGCTGGTTGGCGTTGGCGATGCGGTCCCAGCCACCGCTGAAGATGTTCTCATCGAAGGCCTGCTGATAATTGAAGGTGGCCAGCCCCGTGTCGAAGACGGGCAGATCCGTTTGGTCCCGGTACGGCACGTACAGGTAATACAGACGCGGCTCCAGGGTCTGGATGGCCGCGTTGCCAAACAACGAGGCCTGGCGTTCCAGCGTCAGCCCCGTGTCCACCGAAGCGATCGGCAGCACCCGCGACTGGCTGCGGGGACGACCGGCAAACTGCCCCATGCCCGGCGTGGCGGCAAACCATTCTGTCTCGTACTGGGCCATGTGCAGGCCGACCTTGGGCGTCAGGTAGGCGCCGGGCAGCACGAAGGGCCGCGCAATCGAGGTATAGGATGTCAGGCGCGTGCCGTTGGGCATCAGGCGCCGGCCGGACATCTCGGGAAAGGCATCGCCATGATAGATCGGCGCCACGAAACGCGTGGCCGTGTTCGTGGACACCACATCCAGGCCATGCCAGCCATAGCGCTGCGCGTTGAAGGTCAGCTGGGGCAGCATGTCGTAGGGGGGTGCCAGGAATGAGCCCGTGCTGTCCTGCAGGGTCTGGTAGCGGTAGAACTGCAGGGATCCGGACAGATAGCGGTTGCCAGACCAGGACAGCAGCGCCTGGCTGGGCATGTAGGTGATGGCGGCGTCCGTCAGCCCGAAGGATGAAAAATCACGGAAGTAGTCATCGTCCGAGACCTTGCGCGCGTCCAGGTAGGCGCTGAAGCCCTTGCCCAACGTCTGGGTATGCTGCACGGAATACATCCAGCGCTTTTCGCTCGTCTGGCGGTCGCGCATGATGTAGGTGCCGAACAGTTCCGAATGGGACGCAGCGCTCATGTGGCGGAATTCCGTGCCCAGCAACAGGCCGCGCTTGCTGAGGTACCGGGGATACAGCGTGGCGTCGTAGTTCGGCGCCAGATTCAGGTAGTACGGGGTGGTGATCTCGACCCCCCCGTTGCTGGATGTGCCGTAGGTCGGCAACAGGAAACCAGTCTTGCGATCCTTGCCCAGCGGAAACGTCAGATAGGGCGAATACAGGATCGGCACACCCTTGAAATGCAGCACCCCGTGACGCGCCACACCCTCGTTCTTGTCCAGGTACAGATCGACACGGCTGGAATCGATGGTCCAGGCCGGATCCGGCCCGGGCCAGCCGCTGTAGCGCACGTTCTTCAAGCGCATGTGCTGGCGGCTGAGGACTTCGGCCTCGTCGGCCGTGCCTGCTCCGGCCGCGCCGCCCAGCCAGAAACGCGGCTGTTCAATCAAGCCTTGCTCGGTCTCGACGTTGTAGCGCAGGTGCGGACCGCGCACGAGATTACCGTCGCGGATGATCAGACCGTTGCCGCGGACATCGGCCTGACCTGTGGATTGCTGGTAATCGATGCGGTCGCCCTTGATCACGGCGTCCAGCCGACGGACCTGGGCCTTGCCGCGCAGCATCACCCGTCCATCAGCGTCCCGGCTGATGTCGTCACCGATCAGAAACGACGCCAAGGCGTCGTCTTTCAGGGTGGGGTGCAGCCGCAGACTGCCGACCATCCGCATCCCATCCGCATCCGGCGAAGGCTGTGCCGCAAAGACTGGCGCCGGCAGGCACAAGCCCAGGAAAATGATGCGACCGATCCAATGCGTCAAAACCCGGTTCCCCGAAATGGTTGAAAGAGACGGCGGCCGATCAGTCCTCCCGCGACGACCAGCGACCCAGTATTATAGAGAAGCCAGGCCATATCGTGTCCTGGTCGATCCGCCGTCTTGACCTTTCATCGAATCTTTTCCGAATCCCGCGCATGACTCCTACCCCTCATCCGGATCTCCGCCTGGACGCCCTGCGCAGCTGGCTGGACCAACAGGCCAGCCAGCTGGGCCTGATCCGGGACAGCCTCGCCCCAGTGTCCGGCGACGCCAGTTTCCGCCGTTATTTCCGCCTGCAGGCGGTGGACGGCACTGTGATCGCCATGGACGCTCCACCGCCCCACGAGGACTGCGCACCCTTCGTGCGCATCGCCAGTCTGCTGGCCCGGGGCGGCCTGTGCGTGCCCAGGATCCTGGCCCAGGACATCGACCAGGGTTTCCTGCTGCTCTCCGATCTGGGCCAGCAGACCTTCTATGACGCCCTGCGCAATGGCCTGGAACAGGACGAGGCCGCCTTGCAGCAGCACTACCGGGGCGCCCTGCGCGCGCTGGTCGCCCTGCAGCAATGCCCGGCCGACGGCCTGCCGCCCTACGACGAGGCCCGCCTGCTCGAAGAACTGGCTGTCTTTCCACAGTGGTACCTGCGCACGCACCTGGGCCATGCGCCTGACGCAGGCGCCCAAACCGCACTGGCCGGGATCTTCGACCTGCTGGCGCGGCGCGCGGCTGCACAGCCGCGCGTGCTCGTGCATCGCGATTTCCATTCGCCCAATCTGATGCTCGGGCCCGACATGCCGGACACGACGCCCGGCATCATCGATTTCCAGGATGCCCTGGCCGGCCCGATCAGCTACGACATCGCCTCACTGGCCATGGACGCCCGCACCACCTGGGACGAGGCCCGCCAGCTCGACTGGGCCATCCGCTACTGGGAATACGCACGGGCGGCCGGGCTGCCGGTCCCGGATGACTTCGCCCAGTTCCACGTCGATTACGAATGGATGGGGCTGCAGCGCAACCTGCGCATCCTGGGCGTCTTCGCCCGCCTGTCGCACCGCGACGGCAAGCACCACTATCTGGATCACATGCCCCGGGTGCAGGCCTATGTGCGCCAGGTCGCAGGGCGCTACGCCGTCTTCCACCCCCTGCTGCGCCTGCTGGACCAGGCCGAGCGCGTGCCACAGGCAGACGGGTTCTCTTTCTGATGCGCGCCATGATCCTGGCCGCCGGCCGCGGCGAACGCATGCGTCCGCTGACAGACACCTGTCCCAAACCCCTGCTGCCGGTGGGCGACCGCCCCCTGATCGCCTGGCACCTGGAACACCTGGCCCGGGCCGGGATCACCGACATCCTGGTGAACCACGCCTGGCTGGGCGAACGCATCGAAGCCGCGCTGGGCGACGGCCGGGCCTATGGCGTGCAACTGCGCTACTCCGCCGAATCCCCCGCTCTGGAAACGGCAGGAGGCATCGCCCGGGCCTTGCCTTTTTTCCGGGGCCGGCCCTTTCTGGTCATGAACGGCGACATCTGGTGCGACTGGGATCCGTCACGGGCCATCCGGCTTGCAGCCACCTGGCCTGCGGAACGCCTGGCGCATCTGGTCCTGGTCGACAATCCCGCCCACCACCCGGAAGGCGACTTCGCGCTGCAGGCCAACAATCGGGTCGCGCCGCGTCCGGACGCGACAACCCCGACACTGACATTCGCCGGGATCGGCGTGTACCACCCTTCCCTGTTCGCCGACACGGATCCGAATCGCGCCGCGCCGCTGGCGCCGCTGCTGCGCCGCGCCATGGCGGCCCGCGCCGTCAGCGGCGAACGGCACGGGGGGCGCTGGATCGACGTCGGCACACCAGAACGCCTGGCCGCGCTGGACGCCACGCTGGCCGGGCGCCCTGTCTGACCACATCCATAAAATCGCAACCGGATGTGGCTCAGTCCCAGCGTGGCCCCGAAACCGTTTATCCTAATTAGTTTCGCACCTGCGCCTCCATGGCGCGCTGCCGCACCATATTATTCAAGCATCAAGCAATTCAGGATTTTGCCATGTCGCTCGGCCCGAAACGCCCTACGTTCAAACCCACGCCCTATGGCTATACCCGGCGCAGCCGCGGGATCCCTCGCTGGCTGTTGCTGCTGATCACCGGCGCGATCCTGGGCGCCGGAGGCGTGCTGTTCCTGCAGCGCAGCTACGGTCCCCAGCGCCTCACGGTTGAACAGTCCGAACAACTGCGCACGGACCTGAACACCGTCAACCTGGAAAACCAGCGCCTGTCCGCCGAATCCAGCAAGATCCAGGCCCAGATCCAGCAGGCGCAGCAGGACCTGCAGGCACAGACCGCCCGCGCCGAACAGCTGCGCAAGCAGGCCGCCGACATGCAGGCCGGCGTCGCCAGCCTGATCCAGGCCATTCCCCCCGATCCGCGCGGGACTTCGCCCGGCATCCGCAGCGCTGACATGATCGCGCGCGACGGCGGCCTGGACTACCGCATCCTGCTGATCCAGGATCTCCCGGACGGCCAATCCGAAGCCCCCACCCTGCACGGCCGGATCAAACTGATCGCCCAGGGATCCTATCCCAACGGCAACACCGCCTATGCCGATCTCGTCGAGCAGCCCCTGGACATGGGCCGCTACATCGTCGTCGAAGGTCGCGCCGACCTGCCGCACAAGGCCTTTCGCCCACGCCAGGTCACCATCCAGATCATGGCCGACGGATCCGACAAAGTCATCGCCACACGCACCTTCCGCGTCACTTCCGGACGCTGACCGCCGCCTTCCAGCCTGAATACGCCGCCCGGCCAGCCCGGGCCGGCGCATCCGCGCGCTTATGCGACGTGCTGCAGAAAATCCCGCAGCCGCTGGCTGGGCGGCTGGCTGAGCAGAGTCTCGGGGTCGCCATCCTCGGCGATCTTGCCGCCGTCCATGAAGATCAACCGGCTGCCGACCTTGCGGGCGAATTCCATTTCGTGCGTGACCACGATCATGGTCATGCCCGCCTCGGCCACGTCCTGCATCACCCGCAGGACTTCGTGGCGCAATTCCGGATCCAACGCCGAGGTCGGTTCATCGAACAACATCAACATCGGCTTGATGGCCAGCGCACGGGCAATCGCCACACGTTGCTGCTGGCCACCGGACAACTGGCCCGGATAATGGCCGGCACGGTCAGCCAGCCCGACCTTGGACAGCAGGTCCAGCGCCTGTTCGCGAGCCTGGGCACGGGGCGTGCCGCGCGTGTGGATCGGACCGAACATGACGTTCTCCAGCGCGGTCAGCTGGGGAAACAGATTGAACTGCTGGAACACCATGCCGGCCTCGCGGCGCAATTCGCGCACCTGGGCAGGCGGCCCCAGGACACTGTGACCATTGACGATGATGTCCCCGCCCTGGATGGTCTCCAGCACATTGATGCAGCGCAGGAACGTGGATTTGCCCGACCCGGAAGGGCCGACCACGACCACGACCTCGCCCGGCTCGATGCTCAGGTCGATGCCGTCGAGCACGACATTGTCACCGAAGCGCTTGGTGACGTTCTTGAATTCGACGATGCTCATACGATGCGCGTCCTGTGTTCGATGAATTTCAGCGCCAGCGCAATGCAGCCCGTCATGAACAGGTAGATCACCGCCACCGCCCCCCAGATTTCCACGGCGCGGAAATTGCCGGCAATGATCTCCTGGCCCTGGCGCGTCAGTTCGGCCACCCCGATCACGATGAACAGGGACGAGTCCTTGAGACTGATGATGCACTGGTTGCCCATGGTCGGAATCATGCGCCGCAACGCTACCGGGCCGATGATGCGGGCCAGGATCTTGTGAAACGGCAGGCCCATCGCCTGCCCGGCCTCGTACAGCCCCTTGGGCACCGACTGCAGGCCGGCACGCACGATCTCGGCAATGTAGGCCCCGGAATTGATCATCAACGTCACGGTCGCAGCCGTGAAGCCATCGATGCGCAGGTTCACCAGCAGTGGCAGTGCAAAATAGATGAACATCACCTGCACCACGATCGGCGTGCCCCGGATCACCAGGATGTAGACCTGGGCCAGGAAAGACAGGGCCAGCGGAATCCAGGCCAGGAAACGCCAGCCCAGCAGGGCAAGCACGGCCAGCCGCACGGCCCACCAGGCCGATTCGGGCACACCGGCCAGGGGGCCATCGCCCAGCCAGGACGCCAGCCGCAACAGGGCCACGGCGGCCACGACCGCCACCACACTCCAGAACAGCGTGCGGCGGGTCACAATCACCGGCACATACGTCACCACGACACCGGACAGCGCGCCGATGATCGTGCCGCCGATCAGGCCAAGCAGAGTGATCTGGATCGTCATCCAGGCCCCGGCCATCAGGTCGGGCCAGGCAGCCCAGATGGCGGACCATTCAAAACTCATGGTCGTTCTCCATGAAGATCAGCATCCGCAGGACGGACACCTGAAAAACGGCGGCGGCCGGACGCATGCATCCGGCCGCCGCCGTCCGATCAAACACACGCAATCAATTCACGGCGCTGGTTTTCTGGCCGAACCAGGTCTCGTACAGCGCGTCATAGGTGCCGTTGGACTTCAGTTCGGACAGTGCCTTGTTGACCACGGCCACCAGTTCGCTGCCCTTGGGGAAGGCGATGCCGTAGAAGTCGCCGCTCTTGAGCGAACCCACGACCTTGACCTTGCCGTTGCCTGCGGTCTTGGCGTAGTACTGGACATTGGGCGTATCGTGCACCACGGCGTCCACACGGCCCGTGGCCAATTCCAGGAAGGCGTTGTCGATATTGGGGAAGAGCTTGAGCTTGGCCGAAGGCACGTTGGCCTTCATGTAGTCCACCGTGGCGGTGCCGATCTTCACGGCCACCGTCTTGCCTTCCAGGTCCTTCGCGCTCTGGATGGGGCTGTCGCTGGCGACCAGGATGGCCAGGCCGGATTCATAGTAGGGCTCGGAAAAATCGATGACCTTGGCGCGGTCCTCGCGGATGGTGATCCCGGCCAGGGCCACATCCACGTTGCGCGTCTGCAAGCCCGGAATGATGCCATTGAAATCCATCGGCTGCAGTTTGTAGGTCAGGCCAGCCTGCTTGGCGATGGCTTCCCACAGCTGGATGTCAAAGCCGGTGTATTTGCCATCCTGCTTGAATTCGAACGGCACGAACGCCGTGTCGGTCGCTACGATCAGGTCCTTGGCCACGGCCTGGGTCATCGGCAGGGCCAGGGTCAGCGCCAGCCCCGCCAGGGCAGCCTTGAGGGTTTTCGACAGCATCATGTGTGAGATCTCCTTGTGGGATTCATTGGCTGCGACTGACTCGCCGCGTCCTTTTTCATGTTAACTGAAACATCCGTGATTTCTGCCCCAAAAGGGGGCTGAACCCTGGGTGTGAACCGTGATTTCGGGGAAATCCCTAGGAAAATCCTGATCCAGTCGCACGGCAAGTGGGCGCTGCGGGCGGCCCTTGGCCCTGAACTGGAACAGGCGAAGAACGGGCCTGCCGGGAACCTCAGGGCAAGCCGTTACGGCCATGCACCATGAAGGCCGGGCGTTCGCTCAAGCGCTCGTAGTAGGCGGTGATGGCCGGCAGTTCGGGGCGCTCGAAGGGCGTCTCGAACCAGCGGTTCACCGATAGACCAATGGCAATGTCGGCCAGACTGAAATCACGGCCCGCAACGAATGCCCCGGTGCCCGCCAAATGGCCGTCCAGCACGGACATGAAGCCCGCCCAGGCGTGCAGAGACGCCTGGATCTGGTCCGGATCGGCATGCGCCGGCGATTGCCGGACCCGGGCCATGAAGGCATAGCTCCAGGCGCGATTCAGATCCGACGCCTGCCAGTCCAGCCATTGATCCACCCGTGCCCGCGCCCGGGCGTCGAGCGGGTACAGGGCACCGCTGCCCTGGCGATTGGCCAGGTAGCGGATGATGCTGTTGGATTCCCAGAGCACGAAATCCTTGTCGAGCAGCACCGGCACCATGGCATTGGGATTGAGTGCCTTGAATGAGGCCGCGCGGGTATCGCGGAACCCGGCGCCCCAGTCTTCCCGCTGCCAGGCCAGACCCAGTTCATCGCAGGCCCACATGACCTTGCGGACGTTGATGGAATTTGGCCTGCCAAGAATGGTCAGCATCCGGGGTCCCTTTGATCAAAGCGCCGGCAATCTTCAGAACGCGGGCACAATGGCGCCCTTGTAGTGTTCCAGGATATAGTCGCGCACCTTGGCCGAATGCAGGGCCTCGATCAGCTTGAGGATCGCGGGATCTTCCTTGCGATCGGCACGCGCCACCACGATGTTGGCGTAGGGGGAATCCTTGTCCTCGATGAACAGCGCGTCCTTGACCGGATTCAGGCCCGCTTCCAGGGCGTAGTTGGTATTGATCAGGGCGACATCCACATCAGGCAGCACGCGCGGCAGGGTGGCAGCTTCCAGTTCGCGGAATTTCAGATGCTTGGGGTTTTCCGACACATCGCGGGCAGTCGCCAGAATATTGGCCGGGTCCTTCAATTTGATCAGGCCCTGCTTCTGCAGCAACAGCAGGGCGCGGGCGCCATTCGAGGGGTCGTTCGGGATGGCGACCTGGGCGCCGTCCTTGATGTCCTTGATGTCCTTGATCTTCTGGGAATAGGCGCCAAAGGGTTCGACATGGACCAGACCCACCGACACCAGGTTCGTCTTGTGTTCCTTGTTGAAGGAATCCAGGTAGGGCTGGTGCTGGAAGAAATTGACGTCGATCTGCTGGTCGGAAACCTGCAGGTTCGGCTGAACGTAGTCGGTGAAGACCTTGATGTCCAGATCCACGCCGGCCTTGGCCAGGTCGGGCTTGACGAATTCCAGCAATTCAGCATGCGGCACGGGGGTGGCCGCTACGGACAGCTTGGCCGCCTGCACCGGGGCAGCGAAGACCAGGGGCAATGCCAGCGCCAGGACCGGCGCGAATTTCTTGAACATGAGTTTTCTCCTAGGAGCGCCTGTTGAGCCTGGCCACCCAGCGGTCGCCAGACACCTGAAAAACCTGAACCATGAGCACCAGAATCACGACCGTGACCGCCATGACGTCCCCCTGGTAGCGCTGGTAGCCGTAGCGCACTGCCAGGTCGCCCAGGCCACCGCCACCGATCACGCCGGACATGGCGGAATAGCCGACCAATGTAATGGCCGTGACCACAATGGCGGCCAGAATGCCAGTGGTCGCCTCTGGCAGCAATGCCCACAGCACCGTCTGGCGCGAGGTCGCGCCCATGGCGCGGCAGGCCTCGTTCACGCCTGGGTCCAGTTCACGCAGCACGTTCTCCACCAGCCGCGCAAAGAACGGCGCCGCGCTGGCCACCAGCGGCGGAATCGAACCCTGGACCCCCAGCGCCGTCCCCGCCACCAGGCGGGAAAACGGGATCATCACGATCAACAGGATCAGGAATGGCACCGAGCGCAGCACGTTCACGATGAACGCGACCGTCTGGTAGACGATGCGATTGTCCATGGCCTGCCCCGGACTGGACAGGAACAGCAGCACCCCCACCGGCAGGCCGATCAATACGGTGAACAGCAGGGAAAAGCCCGTCATCAGCAAGGTGTCGATCGTGGCCTCGCCGATCAACCACCAGTCCACATTTTCCATCATGGCCGCAGCACCTCGTAATCGACACCCGCCGCCTCCAGCGCCGGCACGAGCCCAGCCAGGCCCGCAGCGGTTCCTTCGGCCGCCACGACCAGCTGACCATAGGGCGTATCCTTGATCCGGCCGACGGACCCTTGCAGGATGCTCAGGTCCAGGCCCAGATCACGGCTCAGGCGACTGAGCAGCGGGGAAGCCGTGTTATCGCCCCGGAAACTCAGACGCAGCAAACGGCCCGGCACGCCCTGCGCCAGAGCCCGCCACCCCTCGCCCCCATCCAGGCCACTCTCGGACAACAGCGCCCGGGTCGCGTCATGCTGCGGATGCAGGAATACCTCCAGCACCTGGCCGGCCTCGACAATGCGCCCGCCTTCGATCACCGCAACCCGGTCGCAAACCGCCCGGATGACATCCATGCCATGGGTGATCAGCACGATCGTCAAGCCCAGGCGCTGATTGATGTCACCCAGCAGACGCAGGATGGACTGGGTCGTTTCCGGATCCAGCGCTGAAGTGGCCTCGTCGCACAGCAGCAGACGCGGCTTGCTGGCCAGCGCACGGGCAATGCCCACACGCTGCTGCTGTCCGCCGGACAACTGCCCCGGATACTTGTGCGCCTGGTCGGCCAGACCCACCAGATTCAGGACCTCGCGCGCGCGCGCCTCGCGATCCAGGCGCGGCATGCCCGACAGGCGCAGCGGAAAACACACGTTATCCATCACGGTGCGCGAACGCAGCAGATTGAAATGCTGGAACACCATGCCCACCGAACGCCGATAGGCCCGCAGCTGCGCATCGGAAAACGCCGTGATGTCCCGCCCGTCCACCCGCACGCTGCCCTCGGAAGGACGCTCCAGCAGATTGAGCATGCGGATCAGCGTGCTCTTGCCGGCGCCCGAACGCCCGATAATGCCAAAGACCTCGCCTTCGCGGATGTTCAGGTTGATGTCGACGAGCGCATTCACCGTCCGGCCGGCGGATTCGTACGTCTTGCGGATGTGCTCGAGTTCGATCAAGGTGTGTGGTCAGTGAAAAGAAACCGCCCGCCTATGCGGGACGCGAAACAGGAATTTACCATGTCGATTTGACCACTTATCCCGATAGCATATTACTTATGATTATGAAAACACCCTGTTCCAAGAGAGATTCATGCCACACGACGAGTCGTCCGAAGTCCTGTCTTTCCTGAGCGAGCGTCTGCGTGCCTCCGGTACCGACGCCCCCGAGACGATCCGCACGCACATTTCCATCCTGCTGCTGGGCGACGAGCGGGTCTACAAGCTCAAGCGCGCGATCCGGCTGCCCTACCTGGATTTTTCCACCCCGAGCCTGCGTTTGGACGCCTGCCGCCGGGAAGTAACGCTCAACCGGCGCACGGCCCCGGCACTGTATCTGGGTGCGCGGCGCATCACCCGGGAAACCGATGGCACCCTGGCGCTCGACGGCCAGGGCGAACTGATTGATGCCGCCGTCGAAATGCGGCGCTTCGCCGAAGACACCCTGCTCACCCACCTGGCGCACGCGGGCCGCCTGGACCGCCCGCTGCTGACTGCGCTGGCACGCGCCATCGCCGCCTTTCACGCCCAGGCCGAACGCCTGCCCGTCCAGAATGGCGCGCAACGCATCCTCGACGTGCTCGAACTCAACGAACAATGCCCGGACATGGCCCCCGCATTCGGCATCGCTGCCGTCGATACGCTGCGCGCCGCACTGCGAGAAGCCTGGGCCCGGCACGCGCCGCTGCTCGACGCACGGGCCCGCGACGGCAAAATCCGCCGCTGCCATGGCGACCTGCACCTGCGCAATCTGTGTCTTCTGGATGGCCAGCCTACCCTGTTCGATTGCATCGAATTCAACGACGCGATCGCCACGATCGACGTGCTCTACGACCTGGCCTTCCTGCTCATGGACTTGTGGCAGGCCGGCCTGCAAGCCGAAGCGAACTGGGTGATGAACCGCTACATGGATGACAGCGGCGACACCGACGGCCTGCCGCTGCTACCCTTCTTCATGGCTCTGCGTGCCTCGATCCGGGCGCAGGTCCTGTCCACCCAGGCAGCCATGCCGGACGCCGCGCGCCAGACGCTCATCCCACAGGCCCGCGCCTACCTGGACTTGTCCCTGGCCCTGCTGCAGCCAGTCCCGGCCCGGCTGGTGGCCATCGGCGGCCTGAGCGGCACGGGCAAATCCACTGTAGCCGCCGCCATCGCACACCGCATCGGCGCCGCTCCGGGCGCCCGCATCCTCGCCAGTGACCGCATCCGCAAGCGCATCGCTGGCGTGCAGGCCGAAACTCGCCTGCCGCCTGACAGCTACACACGCGAATCGTCCGACCGCGTCTATGCCACTCTGACGACGGAAGCGGGCAGTACGGTGACCCAAGGATACGCCTGCATCGCCGATGCCGTGTTTTCCCGCCCGGCAGAACGCCAGGCCATCGCACGCTGCGCCGCCGAGGCCGGCGTGCCCTTCCAGGGCATCTGGCTGGAAGCCGATCCCGATACGCTGATGGCGCGCGTGCGCGAGCGCAGAAACGATCCGTCCGACGCCACCGAAGCAGTCGTCCGCGCCCAGGTCAGGCAACATACCCGTCCCCAGGGCTGGTTCACGGTCCAGGCCGGCAAGAACGCGGAAACGACGCAGGCCGTCGTGCTGGCTGCGCCAGGCATCGCGGCGAGCCCCGGAACCTGACCCGATCTGCGCACGAGCCCCCGACAGGCAGAGGCCGCCGCAGCCCGACGATCGATACGCGGAAACACGGATTCACGAACCCATGGGGGAATCGCACAATAGGGGGCAGCGCAGCCACTGTGTCACGCGTAGCGCCTCGTTTTGGATGCCGCTGCGCCCAGATGGCAGAACGCCTCCCGGCAGGGAGGCGCTGTTTGCATGAAGACAACACGAAATTCTGGTGGGTCGTGCGCGGCTCGAACGCGCGACCAACGGATTAAAAGTCCGGTGCTCTACCGACTGAGCTAACGACCCACGAAGCCCGCTATTTTGACAGCACATCAATATAACGTCAAGACATTCAAGCCTGCCCACCAAGACCACAAGAGAATGGCCCATGTCCGCCCCGACCGACCCTCCTTCCCTGCGGCTGCATATCCTGTCCGACCTGCATCTGAGCCAGCAGGGCCTGGAACTGCCTGATGTCGCAGCAGACGTCACCATCCTGGCCGGTGACATCGCCCGGCCCCGGGCAGCCATGGCCTGGGCCGGCCAGATCCCCCGCCCGGTGCTGTACGTGCCGGGCAATCACGAATTCTATGGCGGATCCATCCCCGCCGTCCGCACGGAACTGGCCGCCCAGGCGCGAATACACGGGATCGAACTGCTGGACCAGCGGGCCCTGGTGATCGGCGGGGTGCGCTTTCTGGGCACCACACTATGGACTGATTTTGAACTGTTCGGCGCCGAACTGCGCGACCTGGCGATGGAACGCACGGCAGAATGCATGCGTGATTTCCAGGTCATCGACAAAGGCGACGGCGCGCGCTTCACGCCCCGAGACGCCGCCGCACTTTTCCACGCACAATATGACTGGCTGGATGCCCAGCTGGACACGCCTCATCCAGGACCGACAGTGGTCATCACCCACCATGCGCCCAACATGCGCAGCGTGCACCCGCGCTTTGCGGAATCCCTGATCAGCGCGGGTTTCGTATCCGAATGCGCCAGCCTGTTGGGCCGTGCGGATCTCTGGATCCACGGCCACACGCACGACAGTTTCGACTATACCGTGTACGGTGCCCGCGTCGTCTGCAATCCACGCGGCTACTGCCGCGACGGGATCAACGAAAACCCGGATTTCGATCCGGGGCTGTGTATCACCGTGCCCTGGAAATCCTGACCTCGGCGCCGCGGCGCTTGACCTCCAGCCCCTCGGAGGGCAGGATCCGCAGGCCTTCCAGCCCCTTGATATAGCTGGATCCCTGCATCTGCATCACACGGATCTTGTTGCGCATGACGACCGGATTGTGTTCCGGCATGCCGAACATCCAGACTTCTTCCAGGATCCGGGCCGAATTGATCTCTCCGGTGTGCTGGACCGCTGGCCCCAGGCACAGCATATGGCCTTCGCGACCGAACACCGGCAGCGTATCCAGCCCCGGACGCACCGTCCAGCGGGTGCCGCCTTCGTAGCGCCAGCCCGTGTTCAGATCCCACCAGGCATCGCCCTTGGGCAGATAGACCTCTGTGACCCCGCCAGACTGCATGACCGGCGCGACCAGCAGCGCGGGTCCCAGCAAGTACTGAGTGTCCCAGGCATGCGCATCGGTATCGTCCGGATAGGCCAGGGCCATGGACCGCTGGACCGGCAAGCCGGTGCGCACGGCATCGTCGATGATGCCGGCCACGTAAGGCAGCAACCGGTAGCGCCATTGCAGCCAATGCACGACCAGGGCGCGGACATCGGCGTCAAAAGCATCTGGCATCAGGGCCGGCAGGCCCTGGAAGCTGAAGTTGGCAGAAAAGACCCCCATGGCCAGCCAGCGCAGATAGAGTTCGGGCGTCATGGCACCCGTTGGGCGCGCAGCATTGCCCAGACAATGGGTCTGTACTGCCACACCACTGTTCCCGACCGACAGCGCGGCCCGCAAGGTGGCCGCATAGCCGTCCCAGTCATTGTCCACGGCCGGCCCCTGCTGCCAGGCAAAGCGCTGCACCCCAGGGAACTGGTCGCGGCTGAGCATCACGCCTTCCTGGGGTGTGCGCGGGCCGGCAACCGCATCGAACAGCGCACGGCGCGCCAGGTGGGGATAGCTTGAACGCAGCACCGCACCAGACTCGCCCCCCCGGGCCTCGACCGTATCGGGCAGGTCGAACTGAGCCTGGCAGACCGGCGCAGCCAGGCCCTCCTCCACAGCCTGGAGATGGCGTTCCGTCCACAGGCGGGCCGCGTCCCGGTGCGTCAGGTCCAGCAACCCGAACGGCCGCCCGCCAGAGGCCGGCGTGCCGGGGCAGACCCAGGGGTCGCCTTCGGCGTCACACAGCAACCAGCCTCGATCTTCCCATTCTTCGAACAAGGGCGTGCCCTGCAGGACACCAGGAACGCAGGACCCCGCCAGATGGATATCCTGCGCTGTCGCCAAAGTCACGAAAGCACGCCAGTCGGGGGTACGATCGGACCATTCAAAGACAGGCTTGTCGGCCTGGAAATTCAGGATGGCCGGTTCGGCCAGCAACAGCGCATCGAGCGCCATGCCCTGGTCGCGCAGGCTGCGAATCTGCTGCAGGCTGGTCTCGACGGATTGGCCCGGTGCCTGATCCAGCCAGACCCCCATGGGCCAGAGGTCGGGCTGACCAGCACGGCCGGTAAGCGCCGTGTACTGGTTCAGGATTTCGGACGGATCCCCGGCGAACAGGAACAGGTCCAGCCCGGCACCCCGCGCCCGGAGGGCATAGACGCCAGCGGCCTGCAGATCGTGTTCCACGCGATCGAGCGTATTGACGT
>Ga0265295_1002364_pt1 | contig 30235 bp, 20 predicted proteins | sample Munlansysbiofilm_FD_192503 | JGI IMG/M metagenome (GOLD analysis project Ga0265295, IMG submission 192503) | Leachate microbial communities from a municipal landfill in Southern Ontario, Canada - Methane capture system biofilm | ecosystem: Engineered > Solid waste > Landfill > Unclassified ... | reverse complement strand
CCTTAGTGAATTTAAAGGCAAAATTACACAGCGGGGTGTAATACTCACGGAAAAGTTTTTCAAACTCTTTTACATCGCCTTTCTGTATTCGCTTGTGCGATATGTTAAGTGAGATGGCCATTTGCAGAAGATAGGTTTACCAAATATATGATAAAGAAAAGGACCCTCACTATGCTCCAGAGAGCATAGTGAGGGCAGATAATTTATTCTTCGTTTAATCTTTTTAGACGTTTGCCATACTTTTTAATGGCATCCTGAATCGACTCCTCAGGCTGTATGAAGTTGTACTCACCCCAAAAGTCATCATCATTAAATGCTGCCACTGTTTCGGAAAGGATATCGGAGGATTTAAGTATATCCCGATAAGGGAACTTATTTACATTGATCAAATCTCTATCGGTTATCGCCATCTCTGCAGTAACAGTATAGCTGGTGTTAAAAATCCGTCTATTCCAGTTTGCCTTAAACGACAGTTCATTACGAACGTAGCTTAAGTAGTATCTGCCATTGTACTCAGTGTAGTTCACGTAGTATGATGTACTTGTTGGCATAAACTTAACTCCGCGGGGCTTCTTCAGAACAAATAGTTTGGCTGCTTCATCCTTGTTATCTAAGTTTAGGCTAAATTGTGCATTGGTAATGGCTAAGTTTTTCGTATCGATATATAGCCTTCCGTAGTAAAGTGGTTCTGTGACTCCCTCTTTTTGGGCAAAACCAACCACGTAGTTAATTTTCTTATCGATGGTTACCATATCCTCAAGGGTGAAATTGTAATAGTTCCTATAATCCTCGGGAAACAGAACCTCAATGTTTTTAGCAATATCGAGCAGTAGGGAAACGTTTGGGCCACCCTGTAGCTTAACGGCAAGGGTATCGGCTTTTTTTACATTTATACTCTTACGGCCTTTAAAAATCTTAATTCTGTCCATACCGCTAAGGTTCTTGTAAGGTGCTTTATAGATATCCAAAACTGCCTCTGAAATTGAGATGTAATCGCGACGTTGCTTTATGGTTTCGCGATAAAATCCGGTGAGCATATTTGGGTTGTCGCTATAATTGTATGGGATTTTTGCAATAGCATCGGCAACTAGTTTTTCTACATCAATAGGTCTCACTGTTATTTCATCGAGAGGGATTGAGGCAGGTTCAAGTAAAACCTCAGTGTTACCCTTCCTAAGGGTTTCAACAGGCACACGTTTGGTTATGTAACCTAAATGGGAGAATTCAACCTCGTTTGCATTAAGCAAAGGGCTAATTTTAAAGGTAAAATTACCCTCGCTATTGGTAACCGTACCAACGTGTGAACTGGGTATGGTAACGTAGGCAAAGAATAGAGCGTTCTTAGTTTTTGCGTCTTTTAGGTTCCCATTGATGGTGATGTACCCGTTGCCATTCTGTGCAAATGAAGGAGCCAAGAATAGCATGAGCAAAGATGCCAAGCTCATTGTCCTGATTTTTTTTGCTAGTGTTTTCATGACGATATCTAATTTGGGGTTTATAAACAAATCCTTTCACTACTATGACCCCTTTGAGTAAAGATACCCTATTTATTTAAAAAAAAACCAGTGTTCATTAGAACATTGGTTTTTTTGGAATAGGGGAAACGGAATATTCTAAAAACTATACTTTATTTTTGTGTAAATCATATCATTGGCATCAAACTGTCCAAACCTACCCTTATTGCCAACAAAGATATTTGCACCAAGTTGAATGTCAAATCCATCGGCAAATGCATACGAAATTTTGGGCCTAATAAGAGCGTCTTCATTGTTTAGGCCAACGTAGGCAAATAGTTCTAGCCATAGTTTTTCTCTAAGAAAATCCTTTTTTGCAAGAAATGTCATTGTGCTTTCAACCTCATCGTTCCGTATTCCCCTCTCGTAATCCAGAATATTCTCTTGTATAAATTGTGCCGAAAGCATAACACCTACAAGGGTGTAGTCTAGGCCAACCATATAGTGTATATAGTCTTTTTTTATGGTAGCATCTGGAATTGTTGGGGTTTCTGTTTGAAAATATTTGCCAGAGTAGTATCCTCCTTCGCCTCTAAGTAGCGTTGGACCAACTTGTGTACTAAAACTTGCTCCCCCCATGGTTAACCTATGGTGTTCAGGCCTTACTGTTAGACCAATTAGCTGCATTGTAATAGGGTCAACCTCCTTAGTAATATGCATTGTGGGGTCATCATCCCAAAAATATCCACCAACAATTTCAAAATCAGCCCGTGAACCCATGTTTGAGAATCGGAGAAAGAGTTCACTATTCTCAAGACTCGGAGTAATTTCTGTTGTTGAGTTATCGTAGGTTGGAGCTATCGGGAATACCATGGTAGGGCGCCAAATCGAATTCATCTCGGGCATTAGGGTTGGTGTAAAAACAGGTGCCCAAACTCCTTCAATTGTGCTGTTGCCAAAGTAGTAGTTTACTTTTGCTGCGGTTATCCCCATCCTAATCTCATTAAAATCGGGCAGGAGGAATTCACTTAAATCTTTCGGTGAAACAGCATCAGTAATAAACACTCCCTCCGCCTTACCATATATAATCTGCTGTTTTCCAACCCTAATATCAAATTTATCGAATCGCATATCAAGATAAGCCTCACGTAGGCCAAACTCCAAATCGCTATCGAAGTAGTGGTATAGGTAAGGATTTACCTTGAAGGCAATCCTATCTGAAGATTTTTCAAACTTAAGATCTAGGGTATTTTGGACTATTGAGAACTCATTGTCTCCACCTGTAAGGACACCGGTGTAATTCCTAGCGTAACCTGTTATCTCAAGTTTCTCCTGAGCTTTTGCTTGATTAAATAAAACAAAAGCCAGCAATGTTGTTATAGCTATTTTTAGTTTCATCTCTCTGTTTTTTTAGTTAACGGAATGCTTATTAACTACCCAAGGTCATGCTGCGTTCAGTAAATCTACTGTCAGGTATGCCCTTGTTCTTCTGTACATCAGTAAATTTCATAGTGGTTTTATGATCGCGCTGCACGTTGTGCATCTCGGTTTCCTGAATTGTCCAGAATCCATCAATTTTTGCAAATTCTTTTATAGTTAAAACCTTTAGTAATCGAGCCCTATCGTCATAAAACTCTCTCTTTAAACCGAGGTAATTATCTTTCATCACCCATGTAATGGTTTTTGAGTACATGTAACCTTCCTCTTTTGGGGTGCTTTCAACAACATAGCAACTTTTTCCATCAATGGTTTCCTCTCGTAAAAGCTTATGGTTATCCTGATTTGGGTGTCTATCGCCAAGATCATCATAGGTAAAGTCCGATCCCATAAAGTAATCGCTTTTGCTATCGCTTGAGATTCGCCTAGTTCTTTTTAGGGCAGGAAGATAAATCCACTGATCATCGTTTCGACCATCGGAGTAACTCCAGTTCATAAACGATGTATTTCGCACATCGGCGGGGGAGAGAAAGTACATAATTTTCTTCTCTACCTTCCCATCATCCTTAATGTATTGCTTTAGACTTCTTACTCTTTGCTCACCTCTATTATTGGTAAGTGTCATTGCGAGGTTGCCTTGTGTATCATCGCCCGAAGGGTTGTTGTAAACCTTTTCCATTATTTGCTGCCCAGTTAGCTGAGCTATCGACTGATTTGCAAATCCTGATACCACGAATGCTAATATTAGCATGGTTAAAGTTTTTGTTTTCATTTTTTTGTTCTCCTTATTTTAAGTTATTATTTAAATGCATATGCCTGAAGGCCAAATTGCAATACATTAATACGGTGCATAAACTGCATGTTGTAGTAATCTTTTCCAGTATAGAAATTGGCAAAAAAACTCACATCATCTAGAACCTTTGGCCGATAGGATATTGTTATCGAGAGGTTGAACCGCTCCTTTAGGTCGAAGAATGGAGCATTGTTTACATCGCCAAACATCCAGGTGGTTTTAATATTTGTTTGCACCTGAGGTGCCTGTGTTTTATATCCCAGCTTTTTTAGGGTAGATTTTGGAAGTGGGAATCGAAAAACCCTTATGCTATTATGCCAGCGGAGAAAACTATATGCACCCTCCAGTTCAGGGCTTCTAGCAAAATTAACATGGTATTCTACCGAAGTTCGGAAGTACTCCCTAGTATTTGTAAACGGCAGAACCGCTTTATTAAAAAAAGCACCTAATTCTATGAAATTCGTTGAAAAATCTCCCGTTTTGGTATTGTACGTTCCATCGTCGTTTATAAAACTATCATCCTGCCCGTTTGAATGATGCATTAGGGTTAGGAACACGTATTGAACATGGTCGCTTTTCCTACTGATTAAATGGTAGAATGTTGCGTTAGGCATATAGCTTGGTGTTCGAACGGGGAACGATTTTTCGGCCTCCATTCGGATTAGTATGGCCGCTGATATGGTTGCTCCCCATCGTGCGTTTCTACTAGTTCTTAACAAAAAGTAAGGGGAGATTAATCCTTCGAAAATAAGTGGCTCAAGGTTTCCAAAACCCTGACCAAAAGTAATGTAGCTGTCAACCTGATTGGCCCTGATGGATTGAAAGAAATTACTCTCAAATCTTAAGGAGTCAGCGGGTTGTGCTGGAGCGTTTACTGCTAATACACCGAATAATAGTGTAATCGCAAGTTTTGCTACTCTCGTTTTTTTCATGATTAACCTCCCCTAGGGATTACCCTATGAATTACTTTTTAGTTGGTTTAATAAATACATTGAATGTGTATATCAGTATCATCATAATTGTTAGGGTTCCTGCAAGACTGGTGAACATATTCATGGATACCAATGCCCCTAACTTTCTGTTTGGAGGGAATACAGAGAAAAGCAAAACCAGAAAACCCGAAATTACCACTACAGCATTGAACAGGATTGCTCTACCCGTTTGGTTCATTGTAGCATAAAGTCCTAAAAGTTTATCGCCTTTTTTTCGCGTATTCTCTTTGTAGTACTGCATAAAATGGATTGCATAATCGATACCTATACCTATTGCAATGCTCGAAAGTAAGGCCGTTGTAGTACTTAGCGGTATATTAAGTGCGCCCATTACTCCAAAGCTAAAAATTGCCGTAATCATAATTGGAATAGATCCAATTAGCCCTGCCTTAATGCTTCGGAACATTACACTAAGCAGTATTAGCACTAATACAAGTGATATGGCTATGCTCATAATTTGACCTTCAAAGATTAGGTCAGTAAAAACCAAGGCTTTATAGCCCGAACCTGCATAGTTTAGCGTGATTCCATTCTTGTTAAACCTATCCTCAAATTGTTTAACTACGCCCAACGCTTGTTTTATTGTTTTTGAGTCATCGCCCTTAAGCTGAAAGGTAACGTTGGTTCTATTGTAGTCGTAGTTAATAACCTTTACAAGGTTTTGAGGGTCGCCAGACATTTCGTAAAGTAGTAGGTACTGAGCAATCATCTCATTGTCCGATGGGATGGAGTAGAATTCCTGCTCGTCGGCATTCATTACCTTATTCATTCGCTTTATATAATCAGCCAAAGAGAATGAGTTGCCCACCAGTGCAAGTTTTTCGGTTTCGGCTTGCATTTCATCTATCAGAATTAGATTGGCAGGTTGCTTAAAAGCATCGTTTTCATTGCTCTCTAAAACAACATTTAGGGTTGATGTTCCTCCAAATTTGCTATTCACAAACCTATCGGTTTGCACTATTTCACTACTCTGCTCAAAATTGTTGAGAAAACTGGAGTTAATCCACACCTTTTGAATTCCCCAAACAGAGAATATTAACACCAGAGTTACTGAAATAAATACACCTTTCTTCTTGCTAAGTAGCCAGTCACTTACCTTTTCCCAAGTTCCACTGGGTTGTATCGTTGAGTTTTCAACTTTCTTGTTTCTAGGTCGATATCCTAGTATTATTACCATTGCTGGCAAAAAGGATAGTGCAAGAATAAATGCTGTTAGTATTCCTACTGCAGTAAAAATACCAAAGTACTTTATGGGTAATACCTGAGAAGATAGTAGCGATATAAAACCAATAATGGTTGTAAATGCAGCCATTGCTAAAGGAGTAACGAGTATTCTTATAACGTAAAAAACAGCATCGCTACGGCTACCTTCTGGATTGTTCCGGTAAAATTTGAATAGGTGGTTATAGAAGTATACCCCGTAGGCAACCCCAATGGCAATTAGCATTACAGGTATCATTGTTGAAATTGAGTAGATTGGCACACCAAGTGCCGACATCAATCCAAAAGCCCAAATTGAGCTAATAAAAACGCTTATCAATGTGGCACTGGTTGCCCTAACGCTCCTAAGTAAAAGGTAAAGCACAACACCTATTACCAGTAGAACAATAGGCACCATTCGTTTCATATCTGCTGGGCCCAGTAAAGCCATAGTGCCTTCAACAATAGGGCGCCCAGCTACGTATATGGTTTCATCGTCGCTCTCAAAGCTTTTAGCAAATTTCATGATATCTTTGTAAAACTGTTGTGAGAAATCTCCTCCATTCATCCCCGCAACAATAAGGGCAACGGTTTCATCTGTTGATACAAAACGTCCGTAAACCATGTCGTTTGTTCTTACATTTTGGCGAATCTCATCGATTTTCTCAACCGATTGAGGTACACTCTTGTAGAACGCCTTAACATCAAGTCCATCCTCATCGCCAACTATGTTGTCGGCTGTGTATATCGACATAACATCAACATCTTCAAACTCATCCATTGCCTGAAGATCTTCGCTTATTTCCTTTATCTTCTGAAGGGTTTGAGGATTATAGATTCCATTCTTATTCTCAATGGCAATGAGGATTCCATCCTTAATGTTAAACCACTCCTCGGCCTGGTCGCTGTAAATAAATGCGGGATGCGTTTTGGGCATGTACTCGTCAAGGTTGGTTTCCATGCGAGCGTTTTTGCTCATGGCCCCAGTAAAGTAGATGGTTATTGCCACTACAATTATCAAAATCGTCCACGATCCGATAAGGTATTTCTTTTTAGTTTTTTTCATAATGTGATGTTTGTTAATATTAACTAACTTGATTTATCTAAAAAAAACACATTGAATTTAACTCGATATGTTTCTTGAAAATATTATAAGAGCCTTGCGTTCTGGGTTGCCCTTAGAGTTTTTTTGCTTCCTTGTTTTGTCCAATTGATAAGTCTCATGGTTGCTGGTTTTTATTTGAATTTGATTACTTGACTTCGATAAGATTTTTTATGGTATTAAATAATCTGCTAACCTCTTCGCTATGGTTAAACGATTTATCACCCATCTGCCATCTCTTCACCATCATTCGTAATGAGCCTAAAATTATAAGCGTTAGATATTTTGATTCAACCTCAGATTTTATTTCACCCCTAGCTTGCCCTTCTGCAACAATGGCTTTTATAACTCCACTATTGCGATCCATGATATCAGTAATCTTTTCTTGCAGAATGGGCTCATTCCGAAAAATCTCCTCAGAGAAAATCACATTTACGAGAGAAGGAGTCTTCTCAAAGGCATTAAAGTGCCCTTGAAATATTTTCTCAATTCGATCAAGTGAACTATCCGAATCATTTACCTGCTTTATAAACAACAATTCACTTCGTGCTTTAAAATAATCGAGAATTGCTAGCAGTATGCTAATCTTATTCTCGTAGTGCCTGTATATTGCGGGTTCAGTTACACCAATTTTTTTTGAAAGATTCTTTATTGTAAACCCCTGTATACCAATCGTTGAAATAAGTTCCAACGATGCTTCAATTATTTCCTGTTGTCGAGCTGTTAACATAACCTTAGCTGTTTTTATTTTTAGCACGTTTGTTTATAATCATACTAGAAACCGCAAAAACGATGAACATTAAACCAAGCCAAACGTGGAGATGAACTAGCATATGGTTTTTGGGCTCCTGATTGCTAACATAAAAAATGAATAGCGGAATTGAGGTTAGAGCAGTTCCAATAAAACCTATCATCCTAAGTACTGACAATACTTTCATTTTTATAAACTTTAAGTTATTTAAACATAGTAACGCACAAAGTTAGTTTATGTTCACTAACAAACAAATATTTCTAATATATTTTTTGATTTATTTAATTCTTCTTGTGTATAACTCTGCTTTTGCTGCTACAAATAACCTTTTAGGTTTGAATTAGGGGTATTATTGTTTTTTAAGTGATGTTTAATATATTTGTGCACCTAAAAAATTGATTTACAATGCAAATGAGAAAACTTATCGCTACAATTCTTTGTTTTTTACTTCTTGGGAATCTCATTGTAATGGCTACAAATGTTAGTGGAGATATTGTTAATGACAAATCCGAAGCAAATAACCTTGGTACCTATTACCTTCCGATTGTAGTTAATGATGAAATTCAAAACCCAACCATTAGTGATAAGCTACTTTTAATGAGTGACAAGGAAGTTGTTTGCGAGGTAAAGCGTGTGTCGGACAAGTTTGTGTTCTATATAAAACCTGGGAGTAAGGATACGGAGTGGATTGATAGAAGGTTGGTAAAATCAATCCATTACCAAAATGGTGAAATTGAGGATTTAACCAAAAAAGAGGTTAAAGAGAAAGCAACAAAGGATTGGAATGAGGTTACTATCAGCAAAAATTCTGAGGATGTTGTTGGTATGGTAAAAGTTGGTGATATTGAGGTGAAACATCAAGCAACAACCCGTCAGCATTACTTTAAACCCTATACGCTTGAGTCAAGTGCCGAAATTTTAGTAAGGCGGAATGCTGCTCAAAAAAACGCTGATATTGCTTTGGTGCTTAAGGTAGAGCACCACAGACCATATGGCGACCCACCAGTAGTTACTATTATTGCTGAAGCCTATATAAATAAGTAGCCCTAATTTTTCGAAGATATTTTCATATACTCATCTTCATCGGTAAACTCAACAATTTTCCACATTTGGCTTACTATATCCCTGTGTAACTCATTTAACCGTATAATCCTTTTAGGAGAGAACAAGGTAATTTTTATCTCTTTTGACCATTCCCAAAATTTTTCGAACCATCCCTTATACAGAAAGAAGAAGTAAACTGAAATTGGCAGTAAGACGGTATAAGCCAATGTGAAAACCAAGCTTTTTGTGATAATTGCAAAAACAGTCACTTGTATTGCATGAAAAAGGGGGAAAAGAATCAATCCCGCGGTAAACCTTATGCTGCTAATAAACTGTTTATCTTTGATTTTCCCACTTAACAATTTAATACCACTTATTGGTATAAGGTTATTGATAAACGAATATAGAAATAAGGGAGAAAGAGCCAGCAATGCAATTGCAAATGGAACAAAAGCCCATTTGTTATTTGAATTCATTGGATATGTATTCGAGGTAAAGTCTCGGCGATTTAACAGTAGATTATACTCAAGGGCATCAGCAGCCAGTAACAAGAAATCATCAAAACGACTATTCTTGAACTTGTCCAACTTGGCAATTATTAACTTTTGCGTAGTGAATTGATTACTGTGGTTATCTTTTATTCCCTTCCTTTGAATGCATACCCTGGTAAACATATCCAGAATTATCTTATAAATATTATAGTACTTTTCGTCCTCAATATCTATCATCTCAGGATTAAGCCCTTTTCCAACAAGTTCAATTAATAGGTTATGTGCTTTAGCAGGATTCTGATTATATAGTTTTGTTAAAGATTTAACAGGGATTGGATTACCAAATCTTATCAGTAATCCGCTTCGAACCTTTATGTAATTTGTATAGTCCAAACCTACGGGTACAATCTGGATATCCAATTCTCCATTTAATGAGTTCTCGGCTTGGAGTGCAATTCGGGCAATGCCTTTTTTAAGGGGGCGAAGCCGTTTTTTTTCTCCATGGTTTCCCTCTGGTAGAATTACTAATCCATTCCTATTTTTAATTACATCAATGGTTTTGTTGAATACCTCGTCGTTTTTCTGAAGATTTTCATAACCATCGCGAATGCGAAAAATTGGTAGAATCTTTAGAAAGGTGAGTATTTTGTTGATCAGCGGCTTTTTAAAGATATCAGCGCGGGCCACAAAAACGGGTTGCCAAGTTTTTGTACATAGCACTGCAAGGGCATCCATTAAAGCATTCTGATGGTTTGGTGCAAAAATTATGGGTTTATCCTTGGGGATATTCCCAACACCCTCAATGGTGTTTTTAAAGTAAAATCTAAAACAGATATCAACGTATTTCTTTAAAAGATAGTATGATCTTGACCATTGTTCAATGTCCTCGCGTTTTGTTGGCATAGTGGAGTAAAAATTACATAGTTTATAGTTTAACCATTGGTTTTCTCGACCAGAATGAGGCAATTCCTAACCCTGCAATAATATGCCATATGCCCCACCATGCTGCAACAAAGGCCATTCCACCCAAGCCATCAAATAGATTTGGGTTGAATATTAGTACAAGTCCTAAGCCTGAATTCTGAATTCCTGTTTCTATGGTCAGCGTTCTTCGGTCGGGTTTACTCAGCCCAAATAAGCTGGCTAATGAGTATCCTGTTGCTAGAGCAAGAAGATTATGGATAAAAACCAAGAGTATGATAAGGTGAATATATTCGAGAAAAAATTTAAAATTTGAAGAGAATGCAGCAAAAATAAAACCCGCAAAGGCTAATAACGAGATAATTTTGAGTGGCTTAATAATCTTTTTGGTTATAGCAGGGAGCTTCATTGAAAACCAAATACCCAGAAAGATTGGGATACCCAAAAGTATAAATACGGTTTTCATCATTTCCCATGCATCAATATGAATAGGGATAACCAATTCGGCAGTGCCAGAGTACAAACCTGCCCAAAGTGCAAAGTTAAGTGGTGTCATAAAAATTGCCAGAAGTGTGGCCATGGCTGTTAAACTAACAGAGAGTTCAACGTTTGCTTTAGCCAACGACGATATAAAGTTTGAAATATTCCCTCCGGGGCAGGCCGCAACTAATATCATCCCAAGTGCAACACTGGGCGATGGCTTAATGATAATTACAAGCAAAAAAGTTAGCGCAGGTAGCGCAACAAATTGGGAAAAAACACCAATAAGAAACGATTTGGGTTTGGTAATCACCTCTTTAAATTGTCCAACTTTTATCTCAAGTGCAACGCCAAACATTATAAAGGCTAAGGTAATGTTCATAAAGAGCAAGCCACCCTTACTAAAGTTTAGTCTTACCCAATCAAGGATCTCCAATCCCTTCTTAATATGTAGTTCGACCTTTGAAACTGTTTGGTTGGTGAATTCAACTCGGTGCCTATTGGTGTAATAGTAATCAACACCTTTTGCTTTTAAATCTGGTACTCCTGCTATTTCAACAACTTCTTCTGCCTTCATGCCAATCCGAAGCATCGACACCTTTCGCTTGTGTAATTTTGTGGTATCCTTGCTGCGCTTTTCGGGTTTAATTCTGTGTCCAATTCGAATATCAATCACCTCCTCATTGGCGAATACAACCTGATCGGTGCTATAAATCCATCGCCAAACTTCCATCGTTTTTGAAGGTGTACCAGCAATGCTATCCACCTGATTGGTATCCATACCCGTTGAAACATCCCTAAGTATTTTAGGATAGTTTTTTGCAAAAACGGATGGTGAGTACGCGGTTAACAGTAAACCAACAAATATGGTTGCAAATGCCGTTGTTTTTGAATGAACCATCAACTTTTTCATAGACTATTAGCCATAAGTAATACAAAAAAAAGGAAAGGTTGAATAGATAAATTCGGTTTTAGTTCTATTCCTCCAGTATTTCTCTAAGAAGTTTACCTTGTTCTTCGTAACCCTTTTTGCCAAGTAGGGCAAACATATTATTTTTATAGGCTTCTACACCTGGCTGATCGAAAGGATTAACGTCAATGTAGTAACCGCTCAATGCACATGCTTTCTCAAAAAAGTACATCATGTAACCTAACCAGTACTCGTTTATCTGGGGTATCTCAATGCTGATGTTTGGAACTTTACCATCGAGGTGCGCAAGTGTGGTTCCCTTTTTTGCCATTTTGTTTACTTCAGATAGCCTACGCCCGGCAATGTAGTTGAGTTCATCTAAATTCTCACTATCTACAGGTATTTTTAATGTTTTCTTGGTATCTGCAACAGTTATAACTGTTTCGAATATAATGCGTTGCCCCTCTTGAATGTATTGACCGAGGGAGTGAAGGTCAGTTGTAAAATCGGCACCAGCAGGGAAAATTCCTTTGTTCTCTTTCCCTTCACTTTCGCCGTATAACTGTTTCCACCACTCAGTAAGGTAGTGTAGCTTTGGAGTGTAGTTAACCATTATCTCGATATTATAGCCATTCTTATAAAGGGCATTGCGAGCAGCAGCATATTGACACGCCAAATTCTCATCGAAGGAAACGTTAGGTCCGGTTTGCTCCTCAGCAGCAGCAGCACCTTTTACCAATTGCTCAATGTTATATCCAGCAATGGCTATGGGCAAAAGCCCAACAGGGGTTAATACAGAGTAGCGCCCACCAACGTTGTCGGGAATAGTAAACGTTTTGTATCTTTCCTGTATTGAAAGTTGCTTAAGTGCCCCTTTTGTAGCATCGGTAATGGCTACAATGCGTTTGGAGGCCTCCTCTTTACCAACCTTTGATTCGAGATGTTGCTTTAAAAGCCTAAAGGCAATGGCAGGTTCGGTTGTAGTTCCCGACTTTGATATAACTACAATTGAGTACGATCGATTATCGAGAAGTTCGAGTAATTCGGAGTGATAGTCCTCGCAAATGTTGTGACCAGCAAAAACAATTTGAGGAGAATTAGAAGGCAAAAGACTTGAAAAAGAGTGGTTAAGTGCTTCGAGCACCGCTTTGGCTCCAAGGTATGATCCACCAATGCCAACCACTACTACTACTTCGCTTTTTTCTCTCAGGCTTTTTGCATATTCAGAAATAGAGTGCAAATCATCTTTTGTGATTGAAGAGGGTAGGTTAAGCCATCCTAGGTAGTTGTTCCCTTTCCCAATTTTATTATGGAGCACCTTTAGGTTCTGCTCAAAACAATCCCGCATGCCCTGAACCTGATCCTGGGTAGCAAACTCAAAAACATCCTCAATATTTACTTTTAGTGTGCTCATATTCAGAGTTTTTAGTTTTATTATTTCAACTTTTCAGTAAGAATTTTCATCTCAATAGACGGGGCAATTCCCTCATAAAGAATATTGTAAACAGCATGAGTAATTGGCATCTCCACGTTATGCTTTTTGTTTATCTCATGTATGCATTCAGTTGCATAGTATCCTTCGGCAACCATGTTCATTTCAAGCATTGTTGCTTTAACGGAATAGCCTTTGCCAATCATGGTTCCGAATAGCCTATTACGACTAAACTGGGAGTAGCTTGTTACAAGCAAATCGCCTAAATAGGCCGAGGTGTTAGTCTCTCGTTTACTCGGGTAGGTTTTATCTAAAAAGCGTTTAATTTCAAGTTGTGCATTGCTTACTAATACGGCCAAAAAATTATCGCCATACCCTAATCCATGAGCTATGCCCGTGGCCATTGCAAAAATATTTTTAAGCACGGTGCTATACTCAGTACCGTAAATGTCTGTTCCAGTGGTGGTTTTAATATAGTACGACTTGAAGAATGAGGCTATGCCCTCGGCGTCGCTCAGTTTTTTGCATGAGAACGTAAGGTATGATAGCCTGCCAAGGGCAACCTCTTCAGCATGGCATGGTCCGCTTATTACGCCAATATTATCAAATGGAACGCTATATTTTTGGTTAAAATACTCGGCAACGGTTACATTATCCTGTGGAACAATTCCTTTGATGGCGGTAACTAGGAATTTATTTTTGAGTTCAACGGAAAGTGGTTCAAGCCAAATTTTTAGGAAAGCAGAGGGAACAACAAAAACGAGGATATCGGAGTTTTCTACTACCTCGTTAATATCATTGCTAAGGTTAATCCTCTCTGTATCAAAATAAACTGAACTAAGGTAGTTTGGGTTGTTGCGGTGTAGTTTTATGCTGTCAATAATATTTTGCTCCCGAATGTACCAATTAACCCCCTCCTGATTCTCGTGAAGTATTTTGGCAATAGCAGTAGCCCAACTGCCACTACCTATTACACCAATTGATTTTTTAACCTTCATACAATTATTATTATTCTCTTAAGCAGACAACGTCTGGCTAATTTAAAGCTCATTAGATTTTAAACTATCTGTTTTTATTTCTGCAGGATTTATTAGCCTGCTAAGGTAGAGAATATTTTTTAAGATTGTATTGGAATTGTGGCTTAGTATTAGGGTAAGCAAAAGCCAAAAAGTAGGAGGGGGATCAAAAGTGATAGTCTAGACCCCAATAAAAAAGGGGACTATTGCCCCCTTTATACTATCCGAACCGAAATTTCAAGCTATGAGTGAGTAGATTCGGTGTTTATTTATCAAATGTAAAAAAATAATTAATGATTTAGCCAATTAAAGCAAACCCTTAACGATAAAAAAAATTAATTAGCACAACTGTTTTCTTTATAGTATAACGCATCGAGTGGGGATTGAGTTGGTAAGATTAGCTCAATATCAACTTAGTTTAATCTGCTTTTTATTCCCCAATCCATTTTGCTATCTCTTCCATGGTAGGATTAACAAGTCCGAGTTTATTCTTCTTATTATATCCGCATAGATCGTTAAATAGTTTACCAGCCTTTAGGCTTTTTAGTGATGCAACTGTTGAGTGCCCCATTTTTTCAAGAACAGGCACCCATTCGGGGGCTATCCCTGCCTTAACAAAGGTTTCAACAGAATCTTTACGGGTTTTGGGTTCAGGTTTCATCTGGGGAAATAGCAACACATCCTGAATAGAAGATTGATTGGTCATGAACATGGTTAAACGGTCTATACCAATGCCCATTCCCGAGCAGGTAGGCATGCCATACTCAAGAGCACGCACAAAATCAAGGTCAATGAACATGGCCTCGTCGTCACCCATTTCGCTTAATTTTAGTTGTTCTTGGAAGCGCTCAAGCTGATCAATCGGGTCGTTAAGTTCGCTATAGGCATTGCAAAGTTCTTTCCCATTCACCATTAATTCAAAACGCTCGGTTAGCTCTGGGTTGGTTCTGTGACGCTTGCAAAGGGGCGACATCTCAATGGGGTAATCTGTTATGAATGTGGGTTGGATATAATGATGCTCGCATTTTTCGCCAAAAATCTCATCAATTAGTTTGCCTCTTCCCATTGTATCATCTGCTTCAATACCAAGGTCTTTGCATATTTGACGAAGTTGGTCTTCGGTCTTTCCTGAAATATCAACCCCTGCATGTTCCTTAATGGCATCGGTCATTGTAACTCTTTTGAAAGGACGCTTGAAGTCAATTTCCTTATCACCAACCTTTAGTTTAGTAACTCCATGAAGCGCAAGGGCAACCTTTTCAATCATCTCCTCGGTAAAGTTCATCATCCAGAAGTAGTCCTTGTAGGCCACGTAAATTTCCATTACCGTAAATTCAGGGTTGTGGGTTCTGTCCATGCCCTCATTACGGAAATCTTTTGCAAATTCATATACTCCTTCAAAGCCACCAACAATTAGTCTTTTCAGGTAAAGTTCATTGGCAACTCGTAGGTAAAGAGGCATATCGAGAGCATTGTGATGGGTTACAAATGGTCTGGCTGCGGCACCTCCCGGTATGGGTTGCAGAATTGGAGTCTCAACTTCGAGGTAATCCTTTGAGTTGAAAAACTCGCGCATGGTATTAATAATCTTACTTCGTTTAATGAAAGTATCGCGAACCTGAGGATTAACTATTAAATCGACATAACGCTGGCGGTAGCGCTGCTCAGGATCAGAAAAAGCATCGAAAACTTGACCATCTTTTTCCTTAACTATGGGCAGGGGTTTAATGGATTTTGATAATAGAGTTAATTCGCGGGTGTGAACAGATTGTTCGCCCATTTGAGTTTTAAAAGCATGCCCCTTAATCCCCACTATATCACCAATATCTAGTAGTTTCTTAAAAACGGTATTGTAAAGCGTTTTATCGTCATCGGGGCAGATATCATCTCTGCGGAGATAAATTTGAATTCTGCCCTTCTCATCCTGGATTTCGAAAAAGGATGCATTGCCCATTATTCTTCGGGTCATAATGCGTCCAGCTGTGCAAACTTCGGTGTTCGCATCGCTTAGTTTCTCAAAGTTATTGATAATATCCTGGGTAGAGTGTGTAACTGGGTATTCTGCAGCAGGATACGGATCGATTCCTAATTTGCGTAACTCGGCAAGAGATTCTCTGCGGATTTGTTCTTGTTCGCTTAGTTCAAACATACGGGTTATGGTATTGAAAATTCGGGGGCAAAGATAGTGTTTTTTATAGGGTGATAAAATGCAAAAGGGATGCGAGAGAATATATATTCAATACGCCTTTAGCAGTTTAAGTGAAAATTTAAAAACAGAATAGGCATGGCTTTACGGGTTACGTTGATTAAAATGAAACCAGATACAGTAATTAAACGGTTGATATATTGAACGTTATCATCTTTTTATAGTAAAACATCAAATAATTAAACTTAAACCCAGTACAATTTGTGTATTTTTGGAGGTTGATTTTAAATAGTTGATGGGTTAACTTCTCCAGTTAGGCAAAAGCATCCAAAATTTTTAGGAATTTTTGCCCATTTGGTAAAAAAGGGGTAACTTTCAAAACTAGGAGTATCGATTTGTGCAGTAAATGAGAACGGAGAGGTTGAAAATGCATTAATTAATATCACGGCTTTGAACTGTAAGGTTAAGCCAATTTTAATGAGATGAAAAAAATATATCGACATATAAATGCAAACCAAAAAATTCCGGAACCTTGGCTTAGCTGACTATAAAAAGGCTTGGGATTATAAAGATCAATTTTTTGCTAAGGTTGCATCGAGTTGGGCTTTAACAGAGAAAACCCATTCGGGTTATCTGTTTTTTTGTGAGCATCTCCATGTAAATACATTAGGCAAAAGCGAGCAAAACATCAATTTGCTCACAGATAATGATATGCCTAATTGTGATTTCGAAATCTTCTATCATTTTAATAGTAATATAAACCCTTATAAATTATTTGATAAGGGTTGCCCCTCAAAGCAGAAAGCGCAAGACGGGAGCATGAAAAATGATGGTTTTCAGGGCGTTATGAAGAAGGGTTTTTAAGCAGGTTTTAGGTGTTGAGTGCAGATGCAATTGACTTAAGTTTCTGTTTGTAGGAAACCTGCTTTTTTTTTAGCATTTGGCACATTTAGAGTTTGATGAAAAAGCGATGGACATATAAAAATGCCGGAGACCCCGGTATAGTTGAAGGTTTAATGAAATCACTTGGAGTGGATAGGGTTTTGGCAACCCTTCTGGTTCAGCGTGGTATTGAAACCTACGAGCAGGCCGAAAAGTTTTTTAGGCCAAAACTTGAGCATCTTTACGATCCCTACCTAATGGCAGGAATGCAGGCAGCCGTGGAGCGTATTGATAAGGCCATACAGAATGGCGAAAAAATAATGATTTATGGTGATTACGATGTAGATGGTACAACCGCAGTGGCCCTTGTTTACTCGTTTTTACTTAAGCAGTATAGCAACATCGGAAATTATATTCCCGATAGGTATGCTGAGGGTTATGGTATCTCCTACAAAGGGATTGATTTTGCTCAGGAGCATGGATATTCACTTGTCATTGCCCTCGATTGTGGAATTAAAGCCGTAGAGAAGATTGAGTATGCCAAGGAGAAGAGCATAGATTTTATTATCTGCGATCACCATTTACCTGGCGACAAGATACCCGATGCTGTTGCGGTACTCGATCCAAAGCGAGTTGATTGCCAATATCCATTCAAAGAATTATCAGGGTGCGGTGTGGGCTTTAAACTTATGCAGGGTTATTGCATTTTTAAAGGGATTTCACTTTTAGAACTTTATCCCTTCCTCGATCTTGTTGCCGTTAGCATTGCTTCCGATATTGTTCCTGTTATCGATGAGAATAGGATTTTGGCCTACTATGGATTAAAGGAACTGAATTCAGCGCCAAGTAAAGGACTAAAGGCAATTATCAAACTGGCCGGAATTGAAAAGCACAATATCGCCATTGACGATATCGTTTTTCGCATAGGACCTCGTATTAATGCTTCGGGTCGCATGGAATCTGGGAAATCTTCAGTTGATTTGCTTTGTGCTGGCAGTGATGTTGAAGCTTTTGAGATGGGGTCGGTAGTTGATTCGTGCAATGACGACAGGAAATCTGTTGATCGGACCATTACCCAAGAAGCCCTTTCGATTATAGCGTCTGATATTGAGCAACAGAAAAAGAAATCAACTGTGTTGTTTAACCCAGAATGGCACAAAGGGGTGGTGGGAATAGTAGCCTCGCGGCTAATTGAAACTTACTATCGACCAACGGTGGTTTTAACAGAGTCCAATGGTTTTGCAACAGGTTCGGCACGCTCTGTTCCAGGGTTCGACCTTTATCAGGCGGTAGAGTCTTGTTCCGATTTGCTTGAAAATTTTGGTGGTCACATGTATGCAGCAGGGCTATCCATGAAGGTTGAAAATGTACCCATTTTTATTGATAGGTTTGAACGTTATGTAGCAGAACATATTGAGCCTGAAATGCTTGTGCCTCAAATTGACATTGATTCAAAGCTCGATTTCAGCAATATTACCGATAAGTTTTATAGGATTTTAAAACAATTCGAACCTTTTGGACCGGGAAATATGTCGCCAATTTTTGTTACTGAGAAGGTATTTGATACTGGAGATAGCCGATTGGTTGGGAATGATAAGGAGCATATAAAACTGGCACTAATTCAGGAGGATAATGCAAAGGTGTTTCAGGGGATTGCTTTTCAAATGGCCGATCATTATGAGCGTGTACATTGCTCAATGCCCTTTAGTATATGCTATAGCATAATCGAAAATACATATAGGGGAACATCAACACTCCAACTCAGGGTAAGGGACATTCAGTATATTAACGATATATTAGATGAGTGGGAAGAGGGTCATCAAACAATAGAAGCGGAGAGATAAAAAAAATCCGGGCTTAGCCCGGATTTTTTATTCGTTTTTAATCAGTATCTGATCAATCATTCCGTAGGCCTTAGCCTCTTCCGAAGTCATCCAGTAATCTCGGTCAGAATCTTTCTCAATTTTCTTATAAGGGTTACCGCTATGCTTGGCAACAATATCGTATAGTTCTTTGCGTAGAGCTAAAATTTGACGGGTAGTAATTTCAATATCTGAAGCCTGCCCCTCTGCACCTCCCATTGGTTGGTGAATCATTACGCGCGAGTGAGGTAGGGCAGAGCGTTTACCCTTTTCGCCTGCACAAAGTAGCACTGCACCCATTGATGCTGCTATGCCAGTACAAATGGTAGCCACATCGGAACTGATGTACTGCATAGTATCATAAATTCCTAGCCCAGCATAAACGCTACCCCCTGGACTGTTAAGGTAAATTTGGATATCCTTGGTAGGATCGCTCGACTCGAGGAAAAGGAGTTGGGCCTGGATTATATTTGCCACATCGTCGTTAATGGGAACCCCAAGAAATATAATCCTATCCATCATAAGCCTCGAGAAAACATCCATGGTTGCTATGTTTAGCTGGCGTTCCTCAATAATGGTTGGGTTAATATAGCCGTTGTTTAACGATTTGTACCTGTGCATTGAGAGGCTGCTGATGCCTTTGCTCTTTAATGCATATCTTTCAAACTCTCTGTTATTCATTGCTATGTGGTTTTTTTAGTTACTAAATTTATGCTAAATGTGGTTAAATATACCAAACTTTTGGAATTATTATTGGCTAGTGATAAAAAAAGGGGGTCGCCCCCCTCTCTTCATTATTGTTGTTCGCTTACCAAGTCTTTAAACTTTTCAAAATCAACTTCTTTCTCGTCAAGTTTAATAGTTTCTTTAAGCCACTCAATTACCTTGTTTTCAATTACCCTTTCGGCAAGTTTTCTGCGCTCCTCGTCTTTAGTTAGTAGGTCGTTGGCATACTTCTCAATAAACTCTTCAGGAAGTTGGCCCATGCCATATTGCATCATTTGGTTAGCAATATATCCTTTGGCTATGGATACTAACTCTTGCTCCGCTACTTTAAACTCTTGTTCTCCAGCTATTTTGTCGCGAATTAGCTGCCATTTAAGGTCGTTCTCAAAATGTGGGTAATCCTTCTCAACTTGCTCGGCAGTAAATTTCCCTTCGTTAATAGCAACAAGCCAGCGTACAAGAAAATCCTTTGGCAGTTCAATACCAAACTTTTCAATGAGTTTATTACGAACATCCATGTAGAATTTGCGTTCGCTATCGCCCTTAAGGTTCATTTTTATATCCTCATCAACCTTATTGTGGAACTCTTCTGTTGTGGTAACTACGCCTTCCCCATATATCTTATCGAATAGTTCTTGGTTAATTTCAGCTTTTTTATAGTGCTTAACCTCGGTTATGGTTGCTTGGAAAAGTGGTTCGAAATCAGCAAGGTGTTCTTTTGCAGTATTTAGAAGTGCAGCTCTATCGGTTTCATTTGGGAATGCTTTAGTAACGTCCAATACCATTACATCGCCAACTTTTGCTCCAGTAAGTTTAGCTTTTTCAGCGTCATCGGCAACAAGCATTACAGAGACTAAACCATCCTCAACGGTATGTCCATCCTCTTTTGGCGATTCATCAGCGTTAAGCTCCGTTAGGGTAGCCTTAAGTAAGCTTTCGCCATCGGATTTTTTGGCAATTTGATAGCTACCGTACCTTCCGCTAATGCTTTCTATATAGCTATCGCGCATCTTTTCGTCAACCTTAATGGTGAAGTATGGGACCTTGTCGCGTTTGCTAAGTTTAGTTTCAAACTCAGGTGCAAGGGCCATATCGAAAAGAAATTCAAAATCCTTTTGCTCGTCCCAATCTATGCCTTCTTGTTTTTCGGAAGGGAGGGGCTCACCAAGAATATTGATTTTTTGCTCAAAAATATAGTTTGAGATACTTTCAGATACAAGTTTGTTTACTTCCTCAACTATAGCCGATTTGCGGTACATTTTATTAATTAACGAAGCAGGGGCATGGCCTGGCCTAAAACCTTTAATCACTGCTTTTTTGCGAATATCCTTTAGGCTTTGCTCTACTTTTAGGTCGTAATCGGCTTTATCTACTTTAACGGTTAGCGTTGCAGTTAGCGCATCGTTGTTTTGGTGAGTTACGTTCATTTGAATAATCTTTTAGAAGACGAATTGTTTTTAGTCTATTGATATACAGCAATAAATGCCTTTTATGGGCTTTTGTTTAAGCGCACAAAGGTAAAAAAAGAGAATTGATTTACAAATAGGGTTTATGCTATTGTACAATACTTTGAGCAGAATGATGGATGGCTTTAGTTTAACAGCCAAAACTGAATCACCCATTCAATAGTAATCATCCTGCATCCTGAGATGTTTACCAACCCTCCTCAACCTTGCTAAAGGTTTCGGCATCAGCATCCCTTTCTAACTCAGTACCGGTACGCATTTTAAGGTATGGTAAAATAGCAGGGTCAATATTGGCAATGTAATTAAGGTCAAACATCATAAAGTGATGCTCGTTTTCTACGTATTCGTCGGTCTCTAAACCCGAATAGAAACGCCATCCGCTATCGTCTTCGTCCTCACGCGCTTCGCGATGCATGTATCCTACTTTATGTCCATCAACGGTAATCATATCAGAGGCATAGCAGTAGCCTTTTTGCTCAATTAGTGGCTTAATCTGGTCGAGGCTCAGAATGTACTTAGAGTTTGACATATTGTTGGATTAAGAGTGATTGTTTGCTTGTCCAAATTTAAGCATTGTTTCAACGCCAATCAACAAAATTTTATACGGCTTTAAAAAGATACCCTATCTTTGCCAATGAACTAAAATTTTTAAGGATGAGCAATACAAAAAGTCGTACAGAACTTCATGAATTGGGCGAATTTAAGTTGATTGATGTTCTAACCCAAGATATTAAACTTATAAATAGCAGTACAGTAAAGGGAGTAGGTGACGATGCTGCTGTTATCGATCCATTTGGGAAACAGATAGTGGTTACAACTGATTATCTGCTTGAGGGGATACATTTCGATTTAACCTATCATCCTTTTAAGCACTTAGGGTATAAGGCTATAATGGTTAACCTAAGCGATGTTTATGCCATGAACGCCCGCCCAACACAGGTTACAGCATCCATTGGGGTTTCAAAACGGTTTTGTGTTGAGGATCTGCAGGAGTTGTATAGCGGAATGCTATTGGCCTGTGAGCGTCATGGGGTTGATTTGGTTGGTGGCGATACCTCTTCTTCGCTAACGGGGTTAACCCTTAGCGTTACAGCAATAGGTTTAGCAGATAAAGAGTTAATTACCTATAGAAGTGGTGCCAAGGTTAACGATTTGGTATGCGTTACTGGCGATTTGGGCTCAGCATACATGGGTCTTCAGCTGCTTGAGCGCGAAAAAAGAGTTTTTAGCGCCACCCCTGAGTTGCAGCCTAAACTGGAAGGGTATGATTATATTCTGGAGAGATTTTTAAAACCTGAGGCGCGCAAACAGCTAATCGATTTGCTTGAAGAGGCAGCCATAGTTCCAACCTCAATGATTGATATTTCCGATGGCTTATCGAGCGAAATGCTTCACATATGCAAAAGTTCTGGAGTTGGTTGTAGGATATACCTAGATAGGATTCCAATTGACCAAGTGACCCATAGAATGGCAGCAGAGATGAATCTCGATCCTGTGATAGCTGCACTAAATGGAGGAGAGGATTACGAATTGTTGTTCACCGTGCCCATTGATAAGCATGATGCTATTGCCAGTATGGAGGGGGTTAAGATTATAGGCCATATTACAGATAGTTCGATAGGGGCAATGCTAGTTCCGCCGCAAGGAGAGGAGGTTGCCTTAATTGCGCAAGGATGGAACACGTTATGAGAGTTGGAGTATAAAAACCAAAAGAAAACCCCAAGAGAAATAAGCCAAATTAAAGCTTAACCTCTTGGGGTTATTTCTTAAGCAGGTTATAGCTATGCATTTGCTATTTCTGCGTATTGTTTAGCGGTAAGCAGTTCTTTTAGCTCGTCAGGATTGGTCATCTCAATGCGTATCATCCAACCTTCGCCATAAGGATCCTTGTTTGCAACTTCAGGTGTTTCAGTTAACTTCTCGTTAGCTTCAACTATTTTGCCCGATACGGGCATAAACACATCCGATACGGTTTTAACAGCCTCGATTGTTCCAAAAACTTCCTCTTTATCAAGAGTTTCACCTTCGGTCTCAATCTCAACAAAAACGATATCGCCAAGTTGACTTTGAGCAAAGTCGGTAATTCCAACAACTGCTATGTTGCCTTCAACTTTTATCCACTCGTGGTCCTTTGTGTACTTAAGATTTTCTGGGATATTCATAGTATTATTCTTTAATTAATAAGGTTTCAATTGTGCGTCAAAATTACATTAATTTTTAGCAATTACAAACTAATTTCAGTTGCAAAAACCTGTTGGAGAGCTTACTTGATCATCGTAAAGTTTAGGCTGAATCCAAAACTGGTTTTGGCGGTTGGATATGATCTGGCAACCAAGGGAGTATTTATTACCCTATCGAAGAAAAGCCTTATGGTTACCTGTTCGCTAACCACATACTCTGCAGATGTTTTTATTGATAGGATATTTTGCCCAGCTGAACGGCTGTTGGTGCCTTCAACTAGCTTACGGAGAATTGTATAGTTGTTGCGTAGGCTAAAATCCGCATTTACTCGCAAATTGCTTTTAAGGGTACGAGTACCACCGTCGGATGAACCAAAGATAAGCGGAACATTTTCGAACCTATAACCGCTACCAACAATAAACTCCCAGTTCTTGTTTTCGCTAACCTGGTTGTTGGCAAAGCTCATGGCAATGGTCTTTGAGTTACGCACTTCCAGCCTGTTTGTAAGGCTATTTGTCCATGTTGCATCAAGACTGAAAAGTGGGTTAAACTGCTCGTTAACCGATATGTTGGATATTTCAAATTCAGGGATATAGTTATAATTCAAATCCTGAATATGACTTATGCCGTCATCACCCGGTTTGTAGTCGAGGTTGGAAGCAAAAGATCCTATGGAGAATGTTGATCGGTACCCATGCCGTATGGTAAACGTACGGAGTATATTACGGAATGGCTTCAGTTTTGATAAACCATCGTAAGTAATTTGCCAGTTGGGCATTGGGAAAATTGGGAACTGAGTTAGCTTAATATTTGCAGGTGAAACGCCAGTATATGCCGAGAGGAAAGAGTAGAATAGCACCTCTTGGCTCAACGCTCCATATCCATAAGGGAAAGGTGTTTTTTCCTCAAAAGGAGGAGGAGTTTGGTTGGGTTTTTTGTGATTCTCGGAAAGCCGGTTTGCAATAACTATTCGGTTTGCCTTAAACTGTTCAAAGGTTTCGCTGATGTAATTATTCTTACTGTTCGATTTCTCAAGGAATGAGTGAAGGCTAATAATGCTGATGCTAAAGTTTCCGGTGGTCATCGGATTGTAATTATTGAAAACACCAAACTCATTGGCCAGATAATATTCGTTCTTGTTCTTGGTTTGGCTTCGGAGTGCGTTAATCTCAATTCTCAGGTTTGGCAGAGGTTCGATGGTGCTTCGCAGGGTGAGATTCTCATTCCGCGAAAGAACATAAGCGGCATTAATTGTTGAGTCGGTGGTAAGCCATTGATTTCTAACTGCTTTCCATGCAAAGTCAGGATCTTGCCAACCTGCAATAAAGGGGAATCCAGGGGCAAATGCACCCTGATTGTTCTCCATTCCAAGGAACTGAGTATTGGGTTTATACCCTGGCATTAAGGTTCCGTTAGTTTGAGAGAATGATCCGGATATATTCTTAACTCCCATCAGTATTCGAACAGAACTCTCAAACAGGAATTTTGCAACATTTTCTCGCTCTGGCACTTGCCCTTCCACAACAACCTTTACGCCTTCCAAATCCTGATTGCTTTTTATGGTTATCCGTTTATCGGTGCGCACGCTAAGTTCAAATTCAATCTCTTTGCCCTCGGCATCATACGCCTTAACCTTAACATCTTCTGTTTTAAGGTTGTGTGTTATTGAGCGAGCAAAGTTTGGACGTAGCCTTACCCCAGTTTGTTCATAGGTAACGGTTTTAAAGGTCTTTTTTGCTGCAACCCCTCTTGCCCGTTGGTCAAACTTCTGGTTAATCCCTTTTAGCCACTTGCTCTTGTTGTAAAGTGAGGTTAGGTTAAGCTGCGAGGTTAGCTGTATTGTATTGGCATTCTGTATAGTGTTTCCCGGATCGAAACGACTTGTATCGGGCAGAATAGGCCCAGCTTGCCAGTTAAAACTGCCGGTATATCGTGCCGATGCTGTTACCCAGTTAAAAGGTGGCAGCTTATTTATAGGTATATTGTACGATAGATTAAATTGATGATTATAGTTTGTGTTTCGACCAAAATTCTTAAGGTTGGTCCAAACAGAATCACGCCACTGTTCGTACAATTCAGGTGCTTTCGTTCTATTTACAATGCCCTCAGGCTCATCGATGCGTGCTTGGTTATTGGCATTAAAATCGAACTTTATGGCTTGGCTAATGTCCCAGTTTAGGGAGTAAACCCTGTCCCAATGAAAATCCTTGGAGTAGGTAGGCAATAGATTAAAGTCGGGATTATTGATATTACGGAGTTGCTGTTCAAAATAGGTTCGGTTCAGTTCAGTTCTAAAGGAGAACTGGTTGGGCATATAGTTAAAGTTGAAATCCTTAATAATTCTAAGGTATGGGTTCGACAGCCATTTTGCTTTTACACTCTTGAGGGGTATAACACTTTTGGGTTTGGTGCTGTATGTGTATGTTAATCCACCCCTTACATTTCGCTGTAAACGTTCTTCAGTGGTAATGTTTCGTGAGAGTTGTTCGTTATATGCGTAGCTAACTGCAAAGTTTGATATACTATATACCTTTGGTTTACTATCGGCTTTGTTAATTCTAACGTTGGTTAGGTTAATGCTCTTTCTTCGCGTATAATCCTGCGATATTTTTTTAATAGTATCACGCTCTGCTCTGCTTGTTGCTCTTTCTATTGATTGTTTAAGCGTAATATCTGGGTCAAGCGGATTGTACTCAGGGTTTGCAAACGACTCGGAAAAGCCAACGAATAAGGGAATATTAACGCCCGACTCTTTTGGGAAGAATCGGCCAAGTTGAATGGTTGTATTTAGGTCGTACTGATAGAAATCCTCAAGGCTACGATCGTTAACTTTTTTCTCTATCGAACCAAAGCCTGGCTTAATGGTTGTTCCTGCAATGGTAACCATACCCAAATCGGCTAGTTTAGCAGCTACACGGGCATTGGCCGCCCAGCCACCCTTACTGTCCGATTGGGAAAGCCTAAGTTCGTTTACCCATATAATACCCGCTTTTGCATATCCGTCATCATTGGGATTGCTGCTGCCTTTGGGGTTTCTAACACCAATCATAAGTACTCTTACATTGCTTAGGGATGGGTTTCCGCTTACCCTTACCTTTCGGTTTCCGTCTTCTACTGTATATACTGTGCTGTAGGTAATAAGCGAACCTGCTTTGCGCATTTCATCGTTACGCTGGAGTTTAACGTTAGTGAACAGCTCCAGATCGATGTCCATTACGTTTTCTTTTGGCCAAACAATTTTTCTTTGGCTCTCTTTGTTGGAGTATCGTCCTGGGGGCGTTAGTACAAGCGGTATTTCGTATTCGTAGAAGTTGTTGCTATAATCGGTACCTAGTCTTATGAATACCGAAAGTTCTTCATCCCTAAGTGGATATCCAAGTATCTCTTCAGCGTGAACGTCCATCATCATTCTTCGATACTGACGGATATCGACACTAACGCTCTTAAATACGGCTCTAGCATCGCCATCGGCGAGGTCGGTAACCTTAATCTCCATCGATTGCTCATTAAGCTCCGTTAGCTGGGGTTGACTTGGGTCAATAACTCTATCTACTCCAGGGGGGAGAACATAGTTGACAGGTGTACGTGTGTTGTTCTCTTCAATGTTTACAACCGAAACCTCAAAGTTTCCGTCGGGCATATCGGATACGGGCATACCTTCTTGTCCTTGAATTAGGGAGCGATTGTACTTTCGCCATTCGCCACGAACAAGTTCAAGGGTTGCAAACCTTAGTATGATGGTATCAGAGAAATCTTTTAGGAACAGTCTTATAAAGCGAACCGATTTAAAATCTTGAATCCCTCCGAAATTTCCTTCGTACTCGTTAATGGGAACCTTAAACTGGTACCAGTTAACCTCCGATCGATTTCCGTTAGCAAGTTTTGCTTTATAGGTAACTTTATCGGTTATAAAGTTAGACCCAACCTCAAAATCTTGTGGTCTAAGCGATACGCGATACTGGAAGTACATCTCATCCTCGTTTAGGTTTGTATCGGTATTTATGTCCTCGCCATCGGGTTTGTTTCCGCTTGAGGTTGTATACGATTCAACAATCCCATCAGGTGTAGGCTTTCCGTCGGGGGTTGCGTTCCCCTCGGCTTTGTTAAACCGTTTATACCGGTCGAGAATCCCTGTTTCGTTTGAATCGTAGATGCTCGATTGGTAGTACCTAAAGTTATCGTTCGATGGATCTTTTAATGCATCAATGTACACCTGTGATGATTCTCCAAACTGGATCTTTAAAGCTTCAAGGTAAGCAGCAAAATACGATTGCTCATCAACATCGCGTAAGCCATCAAGTCCTATGTCCTGAAAGCGCCGGGTGTTTGGATCGGTATCAAACACGTTATCCAGCGATAGCACTGTTGGAACTCTGCCCCATGCAGTAGTATCTACGTTTGTAATAACCTCTGATGTGGGTAGCCCGCTCTCGAATGCCCTTTTTCCATCCTTTAGTACATCTTCCGATATTTCGCCAAGGTTAATGTAAAGATCTCCACCAACATGAAGCGAATCGTAAACAAAAGGATCCATTAACCAGAATTCGATGTACTCGATATTTGCCGTTTCAAAGTCGGGTGATGTTATCGGACGGGTAATACCAGCCCACATCTGCTCAGGGTTTTGAAAGAAACCATCTGCATTTATATCAGTTGAATTAAAGTTGTAGGGCCCTCTTTCGTTAGGATAGTATGCAAGGTTTAGCACGGGGATATTGGTTGGCATTCCCTGGGGTGTATTCCGGTTTGGGAAAATTTCTCGTTCATATATTTCCCGCACAAAATGGCTACTCTGACTTTCCGGATCGCGACGGATATGGCCAGGGGTAAGTGAGTTGTTGCGTAAGAATAGAGGATCGATGGTATACCATGCCAATAACGCTCTATCAAAACCGTATTGAAGATCGTTTGACAGGTGTGCATTGGGAAATAAACTGGGTTGATGTTGTGGTGCACTGGCTATTGACCAAGCATACCATGAGCGAAGATCAATAGATGTTTTGCTTCCCTCAAAATCGTCGATGTAAACAGTACCGCCTTTACCAACTACCCTTGAATGGCCAGGAATAAAATGGGCAAATTCTGCATCAACCGTAATGGTGGACTTTTCTTTCGTTTCGATAAAGGGTAAAAAGTCAACAGCCTTCGTCAGAAAACTCGACTCTGTTTGGTAAGAGGTGTTCAATCCCCAAATAGTGTTGCTAATCGCCTCGTTGCCATAGCTAAGTTTTTGGGTTAATGGACGTTCAGTTAAGTTAAGAACGGTGGCACCTACGTTGAATTTATCGGAGAATTTATAATCGAAGTGTGAACCTACCAGCGTTTTTGATTGGAGATTAAACATATCCTGGCTTTCGAGCGAGATCTGTATTGGAGTGTTCGACTCCAAAATTGAAAAATTCACAATCTTAACAGTTCCCATAATGTAGTCCACAGTATAGTCGGAGCCCTCCACAAGTTTAGCCCCCCCAGCGGTAACCACAACTGAGCCTCGAGGTACATTGACTGCATTTAGCGATATCTCGGAGCTCGAAGAGGATTGGTAGGTTCCGGTTATGCTAAACTTATTCTTCTCAGCCATCTGCCGGGCTTTAGTTTGTGTAGAGTCGTATAGCTCTTGGTAAACGTATCGTTCAACCAAGTTGGGATCGCCAATTTTTTTGGCCAAATCCTTACCAAATGGCTCAAGTACAGGAAAAATTATTCGACCGTTGGATGCATTGATTGTAATGCCCTCAATAAAGTCGAACATACCATCGGAACCTGGATCGAGATTGGAGTTTAGGTTATCGAGGTTCAGAACCGATAGGAGAGGTTTATTGGCAACATTTCCCTCTGGAAGGTAATTGATTGAAGTGCCTGTTTGATCGTTTTGGAAAAGAATATTTAGGTTAAAGTCGGTTTTATCAATCTGATATGAGTTCATGGAGTAGATATTCTTCATCATCAAATCCCATGTTGGGAGTCGGGGCGATAGGTTTGTACCTTTTAGTAACTTTACGATTAGCGCACTGGGCGAGGTTATTCCGTCGGTAGAGAATTCGCCCACTTGGTAGGTTTTTCCGCCTAGGGTGTACTCATAGGCTACGGCAAGAATCTCATCGCCATTTAGCGAGGTGTTTATGGAGATATATCCTAGCTGAGCGTTGAGTGTGTACTCGGATTTACTAAGTCTTCGGGCGTTACTCAACTTTGCATAATCAACCCCTCCGCTAAAGTTTGCTAAACCAGAAAGTATTTGTGTTGCATTGGATATATTTCTAATACCACTGTATGAGCCAGTCATTTGGGCGTATAAATTGTTTACCGCGTTGCCAGGGCTTTGGTTGTAACCACCTATTAGCTGATCAAAAAGATGACTTGCATTAATATTTTGCTGATTTTCACCCAGATCATGAAAGGCAATCACATCCCTTGTCTCCTCAAAATCGTTTCGCTTGTTGGTCATCCACACCTCAATGCGGGTAATGCTTACTCCACTATTTATGATAGGCAGGTTTTCCAGTGATTGGTTGTATGTATCGCGGAAGTAGTGCGACAGGAAAAAGTGCTTATTGGCTTCGTATGCATCGGCTTGTATATCAAATTCTTTGGATTGCGCTCCGCCCCGAACCTCCATCACCTGACTTTGGCTATTCTGTTTTGAGAAGATACTGGTTACGGTTAACCGTCCGAATCTGAGCTGAGTTTTTAAACCAAAAAGGCTATGACTGCCTGTGATTAGAGTGCCCGGTAGGGGTAGTGATACGTTACCTGCCTCAATTTTTTGGATTATTTCATCCTCAAAACCGGTGTACTCGAGCTTAACGTTGTTCTCAAAATCAAAGGTGGCCTCGGTGTTGTAATTTACCTCCATGCGCAACTTTTCGCCCACAGTACCGCTAACGTTCATCTGTATTTTCGACTGAAAGTCGAAGGTGGTATTCTTCCTTAAGTCTTCAGATATTTG
>Ga0265295_1002362_pt1 | contig 30238 bp, 25 predicted proteins | sample Munlansysbiofilm_FD_192503 | JGI IMG/M metagenome (GOLD analysis project Ga0265295, IMG submission 192503) | Leachate microbial communities from a municipal landfill in Southern Ontario, Canada - Methane capture system biofilm | ecosystem: Engineered > Solid waste > Landfill > Unclassified ... | reverse complement strand
GAATTAAGGGTTCATACACAGGTAAAAGATATGAAGATGACTTGAATACTGAAAAGCTTGACTCATACTGGGTCTGGGATGTTTTTGGATCTATTGACATCACAGATAATCTTGGTGTTTTTGCCAGGGTTGAAAACCTGTTTGAAGAAGAAAAAATAAGCGATCAGTATGATATTGACGGTCTTGTATTTTTTGCAGGTATAAACGGTAAATTTTAGGAACTTGTCATGAAAAAAATTAAAATTTTTATTTTTATTATAATTTCTGTGTTTTGTGCAAATACTTCATTTTCCCATACTCTATGGATCAATCTTACAGATTATAATCCAAAATTTTATGAAAAATTTGGAGCATTTACAAAATCATATTTTGGTTGGGGACACAAATATCCTGTTGATGGATTTATAAAGGCTGAAAACCTGGTTGAATTCACACTTACTGGTAAAGATGGAAAAAAAACTGATATTGAAACTTCACAGGGAGGTTTTCTTGCATCTGAAATAAATCTTAAAAATCAGGGAACTTACTGGGTTGGAGCTGTTAAAAAGCCTGGATTTTATACAATGTATGAAAAAAATGGAAAAATCATGCATAAGTCAGGATCTATGGAAGGCCTTGAAGGAGTAATTTTAAGCACATATTTCCAGGAATTTTCCAAAGCACTTATAAATACAGGAATTTATGACCATGAAACTCTTATTTCTCCATTAAACCATAAAATCGAAATTGTTCCTCTTACAAATCCAACAGAGCTTAAAGAAGGGGATATTTTAAAAGTTAAAGTTTTATTTGAAGGTAAACCTGAAAAATTTATTCAAGTGCTTGGAACATACAACGGTTTTTCCAATAAAGATGATTTTGCCTTTGCAACTTTAACTGGCATAGATGGGATTGCAGAAATTAAAATTTTGAAAAAAGGCAACCAGCTTTTAAAGGTTCACAAAAAAGCAGCACCAAAAAAGGAATTTGAAGGAAAATGCCAGCATGAAAGTTATAAGGCAACACTTTCATTTAGCATTAATTAGGAGGTTAATATGGGTGAAATAGTAGTTTTCATTATTCTTGGAATATCTGTGGTTTATATAGGTAGAAAATTTTATGTTTCCTTTAAAAAAGATAAAATTGATTCCTGCTGCCAGGGATGTTCAGGATGCGATCTTAATAAAAACATTAATAAAAAAAAATGATTCAATTTTTACCCTGAGACATAAGAGCTCAGGGTTTTTTATTTTAAAAGCAGATAATCTTCAGGGGATAAAATGGAATATTTTGCAAAATACACTTATTTTTTTGCCATGATGCTTTATGCGTCGGCTTTATTTCTCATGTTTTTCAAAGACAATGGGAAAACAGATAAACTTATAAAACAACTTCTTATTACTGCAATTGCAGTTCATGGAGTAAGCCTTTTTTCTTATATAATTCTTTCAGGATATGTTCCTTTGCACAAAAGAAGACAGTATATGATTCCAACAACATTTGGATTATCAATTATACTTCTTTTCACATGGACAAAATATAAGAACAGACTTTTATCAAAAATTGTATCTTTCACTGTTCTTTTCATGTTTTTTTGCGGTTTTCCTGTACCGCTTCCATCTGAAATGCCTTCTATTTCATGCCTGACAGGGATTGAGCCTTTTTTATGGCACAATATTTACAATATGGCTGTTGCGTTGTTTGCATATTGTTTCTGTCTGTCCATTGCCTGGTTTTTTTCTCAAAATAAAAATGAAGCTGAAGCTAAATCATTTATAAAAAGGATTCACAACGTAAGCCTTTGGGGTTTTGTTCTTTTTACGTTTTCCCAGGCAGCAGGTTCTGTATGGGCTATTGCAGAGTTTGGCGATTACTGGCAGTGGAAGCCGATTCATCTCATGTCTGTGGCTATATGGATGTTTTACGCTGCAATGATTCATGTAAAATACATGTCAGGGTTTTCCAAAAAAGTTTTGCCTTTGATGGGAACAATTGGTTTTGCCTGTATAGTCTGGTGGGGAATTTATTTTGATTATTCAAAGAATATTATTGGTTTTATAAAAGGAGTATTTGCATGATGGGAAACAGCAAAATTTTTAAAATAATTGAAAAAACAGGTTCAGTTAAATTTTTTTTCTGGCTTTCAATTATAATTTCACTCCATTTTTATATAGCTGTAATTGCTTTAAAGGCAGGAATTGACCCAAAATTTAAGACACTTAATAACTATGTTCTCATTGACTGGATCAAAAACTACGGTGCAGACCATATTTGTATAACAACATGGATTTTTATTGCTTTTGTTTTTGTATCCATTCTTTTTGTAAATATGTTTGCAAGGGTTATAGTTGAGCTTAACAATCTGCTTAATTTGTACAGCAAATCAAATAAAGTTTTTTTTATAAAAAAAGCATCTGTTTTTGTAATTCATTTTTCAGTTGTATTGTTTGTGGTTATTCATTTTACATCTTCTGTTTCAGGATATAAATCGCCTGGTGCAGTTATTAAGGAAGGCGGATTTGTAAGCCATCCTAAATATTCAAACAAACTAAAGTGTATTGAACTTAAAAAAACAGCTGATGCCTCTGCAGGGCCAAGATCAGCACCAAAAATTGTATTAAAGGATGAATTGACAAACCATGCATTTGCAGTTCCAGGCTGGAATAATGGTTTTTATTACAGGGTTTATGCTGATTTTGTACCAAAAATTATAAAAAATTCCAAAACCGGGAAGGAAAGAACAGTAAAAACCATTGGCCTTAAACTTATTGTTTCAGAATTGAATGTATTAATTCCCCTTCTTTTTGCATCTTTTCTTTGCCTGACAGGACTTTTTACCCATATTTTAATGAAAAACAGACTTATTGCCGGAGAAAAATAATGAAACATTTTGGATTTATATATTTTACAGTATTTTTCAGTTTTTTTGCAGTTAATGCCTTTTGTGGCCAGGACCAAATATCAGAAAAAATAGTAGTAACATCTACAATGACCGAAAAAAATTTAAAGGATGCACCAGGATCTGTAAATATTGTTACTTCAGATGAAATAAAGGCAATTGGTGCATCAAATCTTTTTGAGGCAATTGAAGATCTTCCGGGTTTGGAAATAACAACAGGAGACGGAAGAACAAAATCGCCTGATATACGTGGGACAGGAATTAAGCACACACTTATTCTTATAGATGGAAGAAGGCTTGCACAGGGGTTCAGGGATCTTGTTGACCTTAAAAATATTCCATCTGAAATGATAGAAAGAATTGAAGTGATCAAGGGAGCATCTTCAGCACTTTACGGAAGCGATGCCATGGGCGGTGTAATAAATGTTATTACTAAAAAATCACTTAAAGAATTTGGTGCAGGAATTCAAACAGAGTATTCCCAGGGTACTTACAAAGACGGGCACAATACTAAATACAGCGGATTTGTGAGCGATTCAATAAACAGGGCAGGCTATTTTATTACTGGAAGCTTTGAAAGAAAAAACGGTTTTGATCATGACAATATAAGTCCTGATGACGGAGATCATCTTCATGAAGGCACTTTAAACACAAAATTTAATTTTGATTTTAATGAAAACAGCAAAGTCAATGCAGGATTTTTCTATTTTAAAAATGAGGAAGAGGGAATAAGAGATTTCCAGAAAGTTGACAGATCAAGAACATCTGAAAATGAAAGAAAAGATTTTTTTGCAGACTTAAGCTTTAACAACAGAAAAAATCTAAATTTTGATTTAAGGGTTAATCACAGTGAATATGAAAATGATATTGAATTTGATCCGCACCCTCAGGGAGAAGAGTTTAATACACTTAAAAGTACTCTTGATGAAGCAGCTGCAAAAGTATCTTTAACACACCTTAAAAATCATATAATCACAATTGGCCTTGATTTAAGACAAGATGAACGCGAAGAAGAAACTGTAAGAAAAGATGATGCAACAAATTTCGGTTCCTTTATTCAGGATGAATATTTTTTATCTGACAGTCTTTATTTTGTTTATGGCATAAGATATGACAACCATTCAGAAGCAGATGATTTTTTTGCACCAAAAGTTTCAGGCGTATATAAACCCTTTGAAAATTTAAGATTCAAGGCATCCTTTGGCCGCGGCATGAGAGCTCCGTATTTAAGTGAACTTTTTACCACAAGTTTCAAGCAAAGGGGAAAACTGGTTTACGAGCCAAACAAAAATCTTAATCCTGAAGAGTCAACCTCATATGAATTTGGAATTGAGGGCGAATATAAAAGGGTAGAGGCAAAAATCACCTATTTCAGAAATGAAATTGATGACTTGATTTATGCAAAATACTATAAAACCCAAGGCCTGGGTAATAAAAAAATTGATTACTATAAATATCAGAATTTGGAAGACGCTGAAATTGAAGGTTTTGAAACAGAACTTCTTGTAAAACTGGGTTTCGGGTTTAATGCCAATGCAGCTTTCACATATACAGATAATAAAGACTTGAATTCTGCTGACAGCATTAAAGGGCAGTTCAAACTTTCCCAGAATTTAAAAAGATTTGGTTTATCATGGAATATAAGGGCAAATTATAAAGGCGAGGTAAAAGATGACTCAGGAGAAGAGCTTGATGATTATGTTCTGTATCATTTTAATATCAGAAAAAAACTTGCCAGCAATTTAGATATTTATGCAGGCTCAAATAATATTTTCAATAAAAAGACAGATGATTATGACCTTGATCCTGCAACATATTATTGTGGCCTTAGCATTGAATATTAATGTTATGAATATAGAACTTTAAGTTTATCTAAAATAAGCATGCTTTGATAAATAGTTGTTGAAAATAATTCTCTTTTTCGGCCAAGCACTAAAATATATAAATCAAAGCATGCTTTTATTTATTTTAAATTATCCATTTGCGTTTAATATTAATAAGGCTTAGAAAAAATAGAACTGCACAAAATAAAGCAAGAATAATAAGATCCAGGAAAAAAGGCATAATATTTGTTCCATTTACAGCACCGTTAAGCATGTCTGCACCATAAGTTAAAGGAAGGATAAAGGAAACAGGCTTTAAAAATACCGGCAGAGCACTTATCGGGAAAAAAAGTCCGCATAGAAAGATCATGGGAAACCTGAAAAAATTTGAGAATGTCTGAGCTTCAAAAACCTCGCTTACAGCAACGGCAATAAATAATCCAAGAAAAGTTGAAACCACTGCAATCAGAACTACTGCCGGAATAAAGATTGACCAGGCAATATTTGATATATCAATCAGAAAAAACGCTATAAAAACCGGAATAAAAGCATTAAAAATTCCAAAAAGAATTGCTCCGCTTGTTTTTGCCATCATAAGCATTTCAAGTGAAATCGGGGCCAGCAATAGTCTTTCAAATGAACTGTTCTTTTTTTCAAATGTTATGGTAACAGCCAGCAATGATGTAGTGCCAAAAAGAACAGACAATGCCACAACACCAGGAAGAACAGAAATTATGTTTTCAACGCCAGTTCCTGACTTAATGAAAAACATACCTGTCCATGCTATTGGGAAAATAATACCCCAGCTGAGATTTGGCGGTTTTATATAATAGGTTTTAAAATCTTTAAGAAAAATATTCCAAAATGCTATGAGCTGTTTCACTTTCCGCCTCCGTTTTTTTCTTTGTCTTTTTTCATTGCATTAATTTCAATACCAGTAATTTCTACAAAAACTTCTTCAAGGCTTGGCTTAATTCTAATTGCTTCAAAAACCTCAATTCCATGTTCTTCAAGAAATCTTATTAATGGTCCGACAGGAATAGTGTTTATATCTTCAACCCGAAGAACTGAGTTATCTAAAAATTTAACTTTTTTGTATGAAAACTGATCAAATAATGCTGAATTGAGACTGGTGATTTTGGGTGAGCATTGTATTTGAATTGAATGAATATTTTGTATTGGCTGAATTAGATTTGAAACAGTGTCAATTTTTACAATTTTACCGTTTACTATAAATGCTATGCGGTCGCAAAGCCTTTCAGCTTCTTCAATATAATGTGTTGTTAAAAATACAGTAGTTCCTTTTTTATGCAAATTATTGATAACCTGACGTAATTGTCTTGCACTTGATACATCAATTCCGGTTGTTGGTTCGTCAAGAAATAAAATTTCAGGATCATGAATAATTCCTGCAGCGATTGTAAGCTTTCGTTTCATTCCTTTGGAATAAGCACCGAATTTTCTATTTGCTGCGGTTTTAAGACCAAAAAGTTCAAGAAGTTCATTTGCTTTTAAAATCCGTTCTTTTTTTCTCATTCCGTAAATAGAGGCACAAAAGCACAAATTTTCAAACCCTGTAAGTTCAGGATAAAGATTGCTTTCATCAGGGACTATGCCAATAAGATGCTGTGCAATTTTTGGGTTTTTGGTGCAGTCAATCCCTCCAATTTTTATTGTTCCTGCATCCGGCCTTGCAAGGCCTGTAAGCATTTTAATTGTTGTTGTTTTTCCTGCACCGTTTGGCCCAAGAAAACCGAAAAGCTCACCTGACTTAACTTCAAAATCAACTCTGTCAACAGCCGTAAGACTGCCAAATTTTTTGGTAAGTCCTTGTGCTTTAATAGCTGGATCTGTTTTATCTGAATTGTCCATTTTAAACCTTATTTATTTAGTTAGTTGCTGAACGAAAACGGCCTTTTTTGTCCATTCTTAAGTCAGATTCAAATTTAATCAAAAAATATTATATATATTGTAAAGGTTAAATTTTTTGTTTTCGGCTAATCACTAAGTATATTCGCAGGTACTATAAAGAGCAGTTTTAAATTATTCAATAAATTTTAGCCATTAACATAATAATAAATTTTTTTAGGAATAAAAAAATTAAAACATTCTAGCTTAAACTTTGTTAACTTGATATTTGGATATTTAATAATACAAAATATTCTAAACCATATTTTTAAACGGAGAAAAACAATGAATAATTTTAAAAAACTAGTTGGTGTATTAATCATAATTTTGATTTTTACAGGATGCTCAAGATATAAAATCCATGATTATGCAATTGAAAGCACAAGAAAAAAGGCTGATTTAGAATCTGAAACAGTTAAAATATCAAAAGGAGAAATTGTATATCTAAATAATTTTGCAAAAAAAGAATCAGATAATCATCAGGATTTTATTATAATGGTACACGGATTTGGTGCAAACAAGGATAACTGGCTTAAATTATCTGCTGAACTTACAGAAAAATTTAAAATTGCAGCTTTAGATCTTCCAGGGCACGGTGAAAGCTTTTCTGATTTATCCAATGAATATAATATTGAAAACCAGGCAAAATGGCTAAATGAGTTTATGGAGGCTCTTAATATAAAAAAGGCTCATATAATAGGCAATTCAATGGGTGGAGGAATTTCTGCACAATTTTCATATAAAAATCCTGATAAGGTTCTAACACTTACCTTGATTGACAGTGCCGGCATATATAAAACTGACAGTGACTTTACCATAAGTTTAAAAGATGGCAAAAATCCTCTTGTTGTTGAAAATATGGATCAGTTTAAAGAACTAATGGATCTTGTCATGGAAAAAAAACCTTATATTCCAGGACCGGTTTTCAAGGTATTGACAGAAAAAAAAATAAAAAGAAAATCCATAGATCAAAAAATATTTGAGGATATGTCAAAAGATATTGATCTTACAGATACTCTTAAAAAAATTAAAGTCCCTGTTTTAATTGTATGGGGCAAAAAAGACAGGGTTCTTCATGTGGATAATGCCTATGAATTTAAAAATAAAATTAAAGGAAGCAGTCTTGTTGTTTTTGATGGGATTGGCCATCTTCCAATGATGGAAACTCCAGAGAAAACTGCTGATGCTTTTTTAGATTTTCTTGAAAAAAATAAAAAATTATCTGAAAAGTTACAAATAAATTAGTGTTTTACCAGATATTCAGGTTTTTTTATCTGACGATAATAAAACATATTTAGGCACGTGGTTTGTTTTTTTAATTAGTGATTGGTCGAAAACGAGAATTTTTTGTTGAGTTCAAGGAAAATGAAAAATTTAACCTTTAGGATACATTCAGTATTTTAAGGATTAAATTTTGAATATAACAATTAGATTTGAGAGCAGGGCAGTATTATTAAAAATACTGCTCATCTTTTAAGTGCTGCTCGAAAATATCAATTACAACAGATTTTGAAAAACCCTTTTGACTCATTATTCGCATGTATGCCTGGGCTTTTTTATTAAAACTGTCTTTTTTGTCTATTTTATATTTTGATTTTAAAAAATATTTTAAAGCAAGATCATATTCTTCCTGCGAGCCTTCAAAGTCTGAGATCAGTCTGTCTGATATTTCAGCGGCAATTCCCTTTTTATAAAAATCTGCCTTGATTTTAAGAGGACCGTTAAGTTTTCTTTTTTCAACTTCAAAATAGTTTTTTGCAAATTTTTCATCATCAATAAATTTATATTCAAGACACTTATGTATTGCTTCCTTAATCTGGGAAGATGAAAAACCTTTTTTTTTAAGCTTTAATTCAAGCTCAAATCTTGAATGATCCCTTATTTTTAAATAATTAAGACTAGCCTCAAAACTGTCTTTGCAGCTAGCCTTATTTTTTTTATCAGGCTGATGCAAGATATTCCTTTAAAGCACAGCCAATCTGTTCCCAGGTAGCTCTTCTTTTGTTATCATCAGTTTCAAGTAAAGTGATTCTGAATCCTTTTCTTTTACAGCAAAATCCTGTCAAAGGAACAACGCAGATACCTTTTGCTCCAAGAAGGTAGTAAACAAATCTTTTGTCTACTTCTACACCTCTGACAATATTTTCAATAAAATCCCTTGCCTTATCATTTTGAATCTCAAGTTTCTGATAATCATTTAAAACATCATCATCAAAAAGAACAGTCATGTAAAATGCTCCATGGGCAGGAAGTACTTTTATGCCTTTGTAGCCGCTCAAAATCTCAAATGCTTCCTTTGCCCTGTCTGCAAACATTTTGGCTCTTGTTTTCAGATGTTCCTCATATCTTGGATCACCCATAACACGCGGAATTGAATACTGAGGAAGACTTGTAGAGCAGACTTCAAGCATTTTTGCATCACGTATTGTTTTTACATATCTTGCAAACATTGGATGGGTATCCTGATTGTATACTTCAATCCACCCGCATCTTGCACCGGGCCATGGATATTCCTTGGATATTCCCCGCATTGAAATTCCTGGAACTTCCTCAATTACATCACAGAGCTGGCATGTTTCAGAGGGGTCATAAACTATGTTTGCATAGATTTCATCGGCTATAACAAAAAGATCATATCTTCTTGCAATATCTACTATTGTTTCAAGATACTCCCTTGGATAAACTGCACCGGTTGGGTTATCAGGATTTATAATAAGAATACCTGCTATTGAATCATTGTATTTTATCTTTTTTTCCATTTCATCAAGATCTGGCATCCAGTTGTTGTCAGGATCAAGAGTATATGTAAGATGCTCATATCCTGAATGGGCTGCTTCAGCTGATGAATGAGTTGAATATGCAGGTGACGGGCCTATTACTCTTGCCTCTCTTTTAAGAAATCCAAAAATTTTACTTACTGCATCACCAAGACCATTGAAAAAAAGAATATCGTCAGGAGAAACCTTGTAACCGCCTCTTTTGTTAACCAGATCAGCCAGAAACCTTCTGGTTTCCGGCACGCCCGCAGTAGCTACGTAACCATAGAAGATATCTTCATTGACAAGTTCTGATATAATGTCTTTGATCCACTGGGGTAATTTTTCGCCCTTGGCCATTGGATCTCCGATATTTTCCCAGATAATTTCAACTCCCATGCTGCTCAGCTTATTTGCAACCTCAACAATTGCACGTATTTCATAAGTGAGCTGACCTGATCCAACATGAACTATGTCTCTTCTCATTTGATTACACCTGCAAGCCTTTAAAATAATTAAATGGTTTATGTTATAAAAAAAAAGGGTTCATTCCGTTAAGGAAAGAACCCTTTGATTCTTGTGTTTACCTGCCCGGAATTAACTAGGCAAACTAACAGCGACGTTTAAAAAAGTAAAGTATATTTTAACTTTCATTTTCCTTTTGAGCCGCATCAATTATTTTTTGTGCAATATCTGGAGGTACCTGTTCATAATGAGAAAATTCAACTGAAAAAGTTCCTTTTCCGCCTGTCATTGATCTAAGTTCAGGAGAGTATTTTTGAACTTCTGCAAGGGGAATTTCTGCTTTTACAGAACTTCTTTTTCCAACTGAATCCATGCCCTGAACTCTTCCTCTTCTGGAGTTAAGGTCTCCCATAATATCTCCCATGCTTTCTTCAGGAGCAACAACTTCAATTTTCATTATAGGTTCAAGAAGAACAGGGCCTGCCTGTGCAATAGCTGCCTTGTAAGCAAGAGAACCTGCTACTTTAAAAGCCTGCTCTGAAGAGTCAACACTATGATATGAACCGTCATCAACTGTTGCTTTGAAATCTACACAAGGATACCCTGCAAGAATACCTTTCTCCTTGGCTTCCATAATACCTTTTTCAACAGCTGGTATATACTGCTTTGGAATTGAACCTCCAACAATTTCTTCTGCAAATACAAAACCTTCGCCTTTTGGAAGAGGCTCAAATCTTACCCAGCAGTCTCCATATTGACCATGGCCGCCTGACTGTTTTTTGTGTTTACCCTGAACTCTTACAGATTTTGTAATTGTTTCTTTATATGGGATTTTTGGTGTTTTAAGGGCTGCATTTACTTTAAATTTTCTCTTTAGTTTTGCAATTGTTGTTTCTATGTGAAGTGCACCAGATCCTGAAAGAATCATTTCATTTGTTTCATCATTTCTTTCAAGGTTAAGAGCTGTGTCTTCATCAATAATTTTTGCAAGTGCTGTAAAGACCTTGTCTTCTTCTCCTTTTTCCTCTGCCATTACTGCAAATGAAATAACAGGATTTTTTGGTTTAATCTGAGGAATTGTAAAAGGATTGTCAGGATCACAGAGAGTATCACCTGTTTTTGTTTTTTTAAGCTTTGAGACAGCAACGATATCCCCTGCAAAAGCTTCTGTAACAGTTTTCTGTCCTTTTCCTTCAGGAACATAAAGCTGAGAAAATCTTTCTTTTTCATCTTTTTCAACATTAATAAATGTACCGTCTTTTCCAAGTTTTCCGGAAACTATTTTAAAAATATTGAGCATCCCTGCATATGGATCAAGAATTGTTTTAAAAACATAAGCTGCAAATGGAGCATCCGGATCTATTTTAAGCTCTGTTTCATTGCCGTCTTTATCAAGTGCTTTAACAGGCTGTGCGTCTAAAGGACATGGTGCAGCATCAACAATAAAATTCATAAGAGCTTCAGATCCAGCTCCGTTAATTGCTGTTCCAAAAAATACAGGTGCAAAAATTCTGTTTTTAAATGAATTTTTAAGTCCGCTTATTATTTCTTCATTTGTAAGCTCTTCACCCTCAAGGTATTTTTCCACAAGAGAATCGTCTGATTCTGCTATATTTTCAATTAATGCCATTCTTTCTGTTTCAATGTCATCGGCAAGTCCTGCAGGAATATCAATAGTTTTTTCATTGCCGTCAGCATCATATTCATAGGCTTTGTTAGATATAAGATCCACATAACCTTTTAAAGCTGAATTTTCAATAATGGGAAACTGTACAGCAGATGCTCTCAGTCCACATTGTTCTTCAAAGCTTTCAATTATTGCAGCAAAATTTGCATTTTCTTTATCAAGTTTATTTAAAAAAATTGCACACGGCTTATTAAGTTCGGTTGCAATTTCCATTGTTTCTTCAGTTTTAATCCTGATCCCGTCAACAGCATCAACAACTACAACTATAGATTCAACAGCCTGAAAGCAGGGAGGGGCATCTTCAAAAAAATTTAAATCGCCTGGAGTATCAACAATCATAATATCGTGCTTTTTCCAAGGCACTGTATGAAATGCTGATGAAATACTTGAACCCCTTGTAATCTCTTCAGGTTCAAAATCCATAACAGTATTACCTTCCTCGACTTTGCCTATTCTTGAGGTAAGACCTGCTTTAAAAAGAATATTTTCTGCCAAGGTAGTTTTACCGGCGCTGGCATGACCTGCCAACGCCACATTTCTTTTCCTTTTGATCGCATCTGACATTTAGTTTCCTCCTTATAAGTAACAAAATAAAAACTCTATGCTGACTAAAATCTAATAATCTGTATTTTGCTATCGGTCTAATGTCAACTGTATAATGTACTCTTGGTTGCCTTTTGGACCTTTAATCGGTGATGGAACAAGGTTTTTTTTCGTTAAATAGTGTTCCTTAAAAAAAAGTGTGAGATCCTCAATTATCCTGTCATGTACGGCTTTATCCTTTACAACTCCGCCTTTTTTAACTTCCTTTTTTCCTGCTTCAAACTGAGGTTTTATAAGAGCAAAAATATCTGCATTTTTTTTTAAAAATTTGAGTGCTGATGGGATTACTATTTTAAGTGAGATAAATGAGGTGTCACATACTATAAGATCAACTTTTTCGCCAATCTGATCAAAATCAAGATTTCTAATATTTGTTCTTTCAAATACAATTACACGGCTGTCTTGTCTAAGTTTCCATGCAAGCTGTCCATATCCAACATCAACTGCATAAACTTTTTTCGCATTATTTTGAATAAGATAATCAGTAAAACCACCTGTTGAAGCACCTATATCCATGCATATAAGTCCTGATATATTAAAACCGGTTTTTTCAACTGCTTCCTTTAATTTTAACGCACCCCTGCTTACATAAGGGAAATCTTCTTTTTTCAGCCTGATAATTGTTTCTTCGGGCATCAAAGTCCCTGGTTTCAAACTTTCAAAACCTTCTGCAACTACATTTCCTGACATTATAAGAGTTTTTGCTCTTTCTCTGCTCTGTGCTAGGCCTTTATCAACAATAATCTGGTCAAGACGTTTTTTATTTGTCATTTTTCAATAATTTCAAAGCGTTTTTATATATTCCTTCAGGATTTAAATCAAAAAGGTCTCTAAGCTCCTGTGGATTACCCTGGGAAACAAAAGAATCTTTTATCCCCATCCTAATAATATTTTTATTTGTTATTCCCTTTTCAGCAAAAAGTTCAAGAACAGCACTTCCAAATCCGCCCATAAGAACATTTTCTTCAATGGTTATAATATTTGAAGTTTTTTCTGCCATGGAACAAATCAAGTCACGGTCAAGAGGTTTAACAAATCTTGCATCTATGAGTGAAGGCGAATAACCCTGAGCCTCAATCATTTCACATGCTTTTTTTGCAGGATTTACCATACTTCCAATTGCTATTATAAGAATATCTTTTCCTGATTTTAAAGGAACTGCCTTTAAGGGCGATATAATATCTGCTTTATCATATGAAATAAAATCTTCTTTTTCTGAATTGCCTCTAGGATATCTTATTGCAACAGGTGAGTCCATTGATTCTGCAGTTTTAAGCATTCTAACAAGTTCGTCACCAGAAGAGGGTGCCATTATAGTTATATTTGGAATGGGTCTTAAATAGCTTAAATCAAATGCTCCGTGATGGGTTGGTCCGTCTTCACCAACAATTCCTCCTCTGTCCATTGCAAAAACAACATGATGACCGTCAAGACAGACATCGTGGATTACCTGGTCATAGGCCCTTTGAAGAAAAGTTGAATAAATTGCAACAAAAGGTGTAAAGCCTTCAATTGAAAGTCCTGCTGAAAAAGTTACTGCATGCTGTTCTGCAATCCCAACATCGAAAAATCTTTTTGGAAATTTTGACTGAAAATCAAGCAGTCCTGTACCATCTGGCATTGCTGCTGTAATTGCTGTAATTTTTTCATTTTTTTCTGCCATCTGACATAAGGTTGAACCAAAAATTTTTGTATATGAAGGTAAATTATTTGTTTTTACTGGTGATGAAGGTGCAACTCCGTGAAAAGCAGTTGGATTATCTTCGGCAGGTTTATAGCCTTTTCCCTTTTTTGTTGTAACATGCAGAAGAATAGGGCCTTCAAGATTTTTTATATTATTTAGAATATTTATAAGATGTGTAAGATTGTGGCCGTTTATTGGCCCAAAATAATCAAAGTTAAGAGCTTCAAATAACATTCCAGGAGTAACAAAGGTTTTAAATGATTCTTCACTTCTTTTTGCAAACTTATAAATATCATCTCCGATTTTTGGGAGGGATTTTAAAAATTCACCAAATTCTTTTCTAAGTTCCTGAAAATACTTTCCTGAAAGTTTTCTGCTCAAAAAAGAGGAGAGTGCACCAACATTTGGAGAAATTGACATTTCATTGTCATTTAAAATTACAATAAGCCTTTTTTTTGAATCACCTGCATGGTTTAGAGCTTCAAAAGACATTCCAGCAGTCATTGAACCGTCGCCTATTATACAGATTATATTTCCAGGGTCATTTTTAAGGCATTTTGCAGCCGACATTCCAAGACCTGCTGATATTGATGTTGAGCTGTGTCCTACTGTTATTGCATCATGAACACTTTCACTTACATGGGGAAATCCTGAAATTCCGTTAAATTGTCTTAATGTATGGAATTTATCTTTTCTTCCTGTAAGCAATTTGTGTGCATAGGCCTGATGTCCTACATCCCAGACTATTCTGTCAGAAGGGGAATCAAATACATAATGAAGAGCTACTGCAAGTTCAACAGCACCAAGGCTTGAAGCAAGATGGCCTCCTGTTTTTAAAACTGTTGAAATTATAGTTTCCCTTATTTCCTTTGAAAGAAGTTCAAGATCATCTATGGACAAATTTTTTATATCTGAGGGAGTTAAAGTTTTGTCTAAAAATCTCAATTTATTTCTCCGCTATTTTTTTCTGTTTAAAATATACCATGCCAGATCTTCAAGTGGATTTGGATTGGTATTAAAATATTTAAGATGAGAAACTGATTTTTCAACCAGTTCTTTTGCATATTTAACGGAATTTTCTAATCCAATTAAAGAAGGGTAGGTGGCCTTGTTTTTTTCAAGGTCTGTTCCAACTGATTTGCCCATTATGCGAGGGTCTCCAGTAATATTTAATATGTCGTCAGTAACTTGGAAGGCAAGACCAATAAGTTTCCCGTATTCATCAAGTTCTTTAAGACCTTTTTCATCACACCCTCCTATAATCCCTCCGGAAACAAGCGAAGCTCTAATCATTGCCCCAGTTTTTTCCATGTGAATATTTTCAAGATCATCAAGATTAATTTGTTTTTTTTCAGCTTCTATATCTTTTATCTGGCCTGAAATCATTCCAAGACTTCCAGAAGCTTTGGATATGACCCTGATTGTTTTTATTGAGATCAAAGGATCAAGGTTCTGGTTTGACAAAACTTCAAAAGCCAGATTCAAAAGCCCGTCACCGGCAAGAATTGCAGCAGCTTCTCCAAATTTTTTATGACAGGTTGGTATTCCTCTTCTTAAATCATCATCATCCATAGCAGGAAGATCATCGTGAATAAGAGAATAAGTGTGGATCATTTCTATGGCACAGGCACAGTCAAGAGCTTTTGTATTATATTGATCAGACATTCTTGAAGATGTAAGGCACAATACAGGACGCAGCCTTTTTCCTCCGGCAAGCAGGGAATATTCCATTGCTTTTAAAAGTAAAGATTGTCTGATAGATGAATTTAAAAGTTCTTTCAGTCTGTTTTCTACAAGGGTTTTATTTTCAACAAGAAATGTTTTTAAATCAAAATCTTTATTCATCATCTTCATCCGAATCTGAAAAAAATAAATTCTCAGCAGGTTCTTTTGTTAGATTTCCGTTTATATCATTTTTTAAAACAAGAATTTTTTCTTCAGCCTCATTTAATTTTTCTTCGCAAAATTTTGAGAGTTTGATTCCTTCTTCAAATCTTTTTACTGCATCTTCAAGTGACAAGTTTCCGTCTTCAAGGGAATCAACTATTTCATCCAGTTTTTTCAGTGCCTCTTCAAAAGTTTTTTTTGCCATAAAATCAATTGCCTTTAATTAATATTTTTAACAACGCATATCATTGTTCCATCTTTTAAAACAACTTCAATTTCATCTTTTTCTTTTACATCGGATATAACAGATCTAATTATTTTTTTTGTATAAGGATTTCTTGTTATTGAATAACCCCTTTTTAAAATTTCAAAGGGATTTAATTCAAAGAGCATGGAAAATCTTTTATCAAATTCATTAGTTTTTTGGTAAATGATTTTTTCAAAATTTGTTATTAAATCCTTTTTAGAGGATAAAAAACTTTCTTTTTTATATTTGAAAATTAAATCAAGTTTTTTTAATTGGAGGCTTGAATTTAAAGTTTGGATATAGTTTTTTTGGTCAGCTATGTATCTTTTAAGCCTTTTTTCAAGCAATAGATTTTTTTCATCTACATAAAATCTTTTTTCTTCAATATCTTTTTTTGGATCTTTTAATCTTTTTTCAAAATTATTGAGTTTGTGTTTTTTAATTGAAATATTATTTGAAAATGTATTTAAAAGCCTTTTTTTATATGTGTTTAAAGTATTTAAAATATCATTTTTTGAAGGAAGTGCATATTCAGCAGCAGCAGTTGGAGTAGGGGCCCTTAAATCAGATACAAAATCAATTATTGTAAAATCAGTTTCATGGCCGACACCAGAAATAACAGGTATTTTAGAATTAAAAACAGTTCTTGCAAGTTCTTCAGAGTTAAACGCATTCAAATCTTCAAATGAGCCTCCGCCTCGTGCAATAATAATTATATCTGAATCATTTAAGGTGTTTACATTGTTTATTGCATCAATAATTTCCAAATGTGCTTTTTCCCCCTGGACTGAAACAGGGCATAATAAAATTTCAATTTTAGGAAATCTCTTTTTTATGACTTTAAGCATGTCCCTTAATGCAGCACCAGTCGGGGAAGTAATAAGAGCTATTTTTCCAGGCAAAAAAGGCAGACTTTTTTTGTGCTTTTCATCAAAAAGGCCTTCATTTAATAACTTTTTCTTAATTTCCTCAAATTCCATCTTTATTGAACCATGACCTTTTGGTTCTAAAAATTCAAAAATTATCTGGTAAGAACCCCTTGGAGGATAAACTGAAATTCTGCCAAATCCTGTTATTTCAATTCCGTTTTTTGGCTCAAATTTTAAATTTTTCAGCTGATTTTTAAACATTACAGCATTTATAAGAGCCTTTTTGTCTTTTAGTGAAAAATAAATATGGCCTGAGGAAGGCTTTGAAAAATTAGAAATTTCACCTGTAACCCAGATAAAGGAAAAATTTGATTCAAGGGTTAAATGAATTTGGTTTGTAATTTCTGAAACTGTAAAAATTTTTTTCCCTTGAGCAGCTGAGTCCAAAATATTTTCCTGAAATAGTATGGTTTAAAAAAATGAAATCATAAAATTTAAAATAATTTTTTACAAGGATTGTGTTTGAGTATTATTAATAAAATTAATATTTATTAATAACGACTTATAATATATATTATGTAAACTTTTTATTAGAACCTAAATTGAGCGATTTTCAAGTTTGCTGCATATACAAGGCAAATTGTATCAGGCTATACTTTTGCTATGCGTGATGCAATTTAACGCCGTAGATGCAGTAAAATTGAAAAGCCCGCAGGGTTTCATATTTTTAAATATAATAAGCTCGATTCATTAGAAATTTCTTTATTTAAAAATATGAAACGCTCAACTTAGGTAGTGATCGGCCGAAAACGAGAATTTTTTGTTCAGTTCAAGGAAGATGAAAAATTTAACCGCAGGAATACATTGAGTATTTTGAGGATTAAATTTTGATTCTGACGCAGAAATGGACAAAAAAGGCCGTTTTCGTTCAGCAACTAGGTAGAAATTTTCTCTGGCTTATTTTTACAAGATACAATAGCTGTTTTATCTAAAAATATAAAACCCCTAATTTTTGAGTTTAAAATGAAAAAAAAGCTGATTTTTTCCAGTAGTAAATCAACTATATCCTGACTTAAATTTTTTCGATTTTACTTGATTTTAAAGTTTTTTAAATTATCTTATTAGCAGTCTTTAACACTTTAAATCTTTTGAAATATTTTTTAGTCAAAACAAAACAAATTAATAATCTTTAAAGGAGGTAATAAATGGACAGAGTTTCTTTTCAGGAAACTTCGCAAATCAGAGTCAATGGTTTTATTCAGAGCGTATATAACTGGATGGCTGCAGGTCTTGGACTGACAGCAGTTTTTGCCTACATCTTTTCAGAAATAATATTTCTTCCGCCGGCAGTGTTTTTTGTGGCAGTAATTGCTGAAATTGGAATGGTATTTTATTTAAGCTCAAGAATAAACAAAATTGAAGCATCAACTGCAACAGCACTTTTCATGATTTATGCAGCTTTGAACGGAATTACAATTTCCTGGCTTGTTTCTGCATATACACCTACTTCTGTATTTGCTGCTTTTTTTGTTTGTGCTGCTACTTTTACAGCAACAAGTATTTTTGGAATGGTAACTAAAAAAGACCTTACAGGTGTTGGAAATTTCATGGTTATGGGTCTTATTGGGATTATCATTGCATCTCTTGTTAATATTTTTGTGCAAAGCTCTGCAATTTTCTGGATTATAAACTATGTTGGTGTAATAGTTTTTGTAGGTCTTACAGCTTATGATACCCAGAAAATAAAAGAAATGGCCTTATCTCAGCCAGCAGACCTTGAAAATTCTGCTATAAGAAAAGGTGCAATTTTGGGAGCTTTAAGCCTTTACCTTGACTTTATAAACCTGTTTATAATGATGTTAAGGATAATGGGCGACAGAGACTAAATTCTCATCTTGCTTTATGTAATAAAAACCGGGGAATTACCCCGGTTTTTTATTTGGCAATTGTATGTTTTACAGCCTTTGATATAAAATCACATGCTTCATCTGCCATTTCCATGGTTTCTGCTTCACACATAATTCTTATCATATTCTGAGTTCCTGAATATCTGACAAGCACCCTTCCGCTTTTATCAAGTTTTTTTTCAATTGTTTTAATTGCATTTTTGAGTTCCGGAATTTCATCAACTGGCTTTTTTTCATTTACTTCAATATTTACAAGTTTTTGCGGATAAATAATTATGCTTTTTTTAAGTTCAGATAATTTTTTACCTGATTTTACAATTATTTCAGAAAGAATTACTCCTGATAATATTCCATCTCCAGTATTTTGGTAATCAAGAAAAATTAAATGTCCTGAGTCCTCCCCTCCAATTCTTGCATTTTTTTCAAGCATTGCCTCATAAACATATCTGTCACCAACCTTTGTCATTATATGTGAAATATTTTTTTCTTCTAAGAATTTTTTCAATCCAAGATTTGACATTACAGTTGATACAATTTTTTTCTCATTAAAAAAATCAGCTGCAATTGCAAGAATCTGATCTCCTGTAATTCTTTCACCTTTGTCATCTATTGCAATAAGTCTGTCGCCGTCTCCGTCAAAAGCAAGTCCAAAATCTGCTTTTTCAGATATTACAATACTGCTCAAGGCTTCAGTATGTTCTGATCCGCAGTTTTCATTAATATTATAACCGTCTGGCTTATCATTAATTACAGATACAGATGCTCCAAGTTCTCTGAATACTGCCGGTGAAATTTCGTAACAGGCTCCGTTAGAAGCATCAAGAACAATTTTACAACCTGAAAGTATTTTTTTTGTGTTGGAATAATTATCAAATAATTTTTTGTATAAATTAATAAATTTTTCGTGTGATTTTTTTATTATTCCAGGTTCAGTTTCAAAATTTTCAAATTTTTTTGAATAAAAAATTTCTGTAATTTCATTTTGTTCTTTATCTGTTAGTTTTTTGCCGTTTCCCTTGAAAAATTTAATGCCGTTATCAAAATAAGGATTATGGGAGGCTGAAATCATAACAGATAAATCTGAATCTGATTTTGAAGTTACATATGAAAGTGCAGGTGTTGGAAGAACTTCAGCAAGCTCAACATCAAGTCCCATTGAAGTAAAACCGGCACAAAGAGCTGCTTCAACCATAAAACCAGAAGCTCTTGTATCTTTTGCAATAATTACTTTTTTTGATTTAATCTCATTAGAATCATAAAAAAAATAAGCTGCTGCCTTTGCAATATTTAAAACAAGCTCAGGAATAATTGGGTAAGTATTTGCTTTTCCACGTATTCCGTCAGTACCAAATAATTTTCTCATGTTTTTTATTCCCTGATGTCAAATTTTTTTAAAATTAAAGCCATTTCTTCAGTTATGGTAAAAATTATTTTATTCAGCCATAAACTACCTGAATTTATATTAGTTTCACTCATTGAATGAATTGTTTCAAGATATGACAAATCAGATTTATTTTCAAAATTTTCAAGGAAATCATCCCTTTCTTTTGAACATAGATTTTCTGATTCCATAAATTTAAAAATCAAATCAAAAATTTTTGATGCATTTTCACAATAATTTTCTTTTAATTCAATAAGTCTTGAGTTTTTACCTTCTTTTTTTAAAATTTCAATACCAGATTGCACTTTGTCAGAAAGTTTTTTAAGCTGATTTACTCTTTCTTTTATTGCATCATTTATAGTTAGGATTGAAAAATCATAAATTTTTTCATTTAAAAAATTTTTTCTTACAAACATATACCAGTTTTTAAAAGCAATTAGATTTGAGATATAAAATAAATTGTTTTTTAAAATTTTGTTTAATGAAAGATAAATTCCTGTTTTTACGTCTGTATTCAAATTTTTGTGCAGATTTTCAAAAACAAGTCTGTTTTCCCTTAGTTCATCACGCCTTAAAATTGATCCTGCTGCACTTGTGCATCCAAAGCTGATTCTTAAAGGTCCTATAATTCCGCCCTGCCCTCCAAGAAAAACAGGGGGTTTATTTAAAAAAACACCTTCAAAAACATTTCCCATTAAAGAAGGTGTGGCTTTATCCTGATTTGGAGTAAAATTAAAATGAATAAATGAGCTTCCAACTTCACTGTGATTTTTTGAAGAAGTTCCTCCAGTCAGCATGCAGTCACAGAAATTTATAAGGCTTCCAAGGGTTGCATAGGGAAAAAGAATTGTCTGCTTTATTCCGCATGTATGAGCAATGGAAGATTTTTCTTCAAGAATACACCCTTTTCTCACATGTGCATTTGACCCTGTTTTTGAACCTTCTAAAAAAACAGAACCTGAAAAATAACCTGACCCGAAAATACAGTTTTTGGCGGCAACACAGTTTTCAATACTTGCAGGGCCTTCCTTTCCTACAATACATCCCTTTGAAATATATGTGTTTTCACCAGATAAACGGGTTCCCTGATTTAAAACTGCACCTGGTTCAATATTATTTATATCTATGGTTTTATCTATTATTATTGAATACGGATTTTCAATCAAAACTCCCTTTTTAATGAGTTTTTCAATAATTTTGTCCATTTATTCTCCGTTTTATTTTTGAACTTAAAGTTGATTTTTGGCGGTAAAATGTTATAAATTCCCAACACTTTAGCATTTAATAAATGATTATCAATCATAATTTCAAGGTAAATTAATGTATCCTCACTCACTTGACAACAAATTGTTCAGGCATTCATTTAATTTTTCAAATTCAGATAAAGTTCTAAAAAATCTTATTTCTGATGATAAAAGGTTTGAAAATTTTTCAAAAAAAGGAGCTGAAGTTTTTTTCGATTATTCAAGGCAGCTTATTGATGAAACATCTTTAAAACTTCTTTATGAACTTGCTGAAAAAAGTTGTGTAAAAGATAAATTTTTATCAATGTGCAAAGGTGAAATTGTAAATAAAACTGAAAAAAGAGAAGCTCTTCATACTTTATGCAGATCAAATCAAAGCAGCCATCCTCTTTTTAAGGAAATAAAAAGAGTTAAAAATGAAATAAAAGAATTTTCAAAAAAAATCCATGAAGGAAAAATTTTATCTTCAACCGGAAAAAAATTTGAAAACATCTGTGTTGTTGGAATAGGCGGCTCAAATCTTGGCACTGAATTTGTAACAAAAGCCCTGTCACATAAAAAAAAATATCTAAGGCCTTTTTTTATTGCAACCTGTGATCCAGGCGAATTTTTTGATTTTAATAATAATGCTGAAATTGAAAACACCCTTTTTATCATTATTTCAAAATCCTATACAACTAGAGAAGTTATGATAAATGAATCTTTAATAATAAATGAACTTATTAAAAATAATCTTGATCCAAAAAAGCATATTGTAAGAATAACAGCCAAAAAAAGCCCAGGAGACTTACCTGAATTTAAAGTTTTTCACATGTTTGATTCAATTGGAGGAAGATACAGTGTTTCTTCTGCTGTTGGAGGTCTTCCAATTTCTCTTGTTTACGGATTTGATGTTTTTGAAGAATTTTTACATGGAATGCATGAAATGGATAATTACTGTATCAATTCAGATACACAAGAAAATATCTGTCTAAAAGCTGCTCTTATAGATATCTGGAACAGCGTATATCTTGATCTGCCTTTTTTGGCAATTATCCCCTACTCTTCCTACCTTGATAAACTGCACTTCCATATTCAGCAGCTTTATATGGAAAGCAACGGTAAAATGATTTCTGAAAATAATGAAATTTTAAATTACAATACTTCAATGATAATTTTTGGTGAAACAGGAACAAAGGCTCAGCATTCATTTTTTCAGCTTTTTCATCAGGGCAGAATTGTTCCAGTTGAATTTATAGGCGTTTTATCTAATCCCTATAAAGATTTTTTTGATTATGAAAATCTTTCAGGAAATGATGAGCTTTTTATAAATCTTCTTGCACAAGCTGATGTTCTTGCCTCTGGAAGAGAAGAAACTTCAATCCAGAAAAAATGCATGGGTAACAGACCAAGTTCAATTATTACTATCAATAATTTAAACCCTGATTCTATCGGAAGGCTTGTATCTTTTTATGAAGCAAGAACTGTAATGGCTGGCTTTTTATGGAATATAAATCCATTTGATCAATTTGGAGTTGAGGCAGGTAAAATTCTTGCAAATGAAAAAAGAAATATTTTGAAAAAAGCTTTAAAAGAAAATATTTTCCCAGGAAATAATAAAAGTGACAATTATTATGCTAAAGCTCTTGCAGCAGAAAAAAATATTTAACAATTTAAACTATTTTTTTTAATTTTTCCATAAGATTTTTCATTTGGTAAGGCTTAGTTAAAAGCTCCTTTGCTCCAAGATCTAAAATTTCCTGGGCTTCTTCGTTATTACCGTATCCAGTAGAAATTAATACTTTTACAAAAGGATCAATTTTTTTAAGTTCAATAAAGGTTTCTTTTCCATTCATTAAAGGCATTTTCATATCAAGGATCACAGCTGAAATTATATCTTTATTTTTATTAAATACTTCTACTCCTTTTCTACCGTTTTCAGCCTTTAAAACATTGTACTTAAAATTTTTAAGTATGTTCTCAAGCATTGTACTTAAAATTTCTTCGTCTTCAATAACAAGAATTGTTGCTTCCTTTGATGCAACTAATTCAGATTTAGACTTTATAGGCTGAACCTTTTTAAATCCCTTTGGAAAAATCAATTTGAAAACAGTACCTGATCCTTTTTTTGAACTGTATTCAATAGAACCGCTATGGTTTTTAATTATACCATAGGCTGCAGGAAGTCCAAGCCCTCTTCCTTTAGTAAAATCTGTATCATTTTTTGTAGTAACAAAAGGATCAAATATTTTATCTTTAATATTTTCAGGAATGCCCTTTCCAGTGTCTTTTATTCTGATTTCTATTCCATTTTTTGGTGCATTTTTTGTTTCTATATAAATTTCTCCCTGATTTTCAACTGCTTCAACTGCATTAAGACAAACATTCATTATGGCCTGCTTGATTTGGAAAGGGTCTGCATCTATTGGATGAAGATTTGTATCAAGATTTATTTTAAAAAATATATCTTTTTCAGGTGAAATTCCAGTTTTTAAAATAGCTACAATTTCTTCTATTACTTGGTTAATATTAAATGATTCAATTATATTTTTGCCTTTTTGAGCAAAACCAAGAAGATTTTTGGTTATTAGAGCTGATCTTTGTGCTGAATCTATAATTTTTTGGATAATTTCTTTTTTTTCATTTTCTTTTTCCATTTCTTCAAGCATTGATGCATATCCTAAAATCCCTGCAAGCTTGTTGTTGAAATCATGTGCAATTCCTCCAGCCAGATTTCCAATGGAATCCATTTTCTGGGATTCAATAATTTTATTCTGCATTTTTTTTATTGAAGTAATGTCAGTTATTATTGCTAAAATTTTTGTTTTATTCTCACTCTCAATTGTCTGAAGGTTTACAATGCAAAAAAGTCTTTTCTTTTTTAAGGTTATAAGTTCTGATTCATATTGCTGTGAATTTTCAGTCAAATTTTGAAATTCCAAAATATTTTTTCCATTTATAAAAAAATGGGTAAATTTAATATTTTCAATTTCAGCCGGATCAATTTCAAATAGCTCAAAAGTTTTTTTATTGCAGTCAATAATTTTATATGTGTCTGGTTCTACAACTATAATTGACGCATTTGACTGCTCAAAAATTATTCTGTAATTTTTTTCTTTTTCAATTAATCTGAGATCTTTTTCATGAATTGAAGTAAGGTCTTTGAAAACAATTACAACACCCTTTTTATCTGAATTGTCATTTAAAATCGGGACTGCTGTGTATGAAATTATATATTTATTTCCATTTTGTGATTTTAATACAGTTGTTCCAAAATTATCTGCTGCTTTGCCAAAACGGACTGCTGTTTTAAAAGGATCTGGAACTTTTAAGTCTGTATTTAAATTGTATATTTCAAAAATATCATTTAGTTTTTTTCTGTATGAATAAACATCATCACATTCAGGCTGAAATCCTGTAAGTTCTTTTGCCATGGGATTTATTGAGACAATTAGTCCTGAAAGATTTGTTGTTATAACTCCGTCTGTTATTGAATTAAGAGTGATTCTCAAAAATTCTTCATTTTCCCTTAGCTTATGTTCAGCTAAATTTTTACTTTCAAGTTCAGTTTTAAGTCTTTCCCTCATGTTATTCAAGGACTCAGCAAGTTCATCAAGCTCGTCTTTAACTCTGCTTTTTCTTTTATTCAGTGAAATGTCAAAGCTAGAATGGAGATCATCAAGTGTAATATTTTTTGAATAACGGCTTATTCGAATAAAATTTTTTATAAAAAAATGATAAATAACAAACAATATGGAAAGAGAAATTGTAAATATTTCAAGGGAGCGAATTAAAACTGTAAAAAAGGCCCTACTTAAAGTTTCAGTATATATGTCAGAAAGAGAGGCAGTTATCTGAAGACTTCCAATTTGAATATTTTTGCCATAATAATTATGGGTCAAAGGATATTCCTTTGTCACAGTTTTATCTTTAGATAAAATTTTACCGGCTGACATTTCTTTTTTGTCAGATATGAGTTTCGCATGAACTATGTGATTAGATGTAAGAATATTTTCTAGATGCAATTCTAACTGTTTAAAGTCTAACTGCCATAAACAATCTGATATTGTTTTGGCATAAATGCTTTTGATTTTTAATAGTTCTTTTTCAAGATTTACTAAATCTCTTTTATATTCAACTGAAATTTGAATAAGTGATGTTATGAATGTGAAAAAAAAACTTATTGAAAGTATATATAAAAGCTGTTTTTTAGCTAGAGGACTTTTAAAAAAGATTTCAATAAATCTGTTCATAAATTTTCCCTGAAAAGTCTTTCTTTTTTTATTCGCCTATACCTTAATATTTTATAAACTATTTTGTTGAAAAACAAAAACAGCATTTTTAAGGATTTTAAATCAAAAAGTAACTATCAAAATTTACTGAGATTTTAAAGTTTTAATATTTATTGATTGGCCAAAATAAAAATTTTGATTGAGGTTAATTGATAATTTTTAACCCAGACTTAATTTGAGCGATTTTTAAATTTGCTTCATATAACGGCAAATTGTATCAGGCTATACTTTTGCTATGCATGATGCAATTTAACACATAAGATGCGGCAAAATTGGAAAGCCTGAATGGTTTCATGTTTTTAAATACAATATTTATTAATTTAAAAATATTAAAGGCTCAATTCAGGTTAAAGTTACTTGAAAATTTTGAGGATTAAATTTTGTTCCAGCTGCCAGGATTAAATTGAATCGGCCTAAAAAAGAGCCACATATAAATTAACCTGCAGCTGTACAAAATTGAAAAGGGGCTAAAATATTGAATCAAATGCCAAAATCTAAAAAAAATGCCTTTTCGTTCATCAACTATTTAGTGATTGGCCGAAAACGAGAATTTTTTGTTCAGTTCAAGGAAGATAAAAAATTTAACCGCAGGAATACATTGAGTATTTTGAGGATTAAATTTTTAATCTGACGCAAAAATGGACAAAAAAGGCCGTTTTCGTTCAGCAACTATTTAGTAATTGGCCGAAAACGAGAATTTTTTGTTCAGTTCAAGGAAGATGAAAAATTTAACCGCAGGAATACATTTAGTATTTTGAGGATTAAATTTTGATTCTGACGCAGAAATGGACAAAAAAGGCCGTTTTCGTTCAGCAACTATTTAGAAAATTTGTAAAGAACTGCTCCCCAGGTCAGCCCTGCTCCAAGAGCAGAAAAAAGAACAAGATCTTTTGAATCATCAATTTTGCCAAGTTCTATTGCTTCATCAAGTGCAATCGGTATGCTTCCAGCTGTTGTGTTACCGTAGTTTTGAATATTATTGTACATTTTTTCAGGTGAAAGACCTAATTTTTGAAGATAAAATTCATTTATTCTAAGATTTGCCTGATGAGGGATTATCATATCAAGATTTTCAAGCTTATATCCTGTTTTTTCGAGGAGCTCAAGCGTAACTTCAGGAAGACGTTTTACTGCAAGTTTAAATATTCTTGAACCATCCATTTTTGGATATTCCCTTCCGTCAACCATCATTTCTTTGGTAAGTCTTTCAGGTGAATATCTTGAGGCAGGAAGCTCAAGCATAAGACTTTCTGCATATTTACCCTGTGCATGAAGTGCATGTCCGATTATTCCGACTTCTTCTTCAGTTTCAAGAGATTCAATGCATGCGGCACCTGCACCGTCTCCAAAAAGTACAGTTACATCTCTTCCTCTGTCTGTTTTGTCAAGTCCTGTTGAATGTACTTCAGCTCCAACAACTAAAATTTTGTCATAGATCCCTGCTTTTATAAAGGCGTCTGCCGTTGTTATCCCGTATAAAAAACCTGTACACTGCTGTCTGATATCAAGTGCTGGAGTTGAGTCAAGTCCTAGTTTATTTTGTAGAAAAACACCTGAGCCTGGAAAGAAAATATCAGGGCTTAAGGTCGCAAATATAATCAAATCTATATCTTCAGGTTTCCAGCCGGCTTTTTCCATTGCTTTTTTTGAAGCTTCAAGTGCAAGATCTGAAGCACCTGTTACACTGCCTGGCTCAATCCAGTATCTTTGCTTTATTCCTGTTCTCTGCTGAATCCATTCGTCTGTTGTATCAATAATTTTTGCTAAATCATCATTTGTAACAAGATGTGGTGGGATATATCTTCCTGTTCCTTTAATAACAGATCTTCTCATCTTTTTCTCCTGGAATTTTATTTAATGGGGAAACGGGGACAGCCAAAAATTTTATTCGCCCTGCTCTGCTTCTTCTGCAAGGCCGTCAAGCCAAGCTAATAAAATATCTTCTGCAGAACTGAGCTCTGCATGGCTGCTTTCTGAATATAAATCAGGTTTATATTCGCTGTCTTCAATACAAAAATATCTGGCATTATTTTTTTGAACATTTTTACCTGTTACAAACAGATTTTTAAGGCTCCCGCCTGTTCTGCTTATTTTTGCACTGTAACTCAATTTTCAAATCCTCATTAATGTTTATTATAAAAAAATTATTTCAGATATTTTCTATAACAAATTTACAAAATAAAAAAGAGCTTAAATAAAATTTAAGCTCTTTTTTTTATGGTGCCGAAGAGAGGACTCGAACCTCCACGACTCGCGCCACCAGGTTCTAAGCCTGGCGTGTCTACCAATTCCACCACTCCGGCACAATTTGTAAAAAATCTTCTATATCTTTTATTTTTACAAGTCAAGTGCTATTTTAATTTATTTTTATAAAAAATTAATTGCCTTTCAATTATAAATAACTGTATTTTGTTTCAAAGAAATATTTACTTAGTGATTGGCCGAAAACGAAAATTTTTTGTTAAGTTCAAGGAAGATGTAAAATTAAACTTTTAGGATAGATTGAGTATTTTAAGGATTAAAATTTGATCTGACTTTAGAATTGACAAAAAAGCCTGTTTCCGTTCAGGAACTACTTATACATTCAATCAAAACTTTTACATTTAAAACATTTGAGGGAAAAAATGGCAAAAGCTAAAGCAAGACACATACTGGTCGCAACAGAAAAAGAGTGCAAAGAACTAAAGAAAAAAATTGAAAATGGCGGTGATTTTGCAAAACTTGCAAAAAAACATTCTAAGTGCCCGTCAGGAGATCAAGGAGGATTTCTTGGTGAATTCAGCGAAGGGGAAATGGTACCCGAATTTGACAAGGTAGTTTTTTCAGCTGAAATAGGAACAGTTCAAGGTCCTGTAAAAACAGACTTTGGCTTTCATCTTCTTGAAGTAATAAGCAGATCAGAATAATATTTTAAAGCTGAATGAAAACTGCCTTTTTGTAAATTTCTGCCTTAAATTTAAAATTTAATCTTAAAAATATTTAAAATACCTTAAAGGTTAAATTATTCATCTAGGGTAACTAAAAACTGAATTGGGCGGTTTTCAAGTTTGCTGCATATAATTTCAAATTGTATCAGGCTATAGTTTTGTTATGCCTGATGCAATTTAATGACGTAGATATGAGAAAAGCGGAAAGCCCGAAGGGTTTTATGTTCTTAAGTATAATAAGCTAAATTTATTGAAAATTTATTAATCTAAAAATATGAAAACACTCAAAATTTTAATTTTAGGCCAACAAATATTTTAAAAATTTTGTTCAGATTCCCTTAGAGCTTCAAGGGAATCTGAAGAGAACTTAAATTTATATTTTAATATTTATTTTGCTGAACGAAAACGGCCTTTTTTGTCAATTCTAAAGTCAGATTCAAAATTTAATCCTCAAAATACTCAATCTATCGTAAAAGTTAAATTTTTCATCTTCCTTGAATTTAACAAAAAATTTTCGTTTTCGGCCAGTCACTATTTAGCAGAAATCCATTGATGAATATCTTCACATACTTCATTCCAGCCTTTTTCCCAGATAATGCCATGACCATGATTATCATAAATTTTAAATTTAAAGTCTTTAACATATTTCGAAATAAGCTCAGCCTGCTTTTCGAGAACTTTATGTGAAATTATTTTATCTTTTTTACCTGCAATCTGAAAAACAGGACAATTGATTTTTGAATTTTCTATATGGGTTGATCTTTTGAAATCAAAACCCCACATACTTATTTCAAAAAAAGCTTTTCCAGATTCAGGAACAAGATGAAAGCGGATTTTATCCCTAACATCTTCAGGCACTTCAGCACAAATATAATCAAAGCCTTTTTTTGTGGGTTCAAGTGCTTTTTTCCAAAAAAAGGGTTTTAATGCCACAGGCAAAAAACCTATTGCAGCATCATAACTAAGATTTACTACGCCTCTTTGTGTTGCAGGGGTAATTAAAACAGCCTTTTTAGCAAAACCCATTTCTGCAAGTTTATGTGTGATAAGTCCGCCCATAGAATGGCCCATTACAATAGGCTTTGAATCAAGTTTATCTATTTCCTTTGCTGCATAATCAACAAAATCTAAAAAACCATAATCTGAAACTTCACAATTTTTATTTGAATCATTACTCCGTCCTGGAAGATCTATGGCAATGCAATTGTAACCCTTTTCTTCAAAAAAGGATTTAAGGTTTGATAAAAGACAGCCTCTTGCCCACATTCCATGAATAATAACTATGTTTTCCTTCATTCAAATTCTCCATTAGTAAAATTATTTTAGAGTTATAAATTCATATGTCTTGATAGCAATTGAAAAAAAATTTTTTGTCCATTTTTAAACGAAATTCAAAATTTAATTCTTAAAATACATAAAAAGCTAAAGTTTCAATATATTATGAGCCGAACAAAAAATTTTTGTCCTTAGTAAATCACAAAATTTAAATTCATATTTAAAGATACAATTGCACATAAGAAAAAAAAATAAAATATTTTTTATTTAATGCTTGACTAATGAAAGACAAAAGTATAGATAAAATTTCCATGTTGTGCCGGAGTGGTGGAATTGGTAGACACGCCAGGCTTAGAACCTGGTGGCGCGAGTCGTGGAGGTTCGAGTCCTCTCTTCGGCACCACAACAAAAAGCCCGAAACTGAAG
>Ga0265295_1002361_pt1 | contig 30243 bp, 22 predicted proteins | sample Munlansysbiofilm_FD_192503 | JGI IMG/M metagenome (GOLD analysis project Ga0265295, IMG submission 192503) | Leachate microbial communities from a municipal landfill in Southern Ontario, Canada - Methane capture system biofilm | ecosystem: Engineered > Solid waste > Landfill > Unclassified ... | reverse complement strand
TAGTTAGTTACCTTAGGCACCTTGAACTCCAAGACTCACAGCTTTCAGGTAAAACAGCTAAGCCCCTCTATCCCAAGTTGATGTCAAAAATAGCGTCCCGTTCTCGCTTTGCAGGTATTAGGCCTGGATAATACGGCTTGGAATAGGCTTTGGCCACTTATTCAGCTTAAAGTATAAAGAAAGTAGCGTGACTTGGGGAGAGGAATTGAACAGTCTCCTGGGAAAAATGGAGGCTGCCTGAAAAGAAGATCTTGACAAAAACCCGAACTGGATTATCTTTAACTATATGGTTAAGAATAACACGATAAAGGATTAAATAACATGGCTATAAAGAACGTTAAAGATCAGATCATCAAAGCTGCGACCAAGGAATTCCTGGCCGCGGGCTATAGCGGTGCCAGGATGCAGGCCATTGCCGATAAGGCGGGGATCAATAAAGCACTTTTGCACTACTATTTCGAGAATAAAGAGAAGCTCTATTACATAGTCTTGAAGGCTCAGTTTTCAGACATGATCTCAGGATTGCTTCAGACTTTTGGTAGTGAAGAGGATTTTGAGCCCTGGCTGAAACATCTGATCAGGACGGTGCTGAAGGAGATCACGTCCCGGCCGCACTTTTCCCGCTTTATGCTTTGGGAACTGAATGCACAAAAGAAGCAGCTTCCCCGTTTATTTCAAGAGCTTCTCAAGGAGCGGATGCAGGGCAGCTTTATGCAAAAGATTCAGGCAAAATTGGATCAAACTGCTGCGGCAGCTTATCCGGCGGAGCAGTTTTTGCTGAATGTCCTGTCTTTGTGCATCTATCCCGGTCTGGCGCGTCCGCTGCTGGAGCAGGTTTTGGGCAAAGAGCTGTTTGCCAGCAAGGACTTTATCACTCAGCGGGAAGAAGATATATTTCAATTGATCAAATATGGAATTTTAGAACGTAAACGAGCTGAGATATGAAACGTATAATATTACTATCCCTGCTGCTGCTGGTTTTGGCAGCTTGCGGGCGGAAGGAAGAAGAACAGACCTGGACCACGATGATGGAGGCTGATTTATTCAGAGTATCAGCTCTGGCGGGAGGCCGCATCAGCAAAATCTATGTGGCCGAAGGTGACGAGGTGACAGCCGGAGATCTTATCGCGCAATTGGACGATGCGGACTTGCGCTTTACTTTGGAGCAATTGCGGGCCTCTCTACAGGAGCTGGAGGCTCAAAAGCAGCTATATAATACTCAGATTGCTCTGGCTGCGGCCGATCTGGAATATCAAAGCCGCAGGCAAAGCCGCACCGAGACTCTTTACGAAGAAGATGTGATCCCGCTGCAAAACCTGGAAGATGGCGAGCTCATGAAGAGCAAAGCGGAATTGCAGCACGAATCTGCCCAAAAAAATCTGCGCCTGGTGGAAGCCAAGCGTGCAGCCATAGAGGCTCAGCTCAAAAGCGTGCAGAAGAAGATAGCGGATTTTACTATCTCTACTCCTTTTACGGGCCGGGTAGAGCATCTGTATTTTGATGAAGGTGAGCTGCTGCCGAATATGGCTCAGCTTGCCGAAATCCTGAATATCCAAAGCCTGGAAGCGAATATCTATGTGAGCGAGGAATATCTGGCGCAGCTTGAGCCAGGCATGCCCCTCAAACTGAAGATAAACGGCCATTCCGCTGCGCTGAACGCCCAGATCATCCGCATCAGCAATAAGGCGGAATTCACTCCCAAGACAGTGCTTACGCCGGACAATCGCACGGTGATGGTCTATGCGGTGCGCCTTAGGGCCGAAAACCCGGAAGGCATCCTCAAAGACGGCATGCCGGTGGATGTGGTCTTGCCATGAATGCCGCTGTAGCCCGAGAACTGAGCGTTTTCTATGGCAGCACCGAGGCCTTGAAGAGTGTGAATCTTGAGGTCCCCGAAGCCCTGGTCTATGGCATCATCGGGCCCGATGGAGCCGGCAAAACCACGCTGATGAGGAGCCTGTGCACGCTCTTGCCATATTCCGAGGGCAGCATCCGGGTTCTGGGCTATGACGCTTTGAGCGAATCTGCTCAGATCCGTGCCCGTATCGGCTATATGCCGCAACGCTTTTCCCTGTATCAGGATCTTTCGGTGGAGCAGAATCTGCGCTTTTTTGCGCGGCTCTTCAGGGTAAGTAGAAAGGAGATGTTAATCCAGCGGGAAAAGCTCTATGAGTTTTCCAGGCTCAAGCCTTTTGCCAAACGCCTGGCAGGGAATCTCAGCGGAGGTATGAAGCAGAAACTGGCGCTATCCTGTGCCCTGATTCACACCCCGAAGCTGATCATCCTGGATGAGCCCACCTTTGGCGTGGATCCGGTCTCGCGAGTGGAATTTTGGCAGATCTTGCACGAGCTGAAGCGCGAAGGCGTGAGCATCATAGTCTCCACACCTTATATGGATGAAGCCGTGCAATGCGATCAGATCACTCTTTTGCACAAAGGAAGCGTGATCGGCCAAGGCACTCCGAGTGAAATTATCGCCAGGTGGCAAGGCAAATTGTACAATCTTAAAAGCGACAATCTCCAGGAACTGTACAAATACCTGCAAAGCAAGGTGGATAAAGCGGATTTACAGCTTTTTGGCTCCGAGATTCATCTGTATAGCAAAGATGGACTGCGACAAGAACTTATAGATACCTGGAAGCATGAATTCTCCGGCCTGGCCAGTTGCGAGGAGATTCTGCCCGGGATGGAAGATGTCTTCCTGAGGATGATGCAATGATCCACACAGAGCATCTAATCAAGGATTTTGGTGCGTTTAGAGCCGTGGACGACATCAATCTGGATATCGGTAAAGGCGAGATCTTTGGCTTTTTGGGTGCCAATGGTGCCGGTAAGACCACTGCCATCAGGATGATCATCGGTTTGGTGCTGCCCACCAGCGGACAGATCATCGTGGATGGTCTTGATATCAGCAAAGGCAGTGAGAAGGTGAAGCACAAGATCGGCTATATGAGCCAGAAGTTCTCCCTGTATCCGGATTTGAAGGCCATCGAAAACCTGGAATTTTACGCTGGCATCTATCAGATTCCCTTTCGGCAGGCACTCAAGAATATCCAGCCCATCATCGAGCAATTTGGCCTGCAAGATATTCTAAAAAACCGCACGGAAGACCTGCCTATGGGCTATAAACAGCGGCTCAGCCTGGTGGCGGCTCTGGTGCACGATCCACCTCTGGTCTTTTTGGATGAACCCACCAGCGGTGTGGATCCTCAGGCGCGGCGGGAATTTTGGCAAGTGATCAACGATCTGGCCTATGCTGGCAAAAGCGTGATCGTGAGCACCCACTTTATGGATGAAGCGGAGTATTGCCACCGCGTGATCATCATGCAGGATGGACGGGAAGTGGCTCTGGGGAATCCGGCCGAGCTCAAAGCTGCACATTCCTCGGCCACTATGCAGGAACTCTTTTTGAAAGTACTGGGAGAAGATAATGCCAAACCTGAATAGAATCAAAGCGATCGCAGAGAAAGAGGTGTTTCACATCTTGCGGGATTCGCGTACACTGACGATCATCTTCATCATGCCGCTCTTGCAGCTCATCATCTTCGGTTACGCCATGAATATGGAGATCCGGCAGGTGCCTCTGGTGGTGGACGATAGTGCTCTGAACAGCAGTTCGCAGGCTCTGATCGATGCCTTTATCCACACGGATTACTTTCATCTGGTGCCCAAAGACGAAGGAATCCTGAATCCGGGCGAGCTCTTCAAAGAGCGCAGAGCTCAGGCCACGCTCAGCATACCCCAAGGCTTTGGCAAGGATAGCTTTACCGTGCTGCTAAAGATAGATGCCTCGGATCCCAATAGTGCACAAATGATCCAAAACTACGCCAACGGCATCGTGAATAACAGGTTTGCCATAGCTGGTGCCGGCATCACCCTGCAGCCCCTCATCCTCTACAATCCTGATCTGAAGAGTTCTTTCTTCTTTGTGCCGGGGCTGATTGCCTTGATTTTGGTGATGATCTGCGCTCTGCTCACCAGCATCTCCATCAGCCGGGAAAAGGAGATGGGAACTATGGAGCAGATCCTGGTTTCACCGGTGTCTGCCACGGAGATTCTCTTGGGTAAAGTATTGCCCTATATCTTTCTGGGTCTGATGGATGCGCTCTTGATCTTGGGAGTGGGGATGCTGCTCTTTCAGGTGCCGTTCCGGGGTGAATTTATCGTCTTTCTGGGTTTCACCTTCCTGTATGTGCTCACTTCATTGTGTCTGGGACTGCTGGTTTCCACCGTGGCCAAAACCCAACAGGGTGCGATGATGATGGCTTTGGGGATGACCCTTTTGCCCACGCTGTTGCTTTCTGGCTATATGTTTCCCATCTCCAGCATGCCGGTGATCCTGCAGAAGATTACCTACATCATTCCCGCCCGTTACTATTTGCAGATCATCCGCGGGATCATGCTGAAGGGCAATAGCGTACGGCATCTGTATCAATCCGGCCTCAGCCTGCTGATCATGAGTGTGACGATGCTGATAATAGCGTCCCGACGCTTCAAATTGAGGCTGTCATGATCTCGCTGAAAGTGATAGGCAGCTTCATCAAGAAGGAATTCCGGCAGATCATGCGCAGCCGCGAGATGCTGATCGTGCTTTTTGCCCTGCCGGCGGTGCAGCTTTTGGTGATGGGTTTTGCCGTGACCAATGAGGTGAAGAACCTGAATTTGAGCTTTCTGGATTACGATCGTAGTGCCACGAGCCGGGCTTTGATCCAAAGCTTCGATTCTACAGATCGCTTTCGGATAGTGCCGGTGAGCAATGCCGCCAAGCCCGAGGAGCTGATCTCTGCCTGGAAAGCCAGCGTGGTAATAGTGATTCCACCCGGATTTGGGGCAGATTATGGGCAGGGCAGGCAGAGCAATTTGCAGGTGATAGTGGATGGCATCGATGGTAATACCGCCTCGGTGGCCAATAGCTTTGTGGCCGGCGTGGTGGGAGATTTCCACCGGAAAAGAATGCAGGAAACCATGCACCGCTCACCAATTCCCCGGCTGAATACTCAGGTGGAGCTGCTCAGTAGCATGACCTTCAATCCAGACCTCAGAAGCAGTCTGAATACCATTCCCGGCATCATCGCCATCCTGGTCACGGTTACTTCCATGATGCTCTCGGCCATCAGTCTGGTGAAAGAAAAGGAACTGGGCACCCTGGAACAGCTTTTGGTAACTCCGGTGAAGAAGGCTGAATTGATGGCAGGCAAACTGATTCCCTATCTCATCATCACCCTGGTGCAATTGCAGGTGGCTATAGTGCTGGCCGGCCTCATCTTCCGCATAGAACTGGCTGGCAGCTATGGACTGCTCTTGCTATTTTCGATGATCTATCTTTTCACCACCCTGGGTCTGGGTATCCTGATCTCCACCAGAGTGGCGTCTCAACAGCAGGCGATGTTTTTCTCCTGGTTCATCATGGTGATCATCATCCTGCTTTCCGGCTTCTTTGTGCCTGTGCAGAATATGCCCCGGGGCATCCGCTGGATCAGCTTCTTCAATCCGCTGAGCCATTACATGACGGTGCTCAGAGAGATAGTGATCAAAGGCAGCGGCATCACTCAGCTGATGAAAGAGCTGTGGATCCTGGGTGGCAGTGGCGTGCTGATCTTTGGGCTGAGTGTGATTAGCTTTAGGAAGAGGGTGTAGAGCGCGCTGAAATGCGAACTGCTTTTGTCTTAATCAGTAAAGAACCCGGAAGCTGAGTTGCTCCGGGTTCTTTTTATAATGCTAAAATTATGCCACGTTGAGCTTGCGTCATCTATTGCTTCATCTGTCCAGATCTGAATATGCAATTACCAAGTCTCTCTCAGGGTCATAGCCCGCGGCCTTAAGCGCATTGCGGGAATGCCTTACAAGATCGGTGCTACTCAAATTGCTTTCGGTATAATACCCCTTATCCAAAACAAGTGCCTCTCTGAATTCAGATTTGTCTCGTGTATATCTTAGTGCGCCAGGTAATTGAAGTCCGGGCTTATTTCGGATCAAGTAATTGTAAACTTCGCGCTTTGCCAGGCGCCAAGAGGAGACCTCTATCTTTTCAAATCCGCAGATAATGATGTAATGCACTTTTTTGAACGCATAATCCTTCAGCACTTCAGTACGGATTGAGAGATATGGGGAATCGAGTATTTCGGAGTGGTACACTGGCTTGGAGGATGGTCCGGGAACTGATACTTTTCTATTCCAAAGACGTTCAATTTCGTTGATGTCGATATCTACCCTGTCGTTCTTTTTGATGATCTGCTGGGCAAACATATACTGTGAAAGCCCCGTTCTTTCTTGCATCAGAAGAGCTTCTGACTTTACTTTCTCGATCATTTTTATCCGGATCAGCTCTTTTCTCATGCTTTCTGCCGTATCCAGAGCTTGTTTCCGATAGTTGTCTTTTCTTAGGATCATTTCGAAATTCCGCACTATCCAATCTGGATCATCCTCCAGAAGATTGATCTCACTAAAGAGCTTATCTTCAAATTCCCCTCCGGCTGAAGGTAGATAGAATCTCCATTTTATACCATCCGTAAGGATGCTGATTGCAGATTTGTGGTAGGCATTATACAGGTGCAATTGCATCTCTCCTGCAGCAAGATCAGAATCCAGCCTGCCCGCAGTCTTTACTTCAATAAATACTTCAGCTCCCTCAGAGGTCTTTTCCGGAATGAATAAAGCTATATCGACTCTGCCTGTAACGTCCTTGCTGAGGTTCTGTTGGGGGATTCTTTTCACTCGGAATTCGGTGTAAAACTCTTGAGGGTTCCAGATGTTCCAACCCAAGTTCTGACAAATCCTGCCCACCAGAGAAAAACGAACATGTTGCTCGTCCTGGAATGATCCATCGTTCAGTAAATTACGTATGTCTTCTAAAATCTCTTTCATCAATGCCTCATCAGCAATTTTGCTATTTTCCCAAGTATGTGCAAAGATACATTTTGTCAAGCTCAAAAATCTCGCACCCCTATCCCTATTCGTCACCGGGGAGGAGAATGCCGGCTATGTTTATCTTTAATCTTTGCTACGCAATTCGCCAGAGCTATAAAAGTTTGCTTGCCAGCAAAAGTGCTTCTGATTATACTATAGTTTAGAAGCAAAAATCATAAAAGGAGAAATATATGGAAAATCAAGGTATGCCCCTTCTGGGAGACAAATTCCCAGAACTCACCGTCCAAACCACCCGTGGTAAAATGACCCTGCCCAAGGATATGGCAGGAAAATGGTTTGTCCTCTTCAGCCATCCGGCTGATTTCACACCGGTCTGCACCACAGAATTTGTGGCTTTTCAAAATCTCTATGCAGAATTTAGAAAGGTCAATTGCGAGCTCATCGGAATGAGCGTGGATCAGGTCTTTTCTCACATCAAATGGGAAGAATGGATTCATGAAAACCTCGGTGTAGAGATTCAGTTCCCCATCATCGCCGATACCGGTGCTGTGGCGAATCGCTTAGGTTTGATCCACCCCGGCAAAGATTCCAATACCGTGCGTGCGGTCTTTATCGTGGACGACAAAGGCACCATTCGCATCATCCTGTATTACCCTCAGGAATTGGGACGCAATATGCAAGAAATCCTGCGGGCTGTGAAAGGAATGCAATTCAGCGATAAAAACAAATGCGCCATGCCCGCTGATTGGCCGAATAACGGCCTTGTCAAAGACCATGTGATCGTGCCTCCGCCCAAAGACATTGCGGGTGCGGAAGATCGCAAGGCCCGCGCCAAAGCTGGCGAATACGAATGCTATGACTGGTGGTTTTGCCATCGCAAAGCCTAAAGCAAGGCTACTAAAGCCCTCTTGAACGCTTCCCTGGGGAGGCGTTCTTTTTTGGGGCTAAAAAGATAATCGTTACACGGATTGGATATTTAGTTTATAGGGAGTGTATATATCGAGAGACGAGACCCGTGTTAATCCGGTTAATCCATCCCATCCGTGTGACCATTATTTTTTGGGGGGATGCCTGTAATGTGTTTGAGCTTGACATTTTTGCCCTAATATTTAGAATTGAAACAGCAAAATTGATAATGAAACTCAGCCTGCTAAAGGAGAAAGATAGATGAAAAAAGACCTGCTATATATACTGCTGCTGGGGCTATTGCTCGGCTCCTGCGCACAGCTCAAGGCCCAGGCACGTATTGGGGACAAAAGCTATACGGAAAGTGAATTGACAGAAGGCTTTGCAGCTTATCTGGAGTATCGGGGCAGCACCGAAAGCTTGAGCCCGGCCGATTCTTTGGCCCTATACGGGAGCTTTTTTGACGAACTGATCGCCATGTATATATACGACCAGGCGATGAGTGAATACGCTATCCACGTTAGCCCCAAGGAACTGGAAGATGAGATCAAAGCCAATCCTCCTCATGGAGTCAGGCAGATTCCGGAGCTCATGACCAATGGCGTTTTTGACCGGAAAAAGTATGAACAGGCTTTGAAGGATAATCCCCAATTCAAACAGGATATCATGAGCTATAGCCGCGATGTTTTTGGCTATCATAAGCTGCTTGGCACCATCCGCGCCGAAGCCAGGATTGATACCGTTAAAATCAAACGCGATTGGCTGAGTCAGGCTCATCAGGCCGAGGCCGAGATCATCTATTTTGACTATAACAAGCTGCAGGACATCAATGTCGAAGACAGCGAAGTGCGGGAATATTATGAGCAGATTAAACAGGCAGAATATTGGCGCGAGCAGGGTCGCAGCCTCTTCTTTGTGCGTTTTGCTTCCGGTTCCGAACGGGCAAACGCCCATAGATTGGACGAGATCGAAGCTCAGAGAGAGCAGCTTTATCAAAGTGCACAAAAGCTCGGTCTAAGGGCCGCAGCTTTGGCAATGGATTTGCCCCTGCAGGAAAGCCAGTTCTTTTCTGCCACGGATGAGATCATCAGAGGCATCGGCCGGGCCAAAGACCTGGTAGAGCAGAGCTTTGCCAGCCCCATCGGCACTTTGCTGGAGCCCTATCCCACTCCCATGAAGGATGTCTATATCTGTGAAATTGCGCAAAGCGTCCCCGAATACTATATCCCCTTTGAGGTGGAAAGCTCTCTTTTGAAGCTGAGGCTGCGCTCGCTCAAACGCCAGGCAGCCCTGCAGGATATTGTGCAGAACTTCATCCGCCAGCACAAGGCTAAAAACTATCTGAAAGCCGCTAAGGATGAAGGGCTTACAGTGATTCAGGCAGCGGATATCACCCTGGATTCCGTGATCAAGGGTCTGGGCAGCATTGAGCCTTTGAACCGGGCGATTTTGACCACTACCGAAGGTGATTTTACCCCTTTGATCGAGCATCACGGCTTTTATTATCTGGCCAAAGTGGGAGCCCATCAGCGCGCTGCTGAAGAGGATTGGCTTTTGCAGAAAGAGGATGTGTTTTTGAAAGTCCGGCAGAGGGCTGAAGACCAATATCTGGATGAATGGTATCTAAAACAAAAAGCAGAAATCGAGATCCAATATCCCCAGGGTCTGTGAGTAAACGGGGAAAGAAGTGCTACTTTTGCCGGCTGCATTCTTGGGCAGCAGACCCAAAATCAGGTGTTTATCCCCTTGTTTGGCCGGGGAACTAAAAAAAGGCTTTACAAAAAGCGGACTTTACATTCTTAGTAAAGCTACAGTACAAGTGGAGGTAATATGCTTCAGCAATTCAAGCATAACTTGCTCATAATAGCACTCCTTGCGCTCCTTGGAAGTCTTTGGGGCGCAGGTGAAACCATATATGAAATCCGGGTGGAAGGGACGCAAAATATTGCGGACGAACTCATCACCTCGGCCATGAGCCTGAGGGTGGGCGATCCCGTCACGCCTGATGGCGTCTCACGTTCGATCAAGAACCTGTATCGGATGGGAGTATTTTCAGACATCCAGATCGAATCCGAGCCCTATCGCACCGGAGTCAATCTCATCGTCAAAGTGTCTGAAAACGCCGTAGTCAGCTCTGTGACTTATCAGGGCTTTAAGGTGATAAAAAAGGACAAATTGGAAGAGCTGATCGGTCTGCGCATAGGCTCCTATTGGAGCGGCAGTATGAAGGCCCAAATATTGGCCAAGCTCATGGCAGAGTATGCCAGCAAAGGCTTTGGCTATGCCGAGATCGAGGTTCAGGAGCAGAGCCTGCCGGGAAACCAGGTAGCACTTACGCTCCGTGTGGAGGAAGGTAAAAGGGTCACCCTCAAAGAGATCACCTTCATTGGTAATGAGAATTTTGAAGATAAACAGCTAATCCGCAGAATGAAGACCAAGCCTTCCAGCTTCCTCAGATCAGGACGCTTTGAGCAGGAGAAATTCGATGCGGATTTGATCGCGCTGAATGATTTTTACAAGAAGAATGGCTTTATCGATGTCGTGATAGGCCCTTATGAATTGCAGCAGGTTTCGGATCGTCATCACGAATTGGTGATCACCATTGCTGAAGGCACCAAATACTTCTTTGGCGAAATCAAGGTAAGCGGCAATGAGCATTTTACCACAGAAAGCATCCTCGAAGCCTTTTCCTTCAAGGCGGGAGATACCTTCGATCAAGAGAAATTTGACAAACAAATGGCCAGGGTCTATTCCTTGTACTTTGATGAAGGCTATATCTATACCGATATTCGTAATGAATTTGAAAAAACAGGCGAAACGCTGAACATCAGTATGGTGATCGTGGAGAACGTCCGGGCCCAGATCCGCAAAGTCCAAATCACGGGAAACCGCCGCACCAAAGAAAAAGTGCTCCGCAGGCAATTGGAGATCGCTCCAGGGGATTATTACCGCCAATCTCAGGTAATTCGGAGTCAGCAAAATATCTATAACCTGGGCTTTTTCGAGCCGGATATCCGCCTGGATTATGAGAGAATCAACACCAATGGCGATATCGACCTGCAGATCGATGTCACGGATAAACCCAGCGGAGTGGCCAATGGTGGCGTGGGTTACAATTCCCAGGACAAATTTGTGGGACAGCTCTCGCTCTCGCAAAACAATCTTTTTGGCAACAACTGGAGCAGCGGCATCACCTGGGATTTTGGTGGCAGCACCCAAAATTTTGAGCTTAGCTTTACCAATCCCAATCTCTATGACAGCGATGTGCTGCTGGGCACAAACCTTTATTATACCAAGAAAAACTGGAGCTCGTTTCACTACGAAATCTATACCAGAGGCGGCGCAGTGAGATTGGGGCAAGCCATTCCCTGGGTGGATCGCAGCCGGGCCTCGATCGGTTACTCCTTTTATAGCAAGAAATATAATGTTACAAATCTGACAGCCGTCTTTGCCGATAGCCTGGCCAATGCTACCTTGATCGAGCTGGATAAACTGGGCTGGCGTTATACTTCGGCGATGAATTTCACCCTCAGCCGGGATACCAGAGACAATATTTTCTTCCCCACCAAAGGCTCTCAGATCACACTTTATTCTGAGGTAGCCGGCGGACCTTTTATGGGGGATTTTGATTATTTCAAACAGATCGCCCAGGTAAATTGGTATGCAGAAGCCTGGAAAAAGCTGGCCTTGAGAACCAAATGGCGCTTTTCCTATATCACGCCCTATGGCGATTCTGATGATGCTCCGCCAGACGAGAAGTTTTATCTGGGAGGCACTGGTGCGGATGGCATCAGAGGCTATCCAGACCGTTCCATCGGGCCGGCCGGAGGGGGAACCCGGGCCATCATCTTCTCCACAGAATTGGGTTATCCCATCGCCGGAGATCAGGTCATCGGCGTGACTTTCTTTGATGCTGGAGATAGCTATAACAAATTGCGCGAATTCAACTTTATGAAGCTCAAGAAAGGTGTGGGCGCAGGCATCCGCATCCGTAGCCCCTTTGGTTTGATCGGATTTGACTATGCCTATAACGTTGAAGACCGCTCTTGGGAACCGCATCTACAATTTGGAACCACATTTTAGAGCTATGAAGTATAAACATCTCTTTGGCCCGGTCGTCTCGCGCAGATTGGGGGTTTCCCTGGGTGTGGACCTCGTGCCCTATAAGTACTGTCCTCTGAATTGCGTATATTGTGAGGTGCAGAATACCACTCATCTGCAGACCAGGCGTGAAGCTTTCTTCCCTGTAAATGAGATTTTGACGGAGCTGGATCATTTCATGCTGGATAGGCCACATCTGGATTATATCACCTTTTCCGGAGCCGGAGAGCCTACCCTGAATAGCTCTATCAGTGAGATTATTCTCTATATCAAGAGCCACTATCCGGAGTATAAGCTGGCCCTGCTCACCAATGGCGTGCTGCTGGATAGCGATGAGGTTTTGCAGGAAATCCTGCCCTGCGATGTGATCCTGCCTTCCCTGGATGCAGCCAGCCAGGAGCTCTATGAAAAGGTGAACCGCCCTCAGAGCGGACTCCTGGTGAGCGATCAGATCGCTGGTCTGATCAAGCTGCGGGAGCGTTATGCCGGACAGATCTGGCTGGAAGTTTTCATCGTGCCAGAGATCACGGATGTGCCCGCAGAGCTGAAGCTGCTGCGCGCTGCCATTGGGCAGATTTCGCCGGATTTGGTGCAGCTTAATTCGCTGGATCGTCCGGGAGCCGAGGACTGGGTAAAAGCCGCCAGCACACAGCGTCTCAAAGAGATCAAAAACTATCTGGCCGAGGAGCTGGCTATGCCCATTGAGATTATCGCCAAGATCGTGACCCCGCCTGAAGCAAAGGCTCCGGATGAAGAAATCGTGCATCTGATCCGCGGAAGTCTTAGCCGCAGAGAATCCACCGCGGAAGACCTCGCCTTTATGCTGGATATCCATATCAATGAGATTTCTGCTATCCTCAGGGAATTGAATGCGGAAGGCAAATTGCAGACCGACAGAAGAGCCCGGGGAGTGTGTTACTCATGGAAATAATTACTCATAGCACCGCAATCGTTACAGCCGCAGGCTCTGGACAGAGGATGGGCGGCGAGATCAAAAAGCAATTTCGCATCCTGGATGGCATCCCAATCCTCATTCGCACCCTCAGCACTTTCTTCAGTTCACCACTCATTTCCAATATCATCATCACCGCTCCGGAAGAAGAGCTGGAGTATTGCGAAAGCCTGATCCTGCAGTTCTTTGAGCCTACGCCGAAGCCCTTTTTGGTGATCGCCGGAGGTCTGGAGCGGCAGGATAGCGTCTTTGGTGCGCTGCAACAGTGCCCCCAGGATACCGATCTGGTCTTTGTGCACGATGCCGTGAGACCTTTTATCAGCTTGGATTTGATCCAGGAACTGCATGAGATCGCCCGCCGGGAAAAGGCTGTGGTGCCGGCTGCCCGTCTCAAAAATACCATCAAACAAATCACCGGCATGTACCTGAGCCAGACCTTGGTGCGGGATCGCCTGGTGCAAGTTTTCACCCCTCAGGTATTTCAGTATAAGCTCCTTAGGGATAGCTATATAAAAGCTTACAACGATGGCTATATCAGCACCGATGATGCCGCTTTGGTGGAACACTATGGAGCCAAAGTGCGCTACCATCTCACCAGTGATCTGAATATCAAAATCACCGACGAATGGGATCTCACCCTGGCTCACCTCATCATCGAAAAGAACATCTTAATATAAAGGGACACAAAATGTTACATAGTATCTTTAAAACTGCTTCCAACTTGAAAATCCGCATTCCGCTCATCGTTCCAGGCCTGGGTTGCGGTGTCTTGGGAATGGCCTTACCCAAGGTCTCACTTGATCTGGGGAAATACGCTTCCAAGCTGCTGAAAGCCTTGGAATACAGAGGATATGACAGCACCGGCGCCGCCTTTTTAGCGGATGATAAAGACAAGATCGTTCTGCTCAAGGATGTAGGTGCGCCCTCTACCCTGGTGAAGACTCTGGGCATCGAAAAGCAAGGCGGTAAGATCTTCTGCGGACAGGTGCGCTGGGCCACATTCGGCTCTGTAACAAAAGCCAACGCCCAACCTCATGAAGTGAAATGCAAACGGCATCTCTTTGGCGCGCATAACGGCAATATCACAAACACGCGCGAGCTCAAGGTATTCCTCACCAAAGAAGGACACACAGTGCTTTCGGACAACGATGGGGAAATGCTGGTGCACACTGTGGAACATTATTTTGATATTGAACTGGACAAGCTCAAAGGCGAAGTAGATCCTTTTGCCCGAAAAGCCTGCATGCGGCGCGCCATCATCTCCACTGCCGAGAAAATGGTAGGTTCTTATGCCGCGGTAATAGTGGATCCCGAAACCCAGACTTCCTGGGCTATCAAAGCGGGCTCCAGCCTTTACTTTGGCGTAGGGGAAATCGATGATATGCCCTTTGCACTGGCCTCCAGCGATCTCACTGCGGTGCTGAGATTTACCAAGCTCCTGGTCAATCTCAGAGAAGGTGAATTTGTGGAATATACCTCAGATTATTACCAGCTCTATGCGCTCAAACAGCTCAAGTTCAAGCGTCTGGGACAAAAAGACGAGACTTATGGCATTGGCGATAAGATTCCTACCCGGGCGGTGCACTCCAAGCTCAGGGCAGAAGATGTAGAATTGCTGCCAGGTTTTGAATACTTTATGGAGCAGGAAATCTATGCTCAGAGCGAATCCACCGGCAAGCTGATCAAGCTATTCCAGGGAGGCTCAAACTCCGGTAAAAGCATGATCAAGACCATCAAAGAAGCCTCCGTAGTGGATTGTCTCACCCAGAGTATGTTGGAGATTACCGGTTCCCCCTTGCTGGAAGATAAACAGAAGCGTTTTGATGAACTTTGCGAATCTGCCGAGGTGGAGACCTTCATCGCCCAGGCGCAAAAGAGCTATAGCATTATCTTCGATGTGGCGGTGAAAGAGGACTTTGACAAAAAGTATTTCTTCTCCAATGAGAAGAACCTCTTTATTGAGCTGCTGGGGCCTGAATTTGACCGCAAGCGCCTTATCGTGGCCAAGGCTCTGGATAGCATCTCCGAAGCCGTGGATGTTACCGAATTTGAACATAGCGTGAGGGGCTTTGTGGACCTGGTGAAAAACACCGTCCAAAACCAGCGGAATGCCTATTCAATAGCTTGCGGCACCTCATTTCATGCTACCAAGATCGGGTCGCTATTCTTCAATGAAATCGCTCAGGTCGAAATGATGCCCATCCTCCCCGGTGATTTCAGAGGGGAATATTCAAACTGCATCAAGGATAACGATCTCATCATCGGAGTCTCCCAAAGCGGAGAAACCAAGGACCTCATCGATATCTTCAACGACATAGATTCCAAAGAGCTCAAGGTGAGTAAAGTGGTGCTGGTAAACAATATGAACAGCACTTTGGGTCAGGAGAAGAGCGACGTAGCCATCCCCATCCACTGTGGTCCGGAGATTGCCGTGCCCGCCACCAAAAGCTTTATGAATCAGATCACCCTTTTTTACTATCTGGCCATCAGAGTGGCGGATATGAAGCTCAACGAACTGGGCCAAAACCTGAGCCCTGAAGCCATTGCCCAGGCCAAAGCCGCTTTGCAACGCCGCTATAAGTCTCTTGGCGATATACCTATGTTGCTAAAGGAAACGGTACTCAAGACCGACGATATGATCGACAACATGGCAGGCAAGATCTATATGGAGCCGTCCATGCACATCCTGGCCACCAAGATCAGCGGCGTGGCTATGGAAGGTGCGCTGAAGATCCGCGAGACTGTGCTCAATCACTCCGAAGGCAAAGAAGCCAGCGAATTTAAACACGGACCCAATACCATCCTGGGCAAAAACACCGTTTTTGGCGTGAAGCACGTGCGCAGCTTTGTGCGAGCTTTCAGCAAGATGATCGACGCCATCGATGAAACAGCCGAAGCCAGAGCCATCCCCCATGCCGAACGCAAGGACATCATCAAGGCTATGGCGGACTATCTATTCACCCACAATACTCCCTTTAATCTCTCTGCGGAAGGCACCAGCGTCTTCAATGATGCCGTGAAAGATCAGGACTTTTTTGAGACCCTGTATCGTAATTATCCGCTTATATACGTGACCGGCCCGGACAAGCGGGATGTGAATCTCACCATCTCGCAGATCAATACCCACAAGATCCGGGGTGCCGATACCTATGTGATCGCCGAGGAAGACGAGAATCTGTATAAAAACGCCTCTTTGAATCCCAAGGAAGGCAGCTATTATGGTTGGGGCTACATCATGTTGCCCAAAACCGGAGACAGTTTGATGACCTGTTTTTCAGCCACGATCGTCTTGCAGCTCTTAGCTCTGCGCATGAGCATCCGCAAGATGCATAAGCTGGATTTACTGGGGGTGAAGGATCACGGCGTGCATCCTGATGTGCCCAAAAACGTCTCCAAATCAATCACGGTGGACTAAGGCTATGCGGATCGGATTTGGTTACGACGTGCACCGGCTGACCACCGGGCGCAAGCTCATCCTTGGCGGTGTCACCATCCCTTGCGACAAAGGGCTGTTGGGACATTCAGACGCCGATGTGCTGATCCATAGCATCTGTGATGCGCTCTTTGGGGCCCTGGCTTTGGGAGATATCGGCACTCATTTTGCAGATACCGATCCGGCCTTCAAGGATATTGATTCCCGGGTGCTTTTGCGGAAGTGCTATGCGCAGGTGCAGAAGCGGGCTTACGTCCTGGCAAATCTGGATGCCACCATCTGTGCCGCCGAGCCCAAATTGAGCCCTCATATCCCGGCCATGCGCCAGATCCTGGCCGAAGATCTGGATTGCGAGCTTCAGCAGATTTCCATCAAGGCCACCACCGAAGAAGGCCTGGGCATCTCCGGCTGCGGGGAAGGCATGAGCGCTACTGTCGTAGTTTTGATCAGGCCCAAGCCATGAAAGCCATTGCTGTAATCGGATACCATCACACGGGTAAGACCACCACCGTGATGAGCATCGTGCAAGCCCTTACGGCGAAAGGCTATAAGGTCGCCACGATCAAGGACATTCATAGCGATAAATACCGCGCCGATACCGCCGGCAAGAATTCTGCCTTACACGTAGAAGCGGGCAGCATTCAGACTGTAGCCAAGGGCCTGTATGACACCGCCATCATCTATCCCAAACCCCTGCCTCTGAACGAGATTCTGCCGCATATTGTTGCCGATTATCTGATCATAGAAGGCATGAAAGATGCGCCGGTGCCAAAGCTCGTTTGCGCCGAAAGCACAGATCAGCTTGATGAACTCATAGATGACACCTGCATCGGGATTTGCGGACTGATCGCAAATACCCCTTACACCCACCCCAGCCTTCCTGTCTTCAGACTTCCCCAGGGTGCCAGTGCTCTTTGTGAGCGTGTGTTATCTACCAGTTTTGAGATATTGCCCGCCTCCGATCCCGAGTGTTGTAGCCGTTGTGGGGGAACTTGTTACGAGATGGCGGCTGCGATAGTCCAGGGGCGGAAGAGTCGCTCAGATTGCGTTTTGGATGGCAAGAACAGCCTTATCCTCAAGGTGGGCGGCAAGGAAGTGGTGATCGTGCCCTTTGTGCAGGATATTCTCAGAGATAACATTCTGGCTGTGCTCAACAATCTGCGGGACATCGAGCCCGGCAAAGATATCGAAATCAAGCTCCACATCCAGCCATGACCCATCAGGAATACTTCTGTGAGCGAGACCCAATCGCCTTTCCTCTGTGGCAAAAGGCTGTAGTAGGCATCGCCGGCGCAGGAGGCTTGGGCTCAAACCTGGCTCTGCTACTGGCCCGAGCGGGCATCGGTAAACTGATCATTAGCGATTTTGACACAGTCTCTCTGTCCAATCTGAACCGTCAGGCCTTCAATCTGGATCAGGTGGGAATGTACAAAGTAGAAGCTCTGGCGCAAAACATCCGCAAGGTGAATCCCTTTATCGAGCTGGAAATCCACACTCTCCGCCTGGATGCAGACAATGTTTGCGAGCTTTTTCACGGTGTGGATATCATGATCGAGGCTTTTGATGAAGCAAGAGCCAAAACCATGCTGATAGAGTGTTTCAGCCAGCATTTTCCGGATACTCCGCTCATCTGCGCCTCTGGCCTGGCCGGTTATGGCAAGAGTGAAGAGATCAGGATAGTTCAGGATGGCCAGCTTTTTGTGGTGGGAGATCAGAGCTCGGAGCTTACATACGGCATCGCGCCCATTTCCGCACGTGTGATGATAGTAGCTGCGATGCAGGCCAATCTTGCCCTGGAGAGGATTGTATGGAAAAACAGCTTACCATAAACGGACACAGGCGAATCTGGACAGAAGGCATGACGGTTCAGGATGCCCTGGACCTGATGAATTACACTTTTATAATGCTGGTGGTCAAGATCAATGGCGAGGTGGTATTGCGTCAGGATTACGCCAGCACCCTGATTCCCGAGGGGGCAGAGGTATTAGTAATTCACCTGATCAGCGGAGGTTGAGCAGCTTGTGAAGTTGCAAGCTGAGCTTGACTTTCAGCCCATCCTTTAATAGCCATTCTGCCAGTATTTCTGGCGGTAGCACGCTGGTCACGGGGGAGAAGTGAATCGTCCTGTCAGTGAGCTTATGCACTTGCAGAAAATCCCGCGCAAACACATAATCCGCATAATTCGTAAGCACAAATTTCAGCTCATCCTGCGGCTCCAAACACTTTAGATTCCAGAGCATAAAGCTATCCGGGCATCCGCTGCCAGGGCATTTTACATCCACGATCTTGATCACAGCTTGGGGAACATCTTCCAGATACAAAGAGCCATTGGTCTCCAAAAGCACTGTATAGCCCTGCTCCAAAAGCAGATGCATCAGAGGAATGCTATCATTTTGCCATAGCGGTTCGCCGCCGGTCAATTCCACCAATTTACAAGGATACTGCTCTATTTCGCTAAGGATGGAGGCTAGAGTGCGAAATTCACCTTCGGCATAGGAGTATTTTGTGTCGCAATAGCTACAGCGCAGATTGCAGCCGGAGAGCCGGATAAAGATGCAGGGCCTGCCCATATAGCTGGATTCCCCTTGCAAACTGTAAAAGATCTCACATACCTCAAGTTTATTCACGTGTGTTCCGGCGAATTTAGAAAGGTAAAAAGGGAAAGTCTTTGTGATAACCCAGTGCGGCGTCGATTTGATCATTGATCTCCAGCGGGTCTCCGATCACGAATTTCTCTCTGTTTGAGGTTCTGAAGATGGTATATTCCTCCTCCAGATCAGGGAAAAGCTCCAGTAGCCAGCTATCGCCATAACGGGGGATACCATCCACGAGCAAGAGCTGAATCGCCTTCATTTCCAGCTCCATGAGGTTTTCAAAGGGGTCTTTTTCCACCTGATCGATCAGCAGCAGGTTTTGGGTATCATCTGGATTCAGAGCTCCATAACGCGGGTGCAGATGCAGAGCCTTCACCGCATTTTGGGTAACCATGCGATACAATTCGGAGGCCGGTATATTCGGATAATGCTCACGGATCGTGGAGAATTCATCGATCAGATTAATCCCTCCGCTCATGGTGGAATCCGTGCCGATCACCACATTGGTTTTATGCTTCAGCACGGCAGCAATATCCAGGGTTTTGCCGATCAGATAATAGTTTGAAGTGGGGCACCAACACACGCTTGCTCCCACCCTGGCCATCTTTGCAATCTCCTCAGGCGTAAAAGCAATGCCATGAATCAAAAGGGTATTGTTTCTTAGCAGTCCTTGCTCTTTGAGGAGGGCAAATTCTGCTTTGGTGATGTCGTCTGTCCCTTCACCCAAGTGGATTACAAAGGGCATTATCCCTTTGCTCAGCTCCATTTCTTGCTGGGGAGTTTCTCCGCCCCACCAATTTCCCATGGTGATGGAATGGCATTGGCGAAAGAGCCGGGGAACTATGATGGGCATGGCCTCATAATACTCATCTTTTTGCAGCGGAGCATGATCATGCACGGTGCCACAGCCGGAAAAGAGGTTCTTATAGGCTCCGAGGCGCGCCACAGTGAGGGCTGCCGGGTCCAAAAGATCGAAGGAGCCATCATTCAGCCAGAATTTGTTGCGTTCATGAAAGCTAAAGGAATCCCTCATATCTTCTACCCAAATATGTGAATTATGGTAAGGACGATGCTCTCCAGCGCGCGGCACCCAATTTCCCACCAGATGATCGTGAGCATTGATGAGCGGAATATAGGCTACACTGCGGGGGATTTCAATGATCTGCTCCTGGGTATCCGGGATAGAAATATTCAGTGCTTGACCTTCTCGAACCTCATCGGGATTGATCACGCTGAGGCTGGGTTCTATTTTCATGCTCTTACTTCTTTAATTCTCTTAATAAGTTTTGGCACCAGCTCAAATAGATCTCCCACTATGCCCAAATCCGCTACTTTGAAGATGGGCGCATCGGGATCCTTATTGATTGCCACAATGTAATCTGCGGAGCTCATTCCGGCCAGATGCTGGATTGCTCCGGAGATTCCTACTGCGATATAGATGCTGGGCTTCACGGTCTTTCCCGTCTGTCCCACTTGGTGAGAATAGGCGATCCATTCCGAATCCACCGCGGCACGCGAAGCTCCCATAGCTCCATCCAAAGCCTCAGCAAGTTCCTCGATCATGGCAAAGTTTTTTGCGTCTTTGATTCCGCGTCCGCCGGAGACGATTACATTGGCATCGGTGATATTGATCAGATTGGTTTTCTCTTTTTCAAAGGATATATACTTGGTTTGATCTTCTTCCAGTTCAAAATTGTATTCTTCGCGGATCACAGTCCCGCTGCGGGAATCATCCCGAGGCAGGGGATTCATCACTTTGTGACGAACAGTAGCCATCTGAGGACGGTGATTGGCGGTGAGGATGGTGGCCATGATATTCCCCCCAAAGGCAGGACGGGTCTGCATCAGGTTTCCCGTTTCTTCATCGATATTCAGGCCAGTGCAATCCGCAGTGAGTCCGGTATTTAGCTTGATCGCCACGCGGGGGATAAAGCTGCGTCCTATCACCGTGGCACCGGTGAGGATGATCGCGGGGTGATACTTTTCGGCCAGATAGACCAGCGCCTCGCTATAGCGTTCGTCCCGAAAGTGCTTCAGAGCCGGATCGTCAATCTGAATCACCTGGTCTGCTCCACAAAAGATGAGCTCTTCGGCCATACCGTTCAGCTCGCTGCCAAAAAGCACCGCGCTGAGCTCGCAAGCTAACTGATCTGCCAGCTCACGTCCTTTGCCCAAAAGTTCATGCGATACTCCGGCTACTATGCCATCACGCTGCTCCACAAATACCCAAATACCACTGTACTCAGATTTATCTATGTGCTGAACGCTTTTCTTGCGAATTAGAATGGCATCAAAGGGACAGGCCTGCACGCAGGCGCCGCATAAGACGCACTTGTCTATATCCATCACGGCGAGCTTATCCACGATAGTGATCGCATCATAAGCACATGCCTTCAAGCATTTACCGCAACCGACACACTTTTCAAAAATAACTTCGATCATTTATTCTCTCCTGAGCAATACAATATTTGCAGGCCCTGTCTTGTCAAGCAGATTCTACAAGAATTGAAATCTTAGCGCTAAAACCATTCAAATTTGATCCAGATGATCAGTTTTAATTCACCTCGTAACGCTGTCTTCCCATCCCGTGAATTGCAGTGCCCTCCTGCCTTGCTTATGCTACAGGTGACATAGGGATAAGAGTATTTATTTCTACTTTATCCACGACATCTCTACTACATCAAAGGGGATAGCTTAGCCTGGGAGAGAGGAAATCTTAGACACTCGCACAAAAATGGTTTTTTATTTACTCCAAGCTTTGAGGCCTTAGACAAAATATGCCCAATCTGAAACGATGTGCTCAGGCATCTATAGTAGCCTGAGCAATATAGATATAGATCATTATGAACTTGATATTTCGTAATTTGGGGGAATGTCCGTCAAGAATCAGCTTGACAAAATATCCGCCTCCAAATTTAAGGAAAGAACCATATGGAGGATTAGTCCTAATTGGTAAGGCAGCGGTCTTGAAAACCGCCGGGTTATGCCCATGGGGGTTCGAGTCCCTCATCCTCCGCCAGTAAATAGAAGTGTTTAAACAATATAAGAATTGCCTGGAGAGGTGACCGAGCTGGCTGAAGGTGTGCGCCTGCTAAGCGTATGTAGGTGAAAGCTTACCGAGGGTTCGAATCCCTCCCTCTCCGCCATTTTATCTTAGAGTTGGGCAGTCGCCAAGGGGTAAGGCAGCAGGTTTTGGTCCTGCCATCCGGGGGTTCAAATCCTCCCTGCCCAGCCAATCTATATTTTGTTGGGATGTCGTCTAATGGTAGGACAGCGGATTCTGGTTCCGTACGTGAGGGTTCAACTCCTTCCATCCCAGCCACATTTAGGGGCGGACTTTGTTCCGCCCTTTTTCGTTTATTTAGCGTTTTAGCGTTTTAGCGTTTTAGCGTTTTAGCGTTTTAGCGTTTTAGCGTATAGCGTATAGCGTCTAACGTCTAACGCCTAACGTCTAACGTCTAACGTCTAACGCCTAACGCCTAACCTCCTGCGCCCCAACATACTCTCAGCCCACTTAGCAGACTAATCCTCCGACTGCTAAGTTTCTCTTGACAGGATTTCCACGCTCTTTATATTGACTTCACCAATAGGGAGGTAAGATTATGAATACGCAACGTTTAACTATAAAGAGCCAGGAACTGATCAACGCCATGCAAGAGCTGGCTACCGAGAATGGACATCAGCAGATCACAGACTTGCATCTGCTGGCGGCAATGCTTCAGCAGCCAGAGGCTTTGATTCATCCCATTTTATCCAAACTGGAAATCCCCGAAGAAGAGCTGACCAGACAGACCCATGTTGCCTTGCAAAAGCTGCCCAGAGTGCAAGGTGGACAGATATATATGGCGCAAGAAGTATTGGACATCCTGCACAGTGCGGAAAAAGAAGCCGACCGCCTGGGGGACGATTATATCAGCGGAGAGCACATACTTTTGGCCATGCTGGACGGGAAAGGCGAAGCAGCCCAGGCCCTCAAATCCCATGGCCTTACTACAGACAAGCTGATGAGCGCTCTCAAAGAAGTGAGAGGCAATCAGCGGGTCACAGATCAGAATCCCGAAGCCAAGTATCAGGCCCTGGAAAAATACGCCCGCAATCTGACGCGGCTGGCCCGCACCGAAAAGCTGGACCCTGTAATTGGTCGCGATGAAGAGATTCGCCGCACCATGCAGATTCTTTCCCGCCGGCGTAAAAACAATCCCATCTTAATCGGCGAACCGGGGGTGGGGAAGACCGCTATTGCGGAGGGTTTGGCCCGTCGGATCGTGGCGCGGGATGTTCCGGAAAATCTCAAAGGTAAAGACCTGCTGGAACTGGATATGGCCGCGCTGGTAGCCGGGGCAAAATTCCGCGGAGAATTTGAAGAACGTCTGAAAGCGGTGCTTTCCGAAGTGGAAAAGTCCAATGGCCAGGTCATCCTCTTTATCGATGAAATCCACACCGTGGTAGGAGCAGGTTCCGCAGAAGGTTCTGTGGATGCCTCCAATATGCTCAAGCCCGCTTTGGCACGGGGCACGCTGCATTGCATTGGCGCCACTACCATCGACGAATATCGCAAATACATCGAAAAAGATGCCGCTTTGGAACGCCGGTTTCAGCCCATCATGGTGACCGAGCCCAGCCTTGAGGATACTATCTCCATTTTGCGGGGCATCAAAGAAAAATATGAGGTGCATCATGGCGTGCAGATCACCGATGGCGCCATCGTGGCCGCGGCTACGCTTTCAAACCGTTATATTGCGGATCGTTTTCTGCCGGACAAGGCCATTGATCTGATCGATGAAGCCTGTGCCCGTCTGCGTTTGGAGATAGATTCCATGCCTGCGGAGCTGGATGAGATCGAGCGCCGTTTGCGCCAGCTTGAGATCGAAAAGTTGTCTTTGGCCAAGGAGAGTAACCCGCTTTCCCTGAGCCGCCTCGCCAAGGTGAAAGAAGAAATGGCCCTGCTCTCAGAAGATAGGGACAGCATGAAAATGCGCTGGGAACACGAAAAGGCTGGCATCGAAAAGATCCGGGCTCTGAAAGAGGAAATTGACAGCCTCAAATCTGCCGAGGAAAAAGCTGAACGTGAAGGGGATTACGAAAAAACCGCCCAGATCCGTTATGGTAGCTTGAATCAAAAACAGCAGGAACTCACCGCTCTGCGGGAGCAAAATAAGACCGATCAGGATACCTTGCTGCGCGAGCAGGTGGATGAAGAACTGATCGCGGAAGTAGTCTCGAAATGGACTGGCATCCCGGTAAGCAAGCTGGCCGCCAGCGAAATGAAGAAACTGCTGGGTCTGGAAGAGGTGCTGGCCCAAAGAGTGATAGGCCAAAAAGAAGGCATCACCGCTCTGGCCAATGCCATTCGCCGTAGCCGCAGCGGCCTTTCGGATGAGAATCGTCCCATCGGCTCCTTCATCTTTTTGGGCCCCACCGGAGTGGGTAAGACGGAGCTGGCCAAGACTCTGGCCAGCTATCTCTTTGACACCGAAAAGGCACTCTTGCGCCTGGACATGAGTGAGTATATGGAGCGGCATTCCGTATCCCGTCTCATCGGAGCCCCTCCCGGATATGTGGGTTATGAAGAAGGTGGCTATCTCACTGAAGCGGTGCGCAGAAGGCCTTATAGTGTGATCCTTTTTGACGAGATTGAAAAGGCGCACAGTGATGTCTTCAATCTGCTGCTGCAGATTTTGGATGAAGGCCGGCTCACCGATGGCAAGGGCAGAACGGTGGATTTTCGCCACAGCGTGATCATCCTCACCTGTAATATCGGCAGCCAGGAAATCTATGCTCATCAGGGTGCGGTGGACGAGCTCAGATCTGAACTGATGGGCATTTTACGGGAGTATTTCCGTCCGGAATTCCTCAACCGCCTGGATGATATTATCATCTTTCACAGGCTGGATAAAGCGCAGATCAAAACCATTGTAAAATTGCAGCTTGCCATCCTGGCGCAGCGCCTGGCAAAACAGGAAATTATGCTTAGTTTCAGCGACCGTTTGGTGGATCATATTGCCGATGTGGGATTTGATCCACAATTTGGTGCGCGCCCTCTGAAAAGAGCCATCCAAAGAGAGCTGGAAGATGAATTGGCCAAGCTCTTACTCGCCACGGGATTTGCCGATAACAAAGACATCCATATAGATTACGATACTGATTTGAAGAAGATATCTATCCAGGAAATCGAACAAATCTAAATTCTTCCTTGACAGAATTCTGGAATGGATAATATAGGGTGTATATTGAAATACTCTTCTTGAAGTGCATAGAGTGTAGATTGATTCATTAGATGGGTGGTAGGCTTTTTGAGTGCTACCGCCAGGATCTTGGATATAGTGATTACAGTTTATTAGGCAAGGCGGCTTTGGCAGGCCTTGCGCTTGGAAATTCATTTCGAAACTTAGGTCGGATTCGTAATTTCTTACGAAAGCCCTATTTGGATTTAAACCAAAAAAGAACAAATTAATTAAGGAGTTAACATGAAAAAATGTTTACTTAAAGCAATGCTTGTGGCCATGTTCATGGTCGTCGTAGCCTTTGCTTGGGGTCAAAGCATCTTTTACGAAGAACCTTTTGACACGAACGCTGGTTGGACTTTAGAGCCCAACTGGTCGGTCACCGGAGGTGCTCTTCAATTAAGCTGGTCACCTTCAGTCACAAACTACGATATGTCGGCAACTTCGGCAGATATCGTGGTCCCAGCAACTGCTGGAGATATGGTTATCAGCCAGTATATCAATGAATACTCTGGTCAGGGTACAAACCCCCCGGAGACCTACGAGATTATCGCGCTTGCGGGCGGAACCCCTACGGTTCTATGGACATATAGCGAAGATACCAGTTGGGGAGTAGCAGGTGGACAAGATGTAACTTTATCTCTTGCACCTTTTGCCGGTCAGACCATCCAACTGAAATTCCGCGCTACCGGAGAAACCACTTTCAACTTCAACTACTGGTACATTTATGACATAAAAGCGTATGCCAGCCTTAATATGGACTTGGCCGCTATGTCTGTAACCGGTGAACTTAATCCCACCATGGGAACCCAATATCCTTACGTGGTAGCTGTGCGCAATTCTGGCCTTACCACTGTAAGCAACTATTCGATTAAACTGATGAAGACTGGTGACGTGGAGATCGGCTCTGTAGCCGGTACTGCCATTGCCCCTCTTGAGACCATTAGTTTCACCATCCCTTACACTTTTACCGCACTCGGTACTCTTGAGCTTTGGGGAAAAGTCGTGGCGGCTGGTGATGAAAATCCTAATAACAACGAAACAGCTCACATAAACGTGTTTGTAGTAGCACCTGGATTGGTAGTCGCCCAAGTAGGCGAAGGCACAGCTGTAAACACCACATCTGGTGTGCCCGCCCCTTACGGCACATTCTATAAGAACTTCCGTGAGCAATACCTTGTGCTTGCATCTGATCTCAATGATGCCGGCGGCGGTGCTGGAGCAATCAATTCCATAGCTTTTAATGTAACGGCTATGAATAGCTGCTCTGCTATGCCCAACTACAGAATCCGGATCAAAACAACTACTCAGACTGCTTTGAGCACCACTTTTGAAACCGGTGCCTACACTGAAGTGTATCAAAATGCTTCATTCCTGCCTGCCTTAGGTTGGAATATTCATGGTTTCAGCACTCCCTTTGTTTGGGATGGAGCTGCCAACCTGCTCATTGATGTCGTTACCGATATTATTCCCGGAGCATACGCCCAGAATGCCTCATCGCCTTATACCGTTACCGGCTTCAACAGCTCTCTGCGCTATCAAAACGATACTACTCCGGCCATAGATGGCACCACTGGTACTGTTTCGGCGAATCGTACAAACATGCAATTCATCATGCAGCCTCTGGATACTGTGGACATGAAGGCTGTTGCGATTAGCGGACCTACCACACCAAACGTGAATTCTGCAATAAACTACACTGTATCTGTAAAGAGCTATTGCCCCGGCACTGTAAGCAACTACACAGTAAAGCTTATGAAGGTTGGTGGTGTGGAACTTGCCAGCGTGCCTGGTACGTCTATCAACAATATGCAAACCTTGGAATTCACTTTGCCCTGGACCCCCACCGTGGTGGGCGAGACCCAGCTTTATGGTAAAGTAGTAATGCCAGGTGACCTCAATCCCTCTAACGATGAGACAGCCATGCTCACCGTGGTCGTGATGGAATCCGGTCTGCTGGTTGCCGAAATCGGCAATGGCACCGGTACCAATACCACTACCGGCGGTCCTGCCCCTTACGGCACCTTCTACAAGGCTTTCCGTCAACAGATGCTGTACACGGCTGCAGATTTCTATGCTGCCGGCGGAGCTCCTGGTCTGATTTCTGCACTTGCTTTCAATGTGCTGGATCTGGACACCTGCTCGCCTATGCCGAACTTCACAATTCGCGTGAAGCATACTGATCAAGAAGCCCTTAGCGCTAGCTTTGAGGCAGGAGATTACACCACTGTGTGGCACAGCGATGAATACATGCCCACTGCTGCCTGGAATCTGCATAACTTGATTGAGCCTTTCTTCTGGGATGGCGCTTCAAATCTGCTCGTGGATATTAGCACAGACATGATTCCAGGAAGCTGGACTCATAATGCTCTGGTAGCTTTAACTCCTACCAGCTATCCAAGCTCTTTGCGTTTCCAGAGTGATAGCGCCAATGGCAGCACTGGAACCACAGGCAGTGTTTTAAATAGCCGCTCCAATATCCGCTTCTTCATGATGCTCGAAGATATGGGATCGCTGAACGGAACCGTCACCGCCGGTGGCAGCCCTCTGGAAGGTGCTGAAATCGTGGTGGCAAACACCGTATTTACAGCTCTCAGCGGTGCTGATGGCACCTACACCCTTCCTCACGTGCCAGTGGGAGCGCAAACTGTAAGCGCTACCAAACACGGCTATAACCTGGTAACTCACAACGTTACCATCGTGGAAGATCAAGCTAGCACTCAAGACTTTGCCCTGGCCCTGCTACCGCAGGTCGCCGTGACGGGTAGAATAGTGGGTAGCGATGCTCCCACCCTTGGTATCGAAGGCGCCAGCATCACTCTGAGTGGCTATGAAGCTTATACAGCCATCACAGATGCTACTGGTCACTTCAGCATCCCGAATGTATTCACCGGGCATACCTATAACTACAACGCTACAGCCATCGGTTATGCTACGACTTCCGGTCAATTGGTAGTTGGAACCACCCCTGTGAATATGAATGACATCATTGTAAACGAAGTAGCTTTCCCTCCTCATGGCGTGGTAGCTACCGAATCTGCAAACTTCCAGAGCGTAAACGTAAGCTGGGAAACACCAGTTCCTGGTGGTGCCGGCTTTGATGATGACTTTGAAAGCTATGCGGATTTCGCCACAGAATTTGGTGATTGGACTACGATTGACGTAGATGGCTCTGCCACCTATGCCTTCTCTGGGATTGCTTTCCCAGGCTCCGGCACAGCTATGTCTTACATCGTCTTCAATCCCAGCATGACCGTGCCTCCGCTGGATCATCCTGCCCATAGTGGCGACAAGTTCCTTGCCTGTTTTGCTTCCACTACTCCTCCCAATAATGACTGGTTGATCACTCCTCAAGTCATGGGCGGCGGCGTAGCAAGCTTCTGGGCAAAGACTTATATGGATTACGGTCTGGAACGCTTCAAAGTAGGCGTATCCACCACCGGAACAGCTCCTGCTGATTTCACCATCATCAGCGGTGGTACCCATGTGGAAGCACCTCTGGAATGGACTGAATTTACTTATGATCTTAGCGCCTATAGTGGCCAGCAGATCTATGTAGGAGTCCAATGTATATCCCCAGACGTGTTCATCTTCCTCGTAGATGATTTCTACGTGGGCGATGCCCGCATCCGCACTGCTTCCGATGCTATGCAAAGCAGCGTTGCTCATACTTCAAACAATAGAATGGGCGCCATCGCCGAGCGTGCTATAGTTACCCCGAATCCTGTGAAGACCATGAGCCCCGCTCCCAGAAACACCACCCGCGCCCTTATGGGTTACAAGGTGTACCGTCTTCTGGCTGCAGACCAGGCTAATGAAGCAAACTGGACTACCCTTACCACCAATACCATTACTCCCTTGCAGTATGCAGACAGCGCCTGGGGCCCTCTGCCCTCCGGTGTCTATAAATATGCTGTGAAGGCCGTATATACAAATAACGTAATGTCTCCCGCAGCCTTTTCTGCTGAACTGCACAAAGGCATGATGGGAACCTTGAGTGGAACCGTAACCGAATTTGGCACTGATTTGCCAGTTTCAGGTGCCACTATCACCGCTGGAGAATACAGCGGAACCTCTACTGCTACTGGTACATATAGCTTTGCCGTATATGCCGGAACCTATGAGGTTACTGCCAGCAAGGCTGGATATCAATCTGCCTCTCAAACTAACGTCGTAATCGCGGGAAATCAGACCACTACCCAAAACTTTGTTCTGACCGAGATTACTCTGCCCCCTGCGGCTGTAGAAGCTGTAGAAGCCGGTGCAAATGTAAACGTGACCTGGATGGAACCCGGCACAGCCGGTGGCGAATGGCTTCACTACGACAGTGGTGAAAACAATGACAGCATCGGAACCGGCGGCGTGGCCGACTTTGACGTAGCCGTGCGCTTCCCGCCCAGTGCTCTCACCGAATATGCCGGAATGAGCCTGCATGCCCTCAAGGTATGGCCTGCTCAGGCTGGGACTTTCACTCTGAAAGTATGGACCGGTGGAACTGCCGCCGCTCCTGGCGCTCTGGTCGTGGAACAAGCTTTCACTCCAGTGCTGGATACTTATAACATGGTCGAGCTCAATAATCCTGTGACCATTACTGGTAATGAAGAGCTGTGGTTTGGTTACAATTGTAACGTAAGCGGCGGTTATCCTGCCGGTTCGGACGCTGGCCCTGCTGATGAAGGCTTTGGCAACATGATGTTCTTCAACGGCGTATGGGATACCCTGAATAATTTGAGTGATGGCCTGGACTACAACTGGAATATCCAAGGCTACGTGGGCTATGGCGCACCTGATCGCGACGGCCTGATGCCCCTCAATGCAAAAATGAATATAGAAACGCACAACGCCGAACGTGCCCTTGACGGCTACAAAGTATGGCGTCTGTTGCAAGGACAAGAATCAAACGAAGCTCAGTGGACTACCCTTACTCAGAATCCGATCAGCGCTACTGCTTATCAGGATAATGCTTGGGAAACCTTGCCAGATGGCACCTACAAATGGGCAGTGAAAGCCGTTTATACCGGTGGAGCACTCTCCAATTCTGCCTTCTCCAATGGTCTGCAAAGACTTACCGAGATCGGAACAGTTGCCGGCTTTGTACGGGATATGAATAATCAGCCCATCAATGGCGCTACTATCACCAATGGTGAATACACTGCGAACTCAAAT
>Ga0265295_1002360_pt1 | contig 30247 bp, 27 predicted proteins | sample Munlansysbiofilm_FD_192503 | JGI IMG/M metagenome (GOLD analysis project Ga0265295, IMG submission 192503) | Leachate microbial communities from a municipal landfill in Southern Ontario, Canada - Methane capture system biofilm | ecosystem: Engineered > Solid waste > Landfill > Unclassified ... | reverse complement strand
TCCTTGCTGAATATGGTCTCCACTGCGCAGTATGTTCTGGCGCCAAACATGAGTCACTCAGGCAAGGGGCGATCAATCATGGTCTCGACCCAGAAGAGCTCTTGACGCGCCTCAATGCGCTGCTTACAGAGCAGGATTGAATCAAATAATTATAGTTATTCTGAAGGCAGGGCTCCATGATTGGTTCCCTGCCATCTCACTCTAGGTAATTCAGGTATGGCGCATTCATCCAATGCTGCTGCACAGCTTCTAGCCCCGCTGGTTTCTCTTAAAGGGGTGGGGGAGCACCTGAGCGCAAAACTCGCCCGTCTTGACCTCTACACCATTGAAGATCTCCTCTATCAACTTCCCGTGCGCTACGAAGATCGCCGCCATTTGCTCTCCATAGCTCAATTGCGCCCCGGTGAAAGTGCCCCTTTTCGGGCGCAGATTCTCAGTGCTGCTGAAGTGAAGACAGGTGGGCGCCGTTCCCGTACGGTGTTTGAGGTTCTTGTAGGTGATGATAGCGGACAGATTGTGCTGAAATGGTTTCACTATCGGCGTGCGTGGATGGAGCGCTCCTACCGTCCAGGACGTGAAATTCTCGCTTTTGGCGAGGTGCGCATGTTTGGCACCCAGCGTGAGATACTTCATCCTGAGGTGGAGTTTGATCCTGCTGCGCAACAAGGGGCTGCAATATTGCCGGTATATCCGCTCACCGAAGGGATCAGCCAGAAACGGATGCGCTCAATAATTCAGGCAGCAGCGATAGATTACTCTTCTTTCCTCCATTCTGATATCTCAGTTTCCCTGCGCGACAAACGTAACCTTATTGAAGTTGGAAAAGCGGTGTTATATATCCATAATCCCCCCCTCGACGCCGATATCCAAGCTCTGCAGGAGCGCACCACAACGGCACATCGCAGCCTTATTTACGCCGATTTTTTTTATATGCAACTGGGGCTCGCCCTGCGACAGCGCCGCCAGCACCAACTCAATGGGCGTGCGTTTACAGTGTCCCATTGCTATACCAAGCCGCTGATTCAGCAACTCCCGTTTGAACTCACCCCAGCGCAAATTCGAGTGTTGGGTGAAATCAAGCGCGACATGATAGCCACAGCCCCCATGCATCGCCTTTTACAGGGGGACGTAGGCAGCGGGAAGACCATTGTTGCGCTGCTGAGTGCACTGATTGCGGTGGAGAATGGGGCGCAAGTGGGGGTGGTCGCACCCACCGAAATTCTTGCAGAGCAGCACTACCGCTTTTTTGCCACTTGGCTTGCACAACTTAATTTGTGCGCCGCACTTCTCACGGGGTCAACGCCAACACGGGCCAGGAGCGAAATGCTGACAAGGTTGAAAAGTGGAGAGATCCATATCATTGTTGGCACCCACGCTCTGCTTCAAGACGATGTGGTGTTTAATGATCTCGGTCTAGGGGTTATAGATGAACAGCATCGCTTTGGGGTGCAGCAGCGCAATGTTCTGCGGCACAAAGGAGATAATCCCGATATTTTAGTTATGACCGCAACCCCCATCCCGCGGACGCTTTCCATGACGTTGTACGGTGATATGCAGATTTCGATCATCGATCAACTGCCGCAAGGGCGTATTCCGATAGTGACGCGGGTGTTGGCGGAAGCGAAGCGGGAAGGGTTATACTCCTTTGTCAAAGAGCAGGCTCAGGCTGGGCTCCAGAGCTACTTCATCTTCCCCCTTGTGGAGGAATCTGAAACCCTGGAGCTTAAAGCGGCGGAAGATGCCTTTACCCACCTGCAAGAGAAACTTGGAGCTGGGTGCAGGGTTGGCTTGCTGCATGGACGTATGCGCAGCGGGGATAAAGAGGAGGTTATGCTGCGCTTTAAACAAGGGGAATTAGACGTACTTGTAGCCACAACAGTTATCGAGGTGGGGATTGATGTGCCCAATGCCACGGTTATGGTGATCGAACACGCAGAGCGCTTTGGTTTGGCGCAGCTACACCAGTTACGCGGACGGGTAGGGCGGGGGACAGAGAAAAGCTATTGTTTTTTGTTCCACTCTCCCACCTGTTCTGCCCAAGGGCTTGAGCGCTTACATGTGTTAGAGCGCTATCGCGATGGCTTTAATATTGCAGAAGCCGATCTGAATATGCGTGGGCCAGGGGAGTATCTCGGCACCCAGCAGTCTGGATTGCCGGAATTCAGGGTTGCAGATTTGCTGGCAGATAGGCAGATTCTCGAACACGCGCGTGCTGACGCCTTCAACTGGATTGCACACCACCACCTGAGCGAACCTGAATCTGTAGCGATGCTCCAGACCATGGAGCGGCGCTGGGGCAAGAAACTTGAACTTGCCGGAGCAGGCTAAGGCCCACAGCAGGCTAAGGAATATCCTGCTGCGACTCTGAGCGCATATTTACTTTGAAAAACTCAACAATTCTGCGCTCAAATTCAGCCGCCATGTTGGTGTGGAACGCCACATGCCCTAACTCAGTTTCAAACCAATATTGCGTGGCCGCGCCGCCAGCTTCATAGAGTTGTTGCGCCCCTTGTGGGTTTACCACTTGGTCAGCACCTCCCATAAGGATCAGCGCAGGCTTGTGCTGCAGTTTTTCCATCATCAACAGCGGAGAGATATGTGCTGCATCAAGATCAACATAGGGAAGGCTGAACATCCGGATCAAGGGGACAAACGGAAAAGGGGGGAGCCCGGTGAAGTATTTTATCCCCTGCCTTAAACTGTGCCGCACACTCGCATATGGCGACTGCGCCACCACCGCTTCGATCCGTGCATCGCGTGCGGCATAACACAACGCCAGAGCGCCCCCCATAGAGTTGCCCAGCAGCCCCAGACGTATCTGGGGTTCTGCGAGTGCGACAAAGTCGGCCGCGGCTTGGATATCGTACAACTCATGGCTGCCAAAGGTTATCAGTTCCCCTTCGCTATCGCCATGCGCACGCAGGTCGGGGATAATGACCCCGAAACCGTGGCGCACCAGCATTGCGGCAATGGAAGCCATCTCCCCGCTGTCGCTTTTGTAGCCATGGAGCAAAATTACACTTGCTCCCGAGGTTGAAGGGACGTGCCACGCAACGAGGTTAAACTTATCCGCAGTGGTTAGTTCTACGCGCCGGGGGGATAGGTCGTTGAGTTTAAATTTATACAGAGGGTGTTTTTCCGGTTCCTCTTGATAACGCAATGCGCGTATCTCTGGCGGATTAAACAGGAGCTCGCGGGTGTTTTTGTACGAAATACCAAGAACAACGGCTACCGCAATGCCTATAAGTGCGGAAGAGATCCATAAGGACCATAAGGATGTGGACATAGGTTCACCTGATGCTTTAAGTTGAGCGTTTTAAATAGTTAAACAGTTTTGCCAACTTTCATGGCTAACTAACTGTTCGATAACGACGTTTCCGCGCGTGTGCGTGGAGACGGAAGGTTTAAGTAGCATGAAACTTTAATATCCTGCAGGAGAATATCACATGAGTGAAGACAGTAAGAAAATTATCTACTCTATGATGCGAGTAAGCAAGTACTACAACAAACAGCCTGTTATCAAGGACATTTCGCTGTCCTATTTTTATGGCGCCAAAATAGGGGTGCTGGGGCTCAATGGTTCAGGGAAGAGTACCCTGTTGCGGATTATGGCTGGGGTAGATACAGAATTTAACGGCGAAGCGGTTCTATCTGATGGATACAGTGTTGGGTATCTGGAACAGGAGCCACAGCTGGATGAAGATAAAACCGTGCGTGAATGTGTGGAAGAGGCAGTGCAGGAAACGGTAGATCTGCTCAAGGAGTTTGAAAAGATCAATATGAAGTTCGCCGAACCTATGGATGATGATGCTATGACCGCATTGTGCGAGCGTCAAGCCGTGGTGCAGGGGCGTCTGGACGACCTGGATGCATGGGAGCTGGATTCGCGCCTTGAACTCGCGATGGATGCGCTGCGCTGCCCCCCTTCAGATACAGAGGTAAAGGTGCTCTCCGGCGGAGAAAAGCGTCGCGTGGCGCTGTGCCGCTTACTGTTACAGAAGCCGGACATTTTGCTGTTGGACGAGCCAACCAACCATCTCGATGCAGAAACAGTTGGGTGGTTAGAGCAGCATCTGCAGCGCTACCAAGGCACCGTCATTGCTGTTACCCATGACCGCTACTTCCTCGACAACGTTGCCGGCTGGATTTTAGAGTTGGACCGGGGAGAGGGGATTCCGTGGAAAGGGAACTACTCCTCGTGGTTGGAGCAGAAGACCAAGCGCCTGCAGAACGAAGAGAAAGCTGAATCTGCGCGCCAGCGCACCTTGCAGCGCGAGTTAGAGTGGATCCAGATGTCACCCAAGGGGCGGCATAGCAAGAGTAAGGCGCGCATCTCCTCATATGAGGATTTACTCAATGCGGAGGCCAAGGAGCGGCAGAAAGATCTGGAGTTTTTTATCCCTTCTGGTCCGCGTCTCGGTAATGTGGTGATCGAGGCGGAGCATGTGCGTAAGGGGTATGGTGACCGACTCTTGATCGAAGATATGAATTTTATGCTGCCTCGTGGTGGTATCGTCGGAATAATTGGCCCTAATGGTGCGGGTAAAACCACGCTTTTCCGCATGATCACCGGACAGGAAAAACCTGACAGCGGCACCTTAAGTATTGGTGAGACGGTAAAGCTTGCATATGTAGATCAAAGCCGTGACAGCCTTGATGGGGATAAAACCATCTGGGAAGAGATCAGCGGCGGACAGGAAATAATGGAACTTGGCGAACGCGAAGTGAACTCGCGCGCGTATGTAAGTCACTTTAATTTTTCCGGCAGTGATCAACAGAAAAAGGTGGGTAATCTCTCCGGTGGGGAGCGCAATCGAGTTCATCTAGCGAAAACCTTGAGCTCCGGCGCGAATGTGCTCTTGCTTGACGAGCCTACCAACGATCTTGATGTGAATACTATGCGTGCGTTGGAGACCGCCCTGGAGAACTTTGCCGGATGCGCCGCGGTGATCAGTCACGATCGTTGGTTTCTCGACCGCATTGCCACCCATATTCTTGCCTTTGAGGGGGATAGTCAGGTGACTTGGTTTGAGGGGAACTACACCGAATACGAAGAAGACCGCAAAAAGCGTTTAGGGCGAGATGCAGATCAACCCCATCGTATCCGCTACCGTCAGTTAACGCGGCAGTAGGTGACAGGTGACAGGTGACAGGGACGTAAGGGCGAAATTTTTTTCGCCCTTACAATCTCACCTCTAGCGCCGTTACTGGTGGCGTTTGAACGGGCGCGGCCAGCGTGCGATACGGCATGATTTTAGTGCTGGCACCATGCGCAGAACCACCGCATACGAAATAGCGGAGGCGAGCACCGCGTAAATAAAGCTGCCCAAAAACAGAGGTAAAATCAGATTCGAACTGAAGTTAGACAAAGATTCAAAGTCAAATTGAGCCGGAAATGTAACGAGGGGAGTGTCAAGCAAAAACCTCCCTGTCCTGTACTGGGCCAGATACAGAAACGGCGCCGTAATAGGGTTACTAATCCACACCGCCATGGCCGCAGCAATTTTGTTTTGGCGCAGAACCATAGCCAGTGAGACAGCTATGGCGGTATGTAGCCCAAGAAACGGCGTCATCCCGACAAAAATACCTAAGGCAAACCCCTTGGCGATCTCATCTGGTTTGGCACGCAGACGTAAAAAAAGGAGTAGAAACAGTTTGAACTGTCTACTTATCCACCACTGACGCCACATAATTCTACAGTATCTCCCCGTGTTCCTGTCTTAGGACGCTAAATCCAGCAATTCTGCTCCGGCCTGATCCAGGGGCCAAGTGCTATATGCGTTAAGATCCAGATCCGCCCTTATTCCATGCTGCAGGTAATATTCTCCTGCGACTGCCAGCATTGCGGCGTTGTCGGCGCACAGGAGTGGGGCTGGAAAGTAAACCTCTACATCATCACAATGGACAAAGGCGCGGCGTAAAGCGCTGTTACACGCAACTCCACCGGCAATTACGATGCGCTTGAGGTTGTGGGCCTTAGCGGCACGTAACGTTTTTTGCTGCAACACCTCAACCACTGCGACTTGAAATGAAGCCGCCAAATCCGCCAGGACTTGTCCTTCTGGCATGGTGCCAAGCTTTTTTAACTGTGTCATCACTGCTGTTTTAATCCCGCTGAAGCTGAAATCATATCCCTTATGCTGCAACATCGGGCGCGGGAAGTTGAATGCCGTTGGATCACCTTGGGTTGCAAGTCTATCGATCTGCACCCCGCCGGGGTAACCCAACCCACACATCTTGGCGACCTTATCAAACGCTTCCCCGGCAGCATCGTCGAGAGTATGCCCGATAAGCTCGTACACGCCAATCTGTTTTACTATGTATAGATGGGTGTGCCCGCCTGAAACAGCTAGAGCAAGGTAGGGAAAAGGGATATCGTGTTCGAGTAGCGGGGCGAGGATATGCCCCTCTATGTGGTGCACCCCCACTAAGGGGATATCCCGCGCGAAGGACATGGCTTTTGCGTAGGATACCCCTACCAGTAACGCACCGATAAGCCCCGGTCCTCGAGTTACAACCATTCCATCTATCTGCTCCAGTGTAACACCGCCTTTGTTCAGCGCCTGCTCCACCACCACCGGACAGGAGCGCAAATGGTGGCGCGCTGCCAATTCAGGCACCACACCACCATATTCAGCGTGAATGTCAATCTGCGACGCAATGACGTTGCTAAGCACTGTACGTCCGTCGCGCACTACTGCAGCAGAGGTTTCATCGCAGGATGATTCGAGGGTCAGAAGAAGCATGCTTCTCTCCGTAACGCAAAAGTAAAAATCACAGCAGATTAGCCGCCAGTTCAGCCAGACCAGAACGCTCACCTTGCGTGAGGGTGATATGTCCAGATATGTTTTGTTCTTTGAATTTTTCCACTACATACGCCAATCCGTTGCTCGATGCATCCACATATGGGTTGTCAATTTGGTACGGGTCTCCAGTAAGGACAATTTTAGTTCCTTCGCCGGCACGGGTGATGATAGTTTTTATTTCGTGCGGGGTCAAATTTTGCGCCTCATCCACAATCATGTACTGGTTAGGAATTGAACGCCCACGGATATAGGTGAGGGGCTCAATCTCCATAATCCCCATGTCTACCAGCTCGCGGTAGCCACGTTTGCGTTTACCCCGATCCTCCACGCTGTTCAGGAGCAGATCAACATTGTCAAAAATGGGCTGCATCCAAGGTGCGAGCTTCTCTTCCACATCTCCAGGTAAAAAGCCTAAATCACGCCCCATAGGAAACACTGGGCGCGAAATGAGGAGGCGGCTGTACTGGTCATCATCAGCTACACGTTGCAATCCAGCAGCAATAGCAAGGAGGGTCTTCCCTGTTCCAGCTTTTCCTACCAGGGTTACAAGGCTAATAGAGTTGTCGAGGAGAATATCTATGACAAAGTGTTGCTCGCGGTTGCGGGCGTGAATGCCCCACATCCCATCTTTATGTGCTTTATACAAAGGCAGGAGTCGGGCTTCATTAGCATGGTAGCGGCATAACGCTGTGTGTGACGGGTTGCCAACATCTACCAAGGTTACACACTGATTTGGGTAGAGTTTGCTCCCATCTTCTTTTGCGACATTGTCAAACTCGAGAAACCCCTGCCCATAGAACCGGTCAACTTCAGTAGCAGGAACTTCCATCTCTATGGTGCCGGAGTAGAGCTCGGAAATAGAGACTTTGTCAGACTCGTAGTCCTGCGCTATTAATCCCATGGCGTCAGCCTTGATGCGAAGATTGGTGTCCTTGGTGACAAAAACCACAGGGCACTCGCAGTTTTCCTTCTCGGACATTGCAATAGCAAGAATGCGGTTGTCTTCACGCTCTGCGTCTAGTCCTGGGGGGAGTTTTTCCGCGTAGTTTTTGGCAAACAGCACCACCCTCAATTTGCCCCCATTTTCCAGCGTCACCCCTTGAGTAAGACCGCCCATTTCGCGCAGTGCGTCCAACTGACGCGATACTTGGCGTGCATTGCGCCCCACTTCGTTGAGATCCTTTTTAAACGTGTCGATCTCTTCAATGACGGTTATGGGGATAACTACCTCGTTGTCATCAAATTTATACATCGCCTGAGAATCGTGTAGCAGTACATTGGTGTCGAGAATGAATTTTTTAGGCATACTTCCTCCATGCGAGGGTGGGTGGTGTGAATGTTATGCAACAATGCTTTTCACCGCCATGATTAAGGTCTGGATATCCTCGTCAGTGTTGAAATATCCAGGACTTACGCGCACAGTTCCTCCAGGGAACGTGCCTATACTTCGATGTGCATCGGGTGCACAATGTAGGCCAGTGCGTACGGCTATATCAAATTTATGGTCGAGGATAAAGCCCACCTCGGCGCTATCCTTTTCATCTAGGGTGAACGAAATAGGTCCAGAATGTCCGGGTCCAGGGCCTGCCCCATACAACGCTACTCCGGCTATAGTGCCCAAGCCATCCCAGAGATGTTCCAGTAGTCGCTGCTCGTGGGCGCGAATTTTGTCCATCCCTTCGGTTTCTATAAATTTAAGCCCAGCCTGCAACCCCGCCAACGCTGCGGTGTTGAGGGTACCACTTTCGAAGCGCTCTGGCATCTGTGTGGGTTGTTCCAGCACGCTGGATAAATTCCCCGTCCCCCCAAGGATAAACGGTTCAAGTTCAATTCCGGTACGGACATAGATGAATCCGGTCCCTTGTGGGCCGAACAGCCCCTTATGTCCAGGCGCTACCAGAATGTCGATATCCATTTTTTCCACATCGATGGGGAGAGCCCCTGCGCTCTGTGCCGCATCCAGGAGGAAGATCGTTCCATGCTCACGGCACCAAGCGGAAACAGCCTCAATAGGTTGGACTGTTCCGGTCACGTTAGAGCAGTGGTTCATCACCACCATTGTGGTAGGGGCAGCGCTGCATGCACGTAGCATCGCATCCGGATCCACAAGACCGTGTGGATTGGATGCAACTTTGATCACTTCAACACCCTGTTGCTCCAGATAGTGGAGGGGTCTGGCAACAGCATTATGTTCCATGCTTGTGGTAACTACGCGCTGGCCTGGCTTCAGAACCCCAAAAAGGCCTGTGTTTATCCCCTGAGTCGCATTGAAGGTGAAGCAGACCTGCGTGCTGGATGGAATGTTGAAAAAAGATGCTATAGCTTCGCGGGTGGAAGCCATTGAATGTGCTGCCTGGCGTGCAATGCTGTAACCACCGCGCCCTGGGTTGGCACCATAGCTACGGGCTACGCTGTCTTGGGTGGTATATACAGATTCCGGTTTGGGAAACGAAGTTGCGGCGTTGTCGAGATAGATAGACAAAGATTTTCCTGCGGGTTAAGTGGAGTGAAATTAGCTAGTGGTGCGGAATGAAACACAAACCATCCCGCTTGATAGAGCAGTTAATGATTTAAGGTGAAAATATCACCAGTGCTGAAGCAAACGCAATTATAAAGTACTCTCCCGCAATTAGCCAGCCGCAGAAGTCAGCATAGTTGAAGGGGGATTATGCTGCCGTGCATCAAGCTCTGATGATGTGCGGTGAGGGGGGCTGAGTACTTACTAATCCGTTAGGGTAAACTTAGAAATATTGGACTTGACGCCACGACATATAGCGGTATAAATTCACTGCACCTACCGCATATGGTGTTTGTCCCGCGCACAGCGCTATAATAACCAACCCCGAAAAGGATAAGTTTGTATGACCGAGCACAGCAGTTCAGAGGCAATTCCACTTACCAAAAATGCACTTACCGTTCTTGAGCGACGCTACCTGAAACGGGATCAAGATGGGCGCACGCTTGAAACTCCGGCCCATATGTTTCAACGCGTCGCCGATGCTGTCGCCCAAGCGGAAGCAACATATTCTGGCCCTGAACGTGTCGAAGAGCTGAGCTCCCAATTTTACGCCATGATCTCCGCGCTGGAATTCCTGCCCAACTCCCCTACCTTGATGAATGCCGGACGCGAGTTGGGGCAGCTGTCAGCTTGTTTTGTTCTGCCGATCGAAGATTCGATGGAAAGTATTTTTGAAGCGGTGAAAAACACTGCTCTGATCCATAAAAGTGGCGGGGGCACTGGGTTTTCCTTTTCCCGTATCCGCCCAGCTAACGATGTAGTGCTTTCAACCAAGGGGGTATCTTCTGGCCCCTTGTCTTTTATGAATGTGTTTGATACTGCAACTGAGACTATCAAACAAGGTGGCACCAGACGTGGCGCTAACATGGGGATCCTGCGTGTAGATCATCCCGATATCATGGACTTTATCATGAGCAAACGGGATCAGAGCGTCCTTACCAATTTCAATATCTCTGTTGGGGTTACCGAAGAGTTTATGGAAGCGGTAAAACACGACCGCGAATACGACATCATCAACCCCCGTACCAATGAAGTGGTAAATCAGATGTCGGCGCAAAAGGTCTTTGACCATATTGTCGATCTGGCATGGAACAACGGTGAGCCGGGAATCATATTTCTCGACCGCCTCAATCGTGACAACCCCACCCCCCATATAGGGGAGATCGAGAGCACCAACCCCTGTGGAGAACAACCGCTGTTGCCATATGAGTCATGTAACCTTGGCTCTATTAACTTAAATAAAATGGTGGATGTGGAAAAAAGGGAGGTAGATTGGAACAAGCTTGAGCGCACTGTGGCCCTCGCAATCCGCTTCCTCGATAATGTCATCGATGTGAATAACTATCCCATTGAGCAAATCCGCGAGATGTCACTAGCCAACCGTAAAGTTGGCTTGGGTATCATGGGCTGGGCGGATATGCTGATTCAGTTAAAAATCCCCTACAACAGCAGCGAAGCGCTTGCCATGGGGGATAGGTTGATGGCTTTTATCAACGAAAAGGCACATGCTGCCTCGCGTCAGCTTGCAGCCCAGCGCGGCGCGTTCCCTAACTATAAGGGGAGCATCTACGATACGCGCGGGGAAGGGGAGATTCGCAACGCAACCTGCACCACCATAGCTCCTACAGGAACGATCTCTATTATTGCCAACAGCTCAAGTGGTATAGAGCCATTGTTTGCCGTTTCATATGTGCGCCAGGTGATGGATAACGATATTCTGGTAGAGGTGAACCCGCTCTTTGAGCAGATTGCGCGCGAACGTGGCTTTTACTCTATAGAGCTGATGAAGCTGATTGCAGAAAAGGGGAGCATCAGAGATTTCGACCAGATCCCAGAAGATGTGCGCCGGGTTTTTGTTACGGCACACGACATCACCCCTGAAGACCATATAAAAATGCAGGCCGTGTTCCAGCGCCACACCGATAATGCGGTATCCAAGACGGTGAACTTCTCTAACTCAGCTACCCGCGATGATGTAACTGCGGTGTACCAGATGGCGTATGAGAACGGGTGTAAAGGGGTGACAATCTATCGCGACGGCTCACGTGACAATCAGGTACTGTCGGTCACAAAAGAAGCTAAAGATGCGGTTGAAATCCCCATGGAGAGCCGCAAGCTGAGTCGTAAGCGTAATCGGCCGCGCAAGCTCGGTGGAGCAACCTATCAGATGGAAACCGGCTGTGGTCCCCTGTATGTAACGATCAACGAGGATCAACATGGTCTATTTGAGGTCTTTACCACTATGGGTAAAGCCGGTGGATGTGCATCATCACAGTGTGAAGCACTCGGACGCCTGGTGTCACTCGCATGGCGCAGTGGGGTGCAGGCACGTCAGGCGGTGAAGCAACTGATTGGAATTTCGTGTCACAAACACGCAGGTTTCGGCAACAACAAGATCACCTCTTGTGCCGATGCTCTCGCAAAGGCGATTCAACAGCACGTACAAATCGATGAAGATAACATGCCAGCGCAGGTAGTGCAGGGTGGAGCGTGCCCCGAGTGTGGTGGCCCAGTTGAGCATGAAGGTGGATGCTGTGTGTGCCGTTCCTGTGGTTTTTCAGAGTGCGCATAGAGGGAAACCATAGATATTCAGTGAGGTTAAGCATGAAATACGAGAATCTACATCAAGTATTTTTAGATCAAAAAAACCTTGAAGGATTTCGCAATTTCATTAATTCCTGGATCTACGCGGACGCTGACAAGGCGTTTGTAGTAGATCCAGGGCCCTTTACCACTATCCCTGTATTACTCGATGCGCTCCAGCAACGCGGCGTTAAACAGCTCGATTATATTCTTCTGACCCATATCCATATAGACCACGCAGGTGGAACCGGGGAATTGATCCGCCACTTTCCCAACGCGCAGGTGATCTGTCATCCCGCCGGGGTCAAACATATGCTTGAGCCGCAGGCACTCTGGGAAGGCTCACTTAAGGTATTGGGAGACGTAGCGCTGGAATACGGAGAGATAGTTCCCGTTCCACCGGAAAATCTCCGTCTCCAGCCACTGTTTGCCGACCAGGCAAAACTCAATGATCTCAAAATAGAGATTCTCCATACCCCTGGACATGCACCTCACCACGTCAGCTTTATGTTCAACGAACTTCTTATTGCCGGAGAAGTAGCCGGGGTGTGCTGTGACACCCCAGCAGGCAACTACATGCGCCCAGCAACTCCCCCGCGCTTTGATCTTGAGATCGCTTTGCACTCCTTACGCAAAGTTATGCAACGCCAACCGCAAAAGATAATTTTTGCGCACAGCACCATGCAGGATAACGCGCTGCACTGGTTGAATGTTGCCGAACAGCAACTGCACCTGTGGGTAAAAGGGGTTATCGAGCACATGGAACAAAAAGAAGATGGTGGGGCAGGGGAGGATTTTATTGCCACTATGTACAACTGGTTGCTCAGGCACGATCCTCAGTTCGCGCGCATTGAAGCGCTCCCGGCAGATATGCAACAACGGGAGAGGTATTTTCTTGGCAACAGCATTAAAGGGATGCGCGAATATAGTGCCAGAATAGATAAAACCCAGCGCCGGGAGATTGTCGCCCGGGCCGGGTTAGATATGTACAAAAAATACTCAAATTGGTGCTGAACTGGCTAGTGGTTATGGCGTAGGGTTGTGAGCCTCAGCCCAGTCGTTGAGTTTTTCTATCACTGCATCGCGGGTTTGATATGAAATCTCCGGGAGGGTGCCACCAAAAGCTTGTTCTGCTTCAGCAAACCCTTCCATAACCCCTTGCATAATTGCACCCAGACGTGCCGGATCCCCTCCGGCGATACCCACTGCCGCCTGAAAAATCCGCTCTGAGGTTTGTTCCACTCCAAAGTAACCATCTGCTGCAATAAGTTGTTGCGCCTCTTCCACCGAAAGGCTTTCGATATCTACACGGTTTTCACCCATTGAGAGCGTAGTGGCAAGACCCTGCTCTTCAAAGATTTTTATTACCAGGCTACGAAATAGGTTGAGTTGCGCTGCGTCAGCGGTTTTTAAATCGGCGCGATATAAACCGGCAGAGGCGGAGGTTTTACCCAAAGTGACATTATCCGTATAGCCTGTGGAGTTTGTAGCCTCAGTTGCAGCAGACGTGGCGCCCTGTTGTTGCCGGTTTTGCTGCATAACACGCTGCGCTTCAGTGCGGAACTGTTCCAGATGCGTATTGCTAATTGTCTGTGCCATGTTTTACTCCCTTCCGTGGGTTGCTCCTGTAGTTTCCGTACTTCAGGTAGTTTCTTGTTTAAATACTTCTCTATTCCTTATCGACACAGGGTTGAGCAAAGTTTACCTTACTCTTTAACTCCCTAGCGCCCGAACCATTTTTTCTTACTATTTTTCTTACTACTGTAGATGGTCACGAGGTTGCGTCCCTTTTTCTTGGATTCATACAGGGCTTTATCCGCACATGAAATGAGTTCATTTTTGCCGAAGGTGTCTGTCGCCGGGTTTATGCTGGCAACCCCGAAGCTAGCGGTTATGTAGTAGGTTTCATTTTCATAAGTAAAAGGATGTGCCGCAATCATGGCACGAAGTTTTTCCGCAACTCTTCCAGCTTCACTGGCATCTGTATCTGGCAAAACAAGAACAAATTCTTCCCCGCCATAACGGGCAAACACGTCATATTCACGGATATGGTTGCGAAATTGCTCAGAAAACTGAATTAGCATCTGGTCGCCAATCTGGTGTCCATGCGCATCATTAAACGGTTTAAAATGATCGATATCTATCATAACCACGCTGACGTTACTTTCATTTCGGTCGGCACGTTTAATCTCTTTATCAAGAAAGTTTTGAAAGTAACGATGGTTATGCGCCTCGGTCAAACCATCTATGTGGGCAAGTTTTTCTAGAAAAGCATTTTTCTTCTCCAAGTCCCTGGTCAATAGTTCCAGTTTGACCGTTTTTTCCACCAGTTCGCGGTTCATCTGCTCATAGGTGAGATTCAATACGCTGAGTTCGGCATTTGCTATCTGGAGAATTTCCGCAATCGATTTTTGGTGAGTGATTTTGATGTTGAAGAATTGTGCAGTCTCCTCAACCTCGGTGTGTACTTCATCCAGGAGTTTCTCCAGCATTCGTTTGCTGATGTCCAACTGTTGTTGCGCACGGCGACGGAATTTAGATACATGCTCTTCCGGACTCTTTGAGCGCCGCGCTTTAGATAGCATGCCCGATAGGTGCACCACCTGACATAGCAGTTTTATTTTTTTCGAATCCCCTGGGTATTTATGTGGCTGATGGTGATACGCTATGGGGGCAATCAGGGTTTTCAGGAAACCCCCAACGTTTTACCACTTCACTGCCAATATATGTATGCTCCGCACCAATAATCTGCTTTTCAATGTCTGAACGTTTGTAGTTATCACCAGAGGCAAGTATTTTATCAACTTCAGCATATTCAGCAGGGTAGGCGCGCGACAGTATCAGCACCCCAAGGTTTTGCAACAAACTTGCCACAAAACCCTCTTCGGAATCCTCTGCGCCCATTGCAGTGATTAACATCCGTGCTGTTACCGCTTCAAAGAGGGAATTCTCCCAGAATGTTGCATAATCGAAGTTTTTAGCTTTCATCTGTTCCGGCTTTAAGAAAGAAAACGATAACACCAGACTGCGTACCGCATTGGTACCGAGGATGGAGGCTGCCTGGTGAATGGTGCCTATTTGTTGCGGAAAGCTATAAAATGCAGAATTAACCACGCGCAAAAGCTTGGTAGACAATGATATGTCCTTGGAGATCAAGGAGGCAATGTCGTTGATAGTGGTTTCTTCCTGCGACGTAATAGTAATCAGGCGTGATGCGACATTTGACAAGGTGGGAAGTTCAGATGAATTGAGAACAAATTCAAGGATTTCTTCCTGTGACTGTTGTGGCATAACTGCTCCAGTTCAGCGCCCGAAGGATAAAATATATAATAAACCAGCTTATAAATCCTATCATAACACCACAGTTGTATATAATGAATAATGTTGGCTCGGGTTAGTGCATAATATGCTATGAGTCGCATAATATATATTATGTAAACTTTGCCGCGTACCGATAGACCGTACCCTAAGTTGCTGTCTTTAGGTACGGTCGAGCCCTGATCGCGCTCTGCTGTTCTGCTCTCTCATCCCGCACCGATGTTTCCCGGGAATGTGTCTGGGTCTTTATCTAGATGAGATTTTCACATTATCTGTCTGTTTAGCGCCGCGGGTCAAATACCCCCTATGAACAGCTTGGCTATCGTAAAGTAAATAATCAATCCGGTGATATCCACAATGGTGGTAAGAGCCGGGCTTGCTACCACCGCCGGGTCCAGCTTCAGTTTCGCGGCGCCTAAAGGAAGTAACGCCCCTATCAACGTGGATGTGACCACCTGCAATCCCAGCGCCAGTGAAATGGCACTGGCAATCCGCAGTAGAGAAAAACCGTCCGGCATGGATGACCCGCCGCCAAAAAAGAATACGCGCCCAAAAGCAATCGCACCAAGGAGTAATGCCAGTAGAAACGCAACCTGAAATTCCTTCCCCAGGATACGCACGATATCTTTGGGGGAAATTTCTTTTAGCGCTAAAGCCCGCACCACCAGGGTGGCGGATTGACTCCCGGTGTTGCCGCCGGTGTCAGCTAACATCGGCATAAACATTGCCAGAATTGCAAATTGCAGCAACAGCCCTTCAAAGTGTTGCACAATAAAGCCCGACACCAAACCCAACAGCGCCAGGGCTATCACCCACGGATATCTGTTTTTGAAATGGTCCCAGACGCTCGTTTTTATATATGCGGCATCCGCATGGGCACCACCAATCCCCATGAATTTTTCCATATCCTCGGTGTGCTCCTGGGTGATGATGTCAAAGGCGTCGTCATGGGTGACTATCCCTACCAGGGCATTCTGCGCGTCGATGATGGGCAAGGCGAGCAAATCATATTTCTGGATTTTATGTGCCACCTCTTCTTGGTCATCCTCAACCCGGGCAAAGATCACCGCCTTATGCATGATTTCATCCACCCGCGCTGTACGCTGTGCCAAAATAAGCCTTTTGAGCGATACAAAGCCCAGCAGCTGGCGGTGTTGCCCCAGCACGTATGCGTAATAGATCGTCTCGCTGTCGGGGGCGACTTCGCGCAGGTGTTCAATCGCCTGCGCTGTGGTTAGCTCTGGAGTTAGGGTCGCATAGGCGGAGGTCATAACTGCGCCGGCGGTGCCCTCTTCGTGCACCGACAAAGAGCGAATATCTTCCCGCTCAGCCTGCGCCAAAGCAGGCAAAACAGATTCCTGTAGCGACTCTGGCAATTCCTTGAACAGGTCGGTACGGTTATCCGGAGGCAAGTCGGTTATGAGTTTCGCAACATCCTTGGAGGGCAGATTTTCAACTATTTTTATTTGCAGCTCTTTCTCAAGGTGGCGGAAAATTTCCGCCCGCAGCTGTTTATCTGCATGTTGAAGTAACGGCCAGATATCTGTATCCGCCAAGAGCGAAATTGACTCCGCCGTAACCGCAGGATGCCTTGATGCGTAGAACTCTTGCAGCGCTGGCGGGTCTGCAGATATAAGCAGTTCTGGATTGGCGTGAAGTTTTTCGTGTTTCATAATTATTCCTTGTGGCAGGTGCAAGTGGTTAATATTGCAGCGAGAATTGGTGTTTGGCGTATGTGTTATACCGTAGTTAAATCTTGTACGCAGGTATAAAGAAGCTCTACCCCTACTGCAATCGCGGCAAACGAGCTTTGTTCTTTTATGTTATGGCTCACCCCTTCGATGCTGGGGATAAACAGGAGTGCTGTGGGGGCTATAGCGGCAAAGTGCATGGCATCGTGCCCCGCGCCGCTCGGCATCTCCATGGTGGTGATATTCAAGGCATTGGCGAGATGCTGGATCCGTTTGCGCAGCGGCGTATCCAAAAGTATCGGCTGGTCGTTACTCAGGGTTTTTATACAGAGATCAAGGCTGCGCGCCTGTGCAATACATTCAATTCTGTGCTGCAGTTCTGCCCCCGCTCGGGTTTTTGCTTCCATGTTGGTATCACGCAAATCAATTTGTAAATGGGTCCTGCCCGGAACCACATTCATGGCACCCGGTTCAACCTCCAACACACCTACGGTCCCGACACCGGATCCACCTGCGTTGCGCGCGATCTCCTCCACTGCCAGCACAACTTCCGCTGCGCCAGCCAAGGCATCGCGGCGCATATGCATGGGGGTAGTGCCGGAGTGATCACTGCGCCCTGTAAGTACGAGGTCAAACCTGCTCGGTGCGGCGATAGCTGTCACCAGACCGATATCTATATTTTCTTGCTCCAGAATCGGCCCCTGCTCAATATGGAGTTCCAGAAACACATGGATATCCTCTTTGCCCAGCACCTCTTGCGCGAGGGTATCTGCATTGCAGCCACTCTGTTGCAGTGCGGTGTGAAAACTTGTGCCTTCAGAGTCAGTAATTTGTCTGAGCTCTTCACTGCTTAATTTTCCAGTAATCGCCTTGCTCCCAAGGGTTGCAACCCCAAAGCGACTCGACTCTTCGGCGCAGAAACTGATAACTCTTACAGAACGCTGGAGTTGGATATCGTTGGCACGCAGGCGCCGTACCACTTCAATTCCTGCCAACACTCCGATAACACCGTCGTAATGCCCTCCATGCGGCACCGTATCCAGATGGGAGCCGATAACTACATGGGGAAGCTCCGGGCGTGATCCTTGGAGCACACCATGAATATTTCCCACCGCATCGATGTGCACCTCCAGCCCTGCAGCACCCATGGTTTTAATGAGATAAGCACGCGCTTCGTGGTCCGCCTTGGTGAGGGCTAAGCGCGTCACTCCGCCGTTATCTAGAATGCCGCACTGGGCGATGGAATTAAAGTCGTGTCTGAAATTGTGCATAGTTGAATTTTCCTAAAGCTGCCAAAGTATTCCGAACTTCCCAAGTGTCAGATTACCATGGTACTCTATGGCGGATTCTGAACGCGCAGGTTTTGCAGATAATAGCGCTATCAAGGGCACAACGGCAACATCAGCCGTAGAATAAAATACCTTGTCATATAAAAAATGGACAAAACATGGAGGAAGTTATGGGTAAAAATATGGGTAAAAAGCTTATTATTGGATTTGTTTTGAGTTTGGCAGTGTTTGGGGCACATGACAAAGCCGCTGCGACAGGTTTTCAGTTAAGTCTAACCCCTGATATTGCTATCCATCCAGACACCACCCGCATCAACGGGATTGCCCTCAATATCTGGGGACAGAACCCCCAGCGTGCCCTGGCGCTTGGGTTTATAAACGGCTCCTCGCATGTCAGTTCAGGGGTAAGCTTGGGGCTGCTTGCAAACTATGCGCAAGACTACTCCGGTGCCCACCTTGCCTGGTTTGCCAACTATACCTCGGGGCGTTTTTCCGGTCTGCAACTGAGTGCCTTCAACTACGCCACCCACTTGAACGGGGTGCAACTCGGCTTGGTGAACTTTTCCGAAACGGTTGAAAAAGGCTTGCAGGTTGGGCTGCTCAACATCATGAAAAACAACGTCTACTGGTTCGGTGCCATGCCGGAACAGGTCGCCCCTATGATGGTGCTGGTCAACTGGCGTTATTAAGCAGAGATCAACGTACCTGCCCTGCCCCTGCGCTGACATCTTTTAGGGATAGACTTATGCGGTTGCGCTTTTCATCAATAGCGAGCACACGCACAGCAACCTGTTGCCCCACTTTCACCACGGTGGCCGGGTCTTTGACAAAGCCCTGTGCCAGTTCGCTGATATGGGCAAGACCATCCTGATGTACGCCAATATCGATGAACGCCCCAAAGTTGGTGACGTTGGTAACTATGCCGGGCACCTGCATCCCTGCATGTAAATCGCTGATTTTCTCGATCCCCGCAGCAAAGGAAAATGCTTCAAACCTGCTGCGGGGGTCACGCCCGGGCTTCGCCAGTTCCTGCAAAATATCATTCAGGGTTGGAAGTCCGATATCAGCACAACAATAGCGCTGCAGATCAATGGCGTTGCGTTTTTCCGCACTCTGCATCAGTTCCGCTACGCTGGTGCGGTTATCTGCACATATCTGTTCCACCAACTTAAATCGCTCGGGGTGAACCGCAGAACGGTCCAACGGATCGGGGGCATTGTAGATCCGCACAAACCCGGCGGCCTGTTCAAACGCCTTCGGCCCTAAGCGTTTCACCTTTTTCAGCTCTTTCTTGCGCGTAAATGGACCGTGTTCATCACGATAAGCCACAATATTGTGTGCCAACTGCGGTCCAAGGCCTGACACATAGGCAAGGAGTGCGGCGCTGGCGGTGTTTAACTCAACCCCCACATGGTTAACGCAAGATACAACTGTGTCGTCAAGGCTGCTTTGGAGCGCGTTTTGATCCACATCATGTTGATACTGCCCTACTCCGATCGATTTAGGGTCGAGCTTCACCAACTCCGCCAAGGGATCGGCAAGGCGTCTGCCGATGGAGACCGCACCCCGCACCGTTATGTCGTGTGCCGGAAACTCCTGCCGCGCAATGTCTGAGGCGGAATAGATCGAGGCACCACTCTCGTTTACCGACACAATCAACGGTTCCGGCTCTAGGGCGCAGTTGCGGATAAAACTCTCGGTCTCGCGCCCAGCCGTGCCGTTGCCAATAGCAATGGCCTCAATAGCGAAGCGTTTAACCAACTCCTGCACCTCTTTGTGCGCCTGCGCGGCTTTCCCTGCGCCAGCAAACGGGAAGATCACCCCATCGTATACAAGCTTCCCCTGCCGATCTAAACACACTACTTTGCAGCCAGTGCGAAACCCCGGATCAATTGCGAGGATAGACTTTTGCCCCAAAGGTGGTGCCATGAGCAGTTCCCGCACGTTGTCGCGAAAGACCCTGATCGCTTCGGTATCTGCGCGTTGCTTAAGTTCTGCGCGCAGTTCTGTCTCCATCGACGGTGCAAGGAGGCGTTTGTAACAATCTTCACACGCCTCTTCAAGCTGTGCAGCGTTTTTCTTCCCCTGCGCAAAGCGCTGTTTGAGTAACGCAACTGCATCTTCGGGGTCGGGGCGTAGCGAAACCTTTAGAAATCCTTCGGTTTCAGCGCGCAAAATGGCCAAGAACCGATGGGATGGAGCAGCCGTAGCTTTTTCGCTCCAGTCAAAATAGTCTCTGAATTTCTGCGCCTGCTCGATGTGCTTTTTAACTACACTGGTGCACAGATGCGCTTTGGCTAAGAACAGCGCCCGCATCTGTGCACGTGTGGCGGGGTCTTCATTTATGTGCTCCGCGACGATGTCACGCGCCCCAGCCAGGGCAGCAGCACCTGTATCCACCCCCAGCGCCGGATTGATGAAACCCGGTGCTGCCTGCTTTGCATCCTCTGTGCTGGTTAGGATAAGCTGCGCCAGCGGTTCGAGTCCCCGTTCGCGTGCAATGGTGGCACGGGTGCGGCGCTTAACCCGATGTGGCAGGTAGATATCTTCCAGCTCTTTCAAGCTTGTTGCCGCCTCAATCTGATGCTTGAGGTCGCCATGGTAGAGCTCCCGTTCTTCCAGCGAGGTGATAATAGCTGCACGCCGTTGCTCCCGTTCCACCATGCGCATGCGCGCATCCCGAATAGCGGCGATCGCCTCTTCATCCATACTGCCGGTGAGTTCTTTGCGGTAGCGCGCGATAAACGGCAAGGTTGCGCCGCTGTCGAGGAGTTCAAGGACCGCGTTCACCCCTTTAGGGTTTAGCTTCAAATCTGTTGCGATGGTTTTTACCATATCGAGTTGCATAGATGTTCTATAACCACAGCACTGCTGTGACTCCTTTTATTCAGCTAGAAAGCAGGCGGGATCTTTTGCATTGAACGGGTCATGCCCGTAGCCGTAGGTTACTGCCGGGCACCCGCCACACACCGGGCGCAACCGGCAGTCGATGCAGGCAGCTGAACCGCGCCGGTATGCTTTAGCTTTTTCGGCGGAATAGATCTCTTCCAGGCTACTGTGGAGGATATTGCCGATAGGTGACGGATATTTACGACACGCATGAACCTCACCACTTGGCAATACAGAGACAAAATTGAACGCCGCACCACAGCCAAAGCCAGTACAACCGCCGAAAAGATCCCTCCCCTGCAGGTCGCGTTCAATGTTGATAAGATTATCTTTCATAGCCATTATCGGGTTTTCCCGGCATGCGGCCAGATAGTCTTTGACGAAGGCCTGATAGTTTGCCTGTTCCGCGCTCTGTAGTGCGGCCCCCTCTCCTACCATGGAGAGGCGGTTGTACGTGAAGAGATCCACACGTTCGCGCAACTCCTGTGCCAGAGGCAGAACCTGATCCAGATTGTCCTGCGTCAGGGTCAGCATCACCATAGCATAGACCTCTTTTTTCTGGAGCAGCTCGAGAAAGTCCATGACTGCCCTATAGTTGCCCGTTCCGCGGATATAATCGTTGTGTTGCTCCAACCCTTCCAGACTTACCTGATAAAAAACCGGTTTTTCAATTTCCAGGATCTGTTCTAAGCTATGTTCATTTACCGGATTCCCCAGGATTGCCGGAGTCAGGTTCCGTTCTACTGCAGCGCGGTAAAGTGCTACAAAGGATGGATGCAAAAACGGGTTGCCTCCGGAGAATGACACTTGCCCCGCCACATGCTGGGTGCGACAGAAATTGCGCATCTGCTCCAGAATTGTAATCCCCTGCACCAGACTCACATCTTCCAGCGCACTACGATCATAGCAATGGCGGCAATTCAGATCACAGCGCTGGGTGATGTGCCACTGCAACGTAAAGACCTCGGCGTTAAGAAAATGCTCCGGGGTTCCTTCCGGCACAGGGAAATCTTCTCTGCGGAAATCATCCCTGCGCCGGTGCAGGGAAGATTTTGGTTGCAGGATTAATCCCTTGTTAACCCCGTGCTCAATAGCTCGGTCTAGCACTCCCACCGCCTCTCCTTGCGTGGCTGCCACCTCGCGCAGATTTAGCTGCTCGGCAACCAGTTTCAGGGCCAGAAGATCATCCGCACACGCAACACTCTTTTGGCAGCGTGCATCCTGTGGCAGCTGCCACAGTAGAATAAATTCCTGCCCCGGTTGCGGCTCTATCTCCTTGCGCTCAAGCACTGGCAGCAAGCATCTCCAGCCCACCTCAATCAGGTGCAGGGTTGGGTTGAGGCACAGCGTTGCGGTGGGGATCTCTATCTCTGGTGCGGCATAACAACACTGGTGCCATGCGAGCTCAAGCCGTGCCAGATCTGGGAGATACGCAGGAATGTCTTCTGTTGGCAAAACTGCTTTAAGTGCCTGGGCAAATTCCTCCGTCGCATCCAAGTTCTGCGCAAAATGGTTCTGCCAGCTTGGAGGGAGTTTTTCAGCAGAGCGCGGAAAGATTTTGTGCAACTCAATTGGCATATAAGCTCCAAAGAAACCGTATAGATGGCTCCAAAAAAAAAGGATTGGCCGTTTAAAAACGCCAATCCGATAATAGAGGTATCAGAAGAGATGAACAAATGAAAAATATTATGTTGTCAGTACCACCGGTACTGCTCAGTTAGACCCGCCTCAGCCACCTGGAGCAGGTTTTTTCTTAGGGGCATCTTTATCGGTACTCACGGTACCGTCTGGTTGCCCACCTCAGCCACTTGGAGCAGGTTTTTTCTTAGGGGCATCTTTATCGGTACTCACGGTACCGTCTGGTTGCCCGCCTCAGCCACTTGGAGCAGGTTTTTTCTTAGGGGCATCTTTATCGGTACTCACGGTACCGTCTGGTTGCCCACCTCAGCCACTGCCTGCAGGTTGTTGTTTTTTCTCGGCGCTGACCGCGTCGTGGTTTTTGGATCCTCAACCGCTGCCGGCATGAACCTGCGACGGTGGGGAAACGCCAACTGCGGACAGCAGGGTAGTAATACCCACCCCCGCGAGGATTTTTCCCATCTCTGTGTCGTGCATATGATCCTCCTGAACGTTAAGCAATAGGTTTAGGCAATAAAGCTTTTAGCAACAATTTGTTTTGCCTATAACCAGACTTTAACTGCTCCAACGCAATTGTCAAACATGTGGATCACATAATACTGCAAAGAGGAAAGAGCAGGGGGTGCGATGCAATCGATCCCAGCAGGAGAACACGATCCCAGCAGGAGAACACGGTGCCAGCAGGAGAACACGGTGCCAGCAGGAGAACACGGTGGAGTAGTTGGAGTAGTTGGAGTTGGTTTCGTGTTGAATGGCGGAATGGTGAATACCATGAATGCGGGGGGTAACAAATACCGTATTCAGAGCCTGTTCGACCCGCAGCGGCAGTTTTACATTGCTGTGATGAAACAACGTACCCGCTAGAAACACAGCTTCATACACAACGTATATCCACGCTGCTGAGCCTATCAAGACAGCCTGCATAGCGCGGAAAAACTTAAATTATGGCAACGGAAACGTCGATGCATCTTGGGCAAGCATGTAGTATTCATCCACTTCATGCATGAGGAAACTAACGAAAGCTCGATTGGCTGGAGACAGGGTTGCATCTTTTTTCCAGGCGATTGCCAAGTCGAGAAAAATCGGCGGCTCGCAGGATAGAGTCGCAATATCAGGGTCATTGCGCACCGCCATTTTAAGGAGAAACGCCAGCCCAAGCTCCTCTTTTACCAGATTTCGCACCAGTGAGGATAGATTGGTTTCCGCCATAATTAGTGGCTCTATCCCCTCCGCTACGGCCAACTCATCCACAAGTTTGCGCAGGTGATACCCTTCCTTAAACACTATCAGTGGGGTGCGCAACAGTTCGCGGAGAGGGTGGTGCTTTTTGTTTGCCAGAGGATGATAGCGATGGACGCACGCGACCACCTCGTCATGCAACAGATGGTGGGAGTCAAGCCCAGCTGGGATCTCTCCGCTGATGATACCAATATCGATATCACCTGCTATTATCTGGCGTTGAATATTCCATGCGCTATCCCCGAAGATCGATATGTTCAGCGCCGGAAACTCTTGCTTGAAGGTTGCAATGATTTTCGGGAAAAAGAAGCCGCTCAACATCGGGGTCAGCCCCACCTGCACCTCCCCTTTAAGGAGCCCCCGCAGATCTGCAATCTCCTGGCGTGCTTGATCTACTTTCCGGAAAATATTGCGCGCATTCTGTGCCAGAGATTCACCCTCAACTGTGAGGGTGATCTTGCGTTCGCGCCGGTTAAAGAGCTTTACCTCCAATTCCTCTTCAAGCTTCTTGATCCCGATGCTGATAGCTGACTGAGCGATATTTAGTTTCTCCGCTGCGCGGGTAAAGCCGCCATTATCTATCACCGTCAGAAAAAACCTCAATTGGCGTAGATCCATCTTCCCCTCCTGCCCGCTGGGTTTAACCCTGTTCTGTTAGGGTTATATTTATCCCAGCTATTATCTATAATATAGATAGATTTGATATAAACAATATATTTCTAACATCGAAATTGCTTTGCTATACTTCAAATAACAATAATTTAGCACCTTAATGGCTTGAAAATCGTGCAAGAAACCCTGAGGAGAACAGCATGCCGGTATATCTGGATTGCAACGCCACAACACCTGTAGAACCTTCAGTCGCAGCGCTGGTGACGAGGTTTACGCAGCAGGATTTCGGGAATGCAGCCAGCCCCATCCACGACTATGGCCTGTTTGCCCGCGCCGCAGTGGAGCATGCGCGCAATTTGGTAGGTAAAGTGGTTGAGGCGCGCCCCGATGAGGTGATTTTCACCAGTGGTGCCACTGAAAGTAACAATATGGCGATTCTGGGGCTTATAGAGCACGCACATAAGACCAAACGGCGCCATGTTATAACCAGCGCCATTGAGCATAAAGCGGTTCTTGAACCGGTTGAATATCTTGAGCGCCACGGGTTTGAGGTGGATATTGTCCGTGCCAATTCTGATGGACGTTTTAGCGTGGAACATCTGGCACAAGTGCTCAGACCCGACACCTTGCTGGTATCTACCATGCACGTAAACAATGAAACTGGGGTGCTGCAGCCTCTGGATGAGGTGGAGCAGCTCCTTACAGGGCACGACGCCCTCTGGCATGTGGACGCGGCCCAGGGGTATGGCAAGGAGCTTGAGCAGCTGAAAAGTAAGCGCATAAACATGCTGGCGCTGAGTGGACACAAAATCTTCGCACCCAAAGGGATCGGCGCTCTCATTCTGCGCAAGCAGGATGGCCATTTCCCTCCGCTGCAGCCCCTGATGTTCGGCGGCGGACAGGAACAGGGGCTCAGAGCCGGAACCTTACCGGTACAGCTGATTGCCGCGTTCGGTGAAGCTGCGAAGCTCGCCCTGCGCATGCATGCCGAGCGTGAAGAGAAGTGTATTGCGTTCAGAAAAAAAGTGCTGGCGCTGCTCAGCACCCTGGATGTTGAGCAAAATGGAGCAGAACGATGGACCCTGCCCCACTCCATCAACATCTCACTGCCCGGAATCGCATCTGATCAGGCGATCCGTGCCCTGAAAAATGTAATAGCGATTTCGAGCACCTCGGCCTGCACTTCGCATACCCAAACACCAAGCCATGTCCTGGCCGCAATGGGACGTTCCCCGGCGCAGGTTGAAAGCTCACTCCGCCTCTCCTGGTGTCACATGACCCCAGAGGTTGACTGGGATGCAGTTGCTACAATACTGCACAACCTGCACAAAACTAAAACATAATTAGGAGCTGACTATGGATGTATTTAAACGTCTGGAAGAAACGGTAAATAAGCAATTTGATCATGGCGATCTGCCTAAATGGCTGGCAGACCCTGCCCTCGAGGTGGCGCGCTCACCCCAGTTGTATCAAGACAATGAGTATCTTGTTGAATTGCTGCTCCAACAGGTGGAGGAGTACGATGTTTACGCCGAAGCCGGATGTTGCAAATGGGCGTATGATCACGAGGATGTCGCCAGAACCCTTAGGTGGTTAAAGGAGGGAAAATGAACATTTTCGAGCGCCTACAGAGCGCAGTAAATAGCGCGCAAGAGGAGCGGGAGTTGCCCGATTTTATCGCCCGGGATATTGAAACTATTCTGCAGCAGCGCGCCGATTTTAGCGCGCGCGCGGCAGAGTTGGAACAACTGATCGAGATGCTGAGCAATTATGATACATACGGCCAAACAGGGTATCTCGGCATGGGGATAGATAGCGTTATTCTGCAGGGAGCAGTAGGGCGATTGTTGGAGCAGCGCAGGGAGCAGTAAGAAAAGCAGTAAAAATTATGCTCTTCTAGCACTTTCTGCCCACTGTTTTGCAGGTTGGTATTCAGGTACAATTTCATGCAATAACGCAACGGTACGGGCCAGATCCAGTTTGCGTGCGGTGACGAAGAGCTCCTCCAGCTGCTCCCGGAGGATCTCTTCATCCTCCTGTATCGATCTGGCGACACATATTTTTTCGTGCGTAGTGGGTTTAACCCCCTCCCCGTCCAGAAGCAGCTCTTCATACAGCTTCTCTCCTGGACGCAATCCGGTGAAGACGATATCTATATCTTCATACGGTTCCTTGCCCGAAAGGCGGATCAACTCCTCTGCGAGGTGGAGAATTTTGACCGGCTCCCCCATATCCAACAGATAAATCTCCCCCCCTGCGCCCATACTTCCAGCCTGAAGCACCAGTTGCGCCGCTTCGGGGATGGTCATAAAAAAGCGCGTTATATCCTTATGGGTTACAGTTATCGGTCCCCCTTTGTAGATCTGCTTCTGAAACGTGGGGATCACACTCCCGTTGCTGCCCAGCACATTCCCAAACCGCACCGTAACAAAACGTGTGCGGCTGCGGCGTGCCAGGGCCTGAACTATTTTCTCTGCGGCGCGTTTGGTTGTCCCCATAATATTGGTGGGATTTACCGCCTTGTCCGTGGACACCATCACAAAGCGTTCCACCCTAAACATGTGCGCCGCTTCCGCCACTATCTGGGTGCCGCGGACATTGTTATTGACCGCCTCCGCCGGGTTGACCTCCATCATGGGGACATGTTTGTACGCCGCCGCGTGAAACACCACCTCAGGCATAAATTCGTCAAAAATCGCTTCCACACGCGCACGGTAGCGGATATCACCAACAATAGGGAAGATGCGAAGCTTAGGAAAGCGCTGGCGCAACTCCTGCTCGATGCTGAACAGTGGAGTCTCACCGTTTTCAAACAGCACCAACTTCGCCGGATTAAAGCGCACCACCTGACGGCATAACTCACTCCCGATACTTCCCCCAGCTCCAGTGATCAGAACACGCTTTCCACGCAGATACGCAGAGATGTTCTCAGTATCAAGGCGCACTGGTGCACGCCCCAGCAGATCCTCCAGCGATACCTCTTTAATCTGCTCGATCAATACTGACCCATCAATCAGCCCCCCCACGCTGGGGAGGGTTTTGAACTTGACCCTGGCGTTATGACACTGCTCCACAATGCTCTTTAGGCGCTTTCCACTCGCCGACGGGATCGCAATAACCACTTCTTCAATGCGGTGCTTACGGCATAACTTAGGGATATCTGCACAGGTGCCAAGAACCGGGAGACCAAGAAACTTATTTTTCTGCTTACGCGTATCATCATCTACAAACCCGATGGCGTAGTACGGTAGTTTACGATTTACCCGCAATTCGCGCACAATCATCTGCCCGGCATCGCCTGCTCCCACTATAAGCATCCGGGTTTTTCTCGATTTACCCTCGCGTAAACGTGGGGAGCGTTCCCTGATTACGCGGATTAAAAACCGCATTCCCGCAATCAAGAGAAAACAGAACAGTCCATCCAAAAACAGCACCGTGCGTGCAATGGACTCCAACCGAAACGCAAATGCTGCATACATCACCACCAGCGCCGAACTCAGTACGTTTGCTTTGCTGATTGCAATCAGATCTGCCATGGAGACATAGCGCCACCAGCCACGGAAAAGCCCGTAGTACCAGAATACCGCTATTTTAATCGCCAGCACTGCCGGCAACAGGCGCCAGAACGCTTGCATGGGGAACATCTCAAGCCGGAAATCATAGCGCACCAGAAACGCAAGCACCAGCGCCACTGCAATGGCACACAGGTTTATGGTAAACGTGAGCAAACGTTGGATGAAGACGTGTTTCAACATAAAGACCCTATATTAATAGTGCGTCTAAGTACGGCGCTTTTAAAGGTAGAATAAGAATTTACTCAGATGTGAGCGCGAGTTGAGCCACTCTAAGAACAACGCAAATATATTAACATTAAATAAATATAAATGCTATATGCAGGGGTAAGGTACAAAAATTCAGGCACAAGGGGCAAGAGATAAAATTGAGGCCTGAAACCATGAACCTCAAAAGCACTTACCACAGAGAACACAGAGGTAAATCTGAGGAAAATCATAGACCTAAAGGTTTTGATTTAACTCCCGCCCTTCTCGGTGTCCTCAAGTGAGCGCAGTGAACGGGTGGTTCGATGATCTTAAAAGCAGTAACCACAGAGAACACAGAGAAAAATCTGAGGAAGACCTTTAAAACTATAAAGCTAAAGAATTTGTTTTATCTCCCGCTCTTCTCGGTGTCCTCAAGTGAACGTAGTGAACGTAGTGAACGGGTGATTCATCCGATCTTAAAAGCACTTACCACAGAGAACACAGAGAAAAATCTGAGGAAGACCTTTAAAATCATAGACCTAAAGGTTTTGATTTAACTCCCGCCCTTCTCGGTGTCCTCAAGTGAGCGCTAGCGAACGGGTGGTTCGATGATCTTAAAAGCAGTAACCACAGAGGACACAGAGGAAGAGCTGAGAAAACCGTAAAATCTTTTGAACGCTGATAAAGGCGGATGGACGCTGATTTTAAACCCCGAAAGATTTGCCCTGGGTTTTGAATCATGCCCTTTCAGCGAAAATCAGCGTCCTATTGCATTTGACCTTGGATCTGAAACCTCCCTCCCTTGGCTCCATATAGAACAACTTGCGGGTAATACTTTTGGATGATAAAGTATTACCAACGCGCATGAAAAAGGAGTAACGCTAATGACAGCTATCACCAAGCCAATGTCAGTCAAGCTTGACCAGGAAACACGCGCCCGGATTGAACATCTTGCGACAGTCCGCCGCCGTACCCCGCATTGGATGGTGCGTGAGGCAATTCACCAATTTATTGAACGAGAGGAAAAACGCGAAGCATTCCGACAAGATGGTATCAAGGCGTGGAATGAATACCTCAACAATGGCCAACATGTAACAATGCAGGAAGCTGATGAGTGGTTGGCAGCACTTGAAGCAGGCCAGGACAGGGACCTACCTGAATGCCACGATTGATATGGTCACCATCTGCACTTGCTGATGTACAGCGTCTCTACCGTTTTTTAGCCCAAAATAACAGTACCGCCGCAACACGCGCAGTAAAGGCGATACGTGAAGGGGTAAAGATCCTGGCCAAACAGCCCGAGGCTGGAAGACCTGACCCTGAGATGGATGCGGAATATCGTGAATGGTTAATCAGCTTCGGCAACAGTGGCTATATTGTGCTCTATCACTTTGACGGACAAACTGCGGTTATCCTTGCCATACGACACCAAAAAGAAGTTGGTTACTGAATAGCCAGTGTCAGGATAACTGGCAATAAGCGATAATAATTCATTCGGAAACGCATAACCGAGCCCGATAGCCTATTCTTCAAATCCCCCCCCTGAACGCTGATAAAAGCGGATACACGCTGATCTTAAAACCAAAAGATTTTGACCTTGGTTTAAATCATGCCCTTTCCGCGAAAATCAGCGTCCTATTGCTGTTGAATTTGCTTTGCGTCCTCTAGGGGTACCCGTCATCTACATAATCCGATGGTAGACCCCTAAAGTTTTTTAAAGTTTTTCTGAGAGAATCTTAAAACCTTTGGAAATAAAAGATTGTGATTTAACTCCCGCCGGTTATGTCCGTATAGTGCTGTAAATTAATAAGGCCATCGTGGCCTGTATCCCGTAAGATTGGTGTTGCGAGACATCAACCTAAAACGAGAAAGGAAAGCCACGATGACCGATTATGAGATTACT
>Ga0265295_1002359_pt1 | contig 30261 bp, 36 predicted proteins | sample Munlansysbiofilm_FD_192503 | JGI IMG/M metagenome (GOLD analysis project Ga0265295, IMG submission 192503) | Leachate microbial communities from a municipal landfill in Southern Ontario, Canada - Methane capture system biofilm | ecosystem: Engineered > Solid waste > Landfill > Unclassified ... | reverse complement strand
GTGCGCCGAAAATCGGAAAATCGACGCTCTAAATTGCCACCTATCAGGTTTTCTTGGCAAAAACAGTCAGAAGTGACCCTTGCCAGGAATCACGTTGCTAGCCAGAAAGCTTTTTGCAAGAGGCTCAATATTTAAACCAGTAGAAATCCGTCAAGCCAAGGCCCAATCGTGTAACCCACGGCCAATTAACTGTTTACGTGTGTTTGCTGTCGACAATGAAAAGACGGCGCTCTCCATGGAAAAAACTTTCCATGTACAGCATCAGGCTAGGCATGGTGTGGGTTTATATAAAGGGCACGAATGGTACCGTTCTACCCTTTCCATTGCTGAATGCGCTAACTGGATAATGCATAATGGAGGTAGAGACCTTACCTCCGAATATTCTGTGATAACGCTTAGTGGCGCTTATGAAGAGGGCCCTCACGAAAGTAGCAAAAAAGACTCAACAACCATTTGCCCTCTTATTGTTTACCTTCTTCATCTGGACGATGAAGGGGATTGGTACCGGGTGCTGGCGACCGGCTACGACAGGAAAGACGTACCGCGTTGGTACAACACAGGCAATCCCCGAGAGGTAAAACTGCACCTGAAACTTGCACCGAAATCAGGGGAAGCTCCTGAGGATCGCAACAAGCGTGTTAAATCATTCATGGGGACTCTTGTCTCTGAGTTTGGAAGCATGCAGTCCACGTATGCTCGTAAAACCCGAGCATCATGGAACACTCTCGCTTGGGTGAATTCCTCGCAATTACCGAACAGACTCAAAGAGATTGCGATAAAAAGTGGGGTGGAGGTTCCATCAGGGATCTAGCTTTAAATTCTGGGCAAAGCCTATAAACTCCAGGCCAAAGTCCTGGTAGATCCCCTACGTTTCGAGTGGGTGAATTTTGAGGATCTCTCCCTGAGGATCTATTCGGGGCAGAACGACAAAGGCGAAGGCGAAGAGTCCTTTGGGGGTGCCTCTCGAAACGACAAAGAGCCTAATAAAGACATACCCTAAAGAAGCTGATTCTGCTAAATAGCCTCTTTAGGGTAAAGTTAAGTAGATTGAACAAGTTATAAAGTTGATTTATTGACTTAGGACTTTGTATTTGATACTGGAATTATTAGCTTCAATAATCTCAATTTGCATTCCTCTAAAACCAATAACTTTAGATTCATTCAAATCATAGCTTAAGTCTTGATAAAAGGCTGGTCGTGCAAAATCATCTTTATATTCTCGGTATTGTAATTTGATGGTGTTAGATGATTTACCATTATATAATAATTCTTGACGAAAAGAACCTTTTTCAATCATTGCTTCAGGCTTTAATTGAAGATGCTGCCATTCTTTTATTTCAAGCCAATATTGAGGATATCCACATCCAGCATTACCTTTCAAATAGCCCTGCGCATCTATTACGAAGCAAACTCTAAAAGGTTTTCCCCCCAAAGGTGGTTCTGCCATTAACTCATTTTCAGGTTCACAATAATACAATCCGTTTTCATATTTATATTTTGCTTTAATTTTTGTGCCATAAATAAGCATGGGGAACGTTGTAACCGATTTAGGGAGTTGCATATTTTTATCTGCAACAAAACCTACAGTTTCTAGTGCATCAATCTGGGTAGTAATAGCTTCACCTACAGTTTTAGTTTGGATTTGTCCAATATTTATATCGCTAAATTTTTTCTCAAACGGGACAATCGGGGATACGTTTGATTTTGGAGCAAGTGAGCATCCGACGGCATGTAGACTTAAGATTGATAGAAGAAAGAAATATAAGAATATTCGCATAGTAACGGCTCTCCTTCTAATTAAATAGCCCAATAGAAAAATTGTCACTCCGGTTCAGGATTCATGATTTCTCAATAACCAGCACAGAACATATATTTAATTACAATAAATAACAACCACAATTTTGCAGATATTCCCGGTGAATCCGGACTACTATGTTGATTACCGCATGACTTCAAATCACTCGTCAGCTGAACGATTCACTCAGCTGACGAGTGGTTTCCAGGCCGATTAAAGTTACCGCCCTGGGAGAGAGCAAGCCGGGGATTTGCGCATACGTGCAGGATCGCCGGCGCGGCGAAAACCCGAGGCGGTGACTTTGGCCCAAAGCAGGAGAGGGGGCAAGCGCCAAATGGCTTCTCAGGTTTTTTCCCGGTTCGCTTTGGCGCTGGTTGACCTTTTCTTGTAGCGAGGATAGTGATACCGGGAAAGGGATAAGTAAAAATCAAGTTCCTCCTGGCAGAAAGGGCAAAGGCCGTTTTCCGTTCCTTCGACACGATAGAGCACATTGCAGGCCGTGCACCTGGCCTGAAGTATTGTATTGTCAGCCTGTGGTGGCCTTTCCTTGGGAAAGTTTCCCAGATACTTGTAAAGCTCCAAATTCTGAGAAATCATCCTTACCCCCTTGAGTGATCAATATCAACAGGCAACCGGGACCGCTTGCGGCTCACTCTGGCGCCTCGGTCCCTGATTCGCTCTGCTCATTTGCCTGTTGATATTGATGATCACGCCTCTCTCATGATGTACCCGGCCCGGCGTACCGTATGGATCAGCTTCCTGCCATTACCGCTATCTATTTTTTTGCGTAGGTAATTGATGTAGACATCTACAATATTGGTGAACTTGTCGAAGTCGGAATTCGTCCAGACGTTATCAGTGATGGTCGCACGTGTCAGCAGTTGGCCGGGATTGCGCATCAAGAAATGAAGGAGGGAATATTCCCTGGGCGCAAGCTCTATTTCCCTGTCTTTTCGCCATACTTTCCGCATGACCGGGTCAAGCCGCAGATCGGCAAACCTGATTTCAGCTCCCCGGTCCCGCCCGAACCTGCGAAGTAGCGCCCTGACGCGGGCCAGGAGTTCGGCGATGGCGAAAGGTTTAGACAGAAAGTCATCTGAACCAGCCTCGAGACCGGCCACGATGTCAGCAACGGAACTCCTCGCCGATAGTATCAGAACAGGCGTTGTTATTTTCGCCGCGCGAAGTTCCCTGATGATTGACAGGCCGTCTTTCAGCGGCAATACGACATCAAGGATTATGAGGCTGAAAGTTTCTTCAAGGGCCTTCCTGAATCCCTTTTCTCCATCGCGACAGACCGCGACCTCATGACTTTCCTCTTCAAGCCTGCGTCTTACAAAATCGGCAATCTTTCTATTGTTTTCTATGATAAGGATTTTCATCGAAAATATTGGCTTGAAAAAAAGCCCCGGCAATCCGGGGCAGGGGGAGGATCATCTGTCCCGGCTTACAAAGCGGCCATTTTCGCGTTTTATCTGTTTTGCAAAATCGGGAGATTTGACTATTGAATGGATGTTGTCCCGGCCCTTTACGGTGAAGGTGGCTTTTTCGAGTCCCATAAGGTTCAACCGGGCAACTTCCAGATCGGTTATCTTATCTTCGACAATCTTGACAATATCTTTCTCCGGAGTGCACTTGTAGGCGTTCTGGACGGCCCGCAAGCGTTCCCTTTTCTCCGGGGTGTCGATGGACTCCCGGAAGTATTCCAGCTCTCCATCAATACGTTTCGTCAACTCGGTTCCAGTCAAACCGCCACCCCGCCTCCTTCCTCAATCCAAAGAAAAACCATCGCATGAATAATTGTATATTGACTTTTATTCAATAATCAAGTTATCAATGAAATATTTCGTTAAATAATTTAAATACTTCATTGTAAAACTATGCTCAACAAGAGATTTAACATGCTGGTAATTATCAGGAATGGCCCTAAAACCCCGTCGTTCGGGGCGGGGAGGATGTCAATGCTGCCCTCGTATAGCTTCAAGTATTGCATCACGTAACGTCTCATTATCATATACATTTTTTACATCAACATTTTTTTCAGCCTTAAGAAGAATACTGAACAATATCTGGACCAGGCCCGAACGCGTTAATTTCAGACCTGTTTCAAGCCGAACTCGGTTTATGAATTCTTCGGCCAGATTAAGTACCGGGTCCGGACAGCTCAGCGGAAATTTTGCCATATTGACCTTCCTGTATAAAGTATCGCTTTTGGTATTGCAAAAGTAATACTTTTATGTATATTTATGTTTAGCATTTTCTAAAGATTGTCGGGGGAACAATGCATTGTCCATAAAAATCGATTTTAAAACCAGTGTTTTAAAGGAGTCACGGGCAATGAAAATATTATACTGTTTCACTTGCGTAATCATTTCAGCAGCTTTACCGGCGCAAACAGGCCAGGCATTAACCCTGTCCGCAACAGACAGGGATGCAATTGCCAGGATTACCTACGCCGAAGCCGCGGGGCAAGGAGACACCGGCCTTGCGGCAGTCGTTCATGTAATTCTTAATCGTCTGGCTTCCGGGAAATTCGGGAAAACAACCACCGAAATAATTAATGCTAAAAATCAGTTCGAACCGGCAACCAGGTCCGATGGCTGGCAAAACCTTCCCGCCCTAAACCCGCAACTACGGTCAAAGATAGACACCATCATCAACCTGATACTTGATGGACGCCTCCCCGACCCCACAAACGGTTCCCTCTACTTCCAGAATCCGGCAGTCGTCTCAAGGCGTGAAGCCGAGGGCAAAGTATCAAAGGGCCTCACGCGGTTCAATGGATCAAGCCCGGCCGCAGTAATCAGGGACCATGAATTCTACGCATCCATCCGCTCCGGCAAAAACACTCGAATCAATCTTCCAAAAATCAAGAGTCGTCCGGTGCAGTCATGGGATATTTACGGACAATCCTCTGCCAATACTACATGGGATGTCTTTACCCGATGAAAGAAAGGAGATTGAAATGAAAAATGTAACAGAAAATCCTGCGTCAACACAACAAAAACAGATTGTATATGCCTTTGCCCTTTCAAGCCTGTTTGTCCTGGCCGCAAGTGATCTGGCATATGCCGGTCCTATTGAGGATGGTGTTGACTGGCTGCTTGAGCTCCTTACAAACGGCATCGCCCGCAGCGTGGCGATTATCGGGATTGTCATTCTTGGATACCTGGCCTGGGCCGGGAGGATTACCGGAGAACAGTGCGCAAAATATATCCTTGGGATAGTTCTGGTGTTCGGAGGCGCCACCATTGTTGATCTCATTATTGCCGCCGTGTCCTGAAAGGAGGCTGTAATGGCTCAAGACAACAGAGATCCCCTGTTTATTGGGCCTACACGCCCAGCCATGAAGTGGGGCGTTACCATCGACGGAATTATAATTGGTTTCGCAATGGCCGCAATAGTCATGATAGGCACTGGCAACCCATTCACCCTGCTCCTTTATCTGCCCGTTCATGGTGTACTTTACTTGCTGTGCCTTCGGGACCCCCGGATAATCAGGCTTCTCTATCTATGGGTCGGCACGAAAATGAAATCTCTCGGCTGGCGGTACTGGGGAGCGGCTACCGCCTGTCCCCTGGTCAATACACGTGCAATCAAAAGGCTTCGCTAATGAAAGCATCACCCAAAAAAACAGAACAGTGGGAACGGGAAAACCCGGTTGCTGATTTTGTGCCGTACACGGTCCAGTTGGATGAACATTCTGTGAAGACACAGGGCGGACATTATATGCAGGTCATCAAACTTGATGGCGTCGCTCACGAGTCCGCCGATCCGGAAGACGTGCTCGTATGGAAAAACCAGATTAACATCCTTCTCCGGAACATATCGTCTCCTCAGGTATGTGTCTGGGCCAACACTATCAGGAGGGAAACAAACACGTATCCGGAAGGAGAATTCGGTTGGGAACTGGACAGAAATCTGAACGGGAAATACCGTGCGCATCTTGCACAGAAAACGATGATGGTCAACGAGCTATATCTGACCGTCATTTACCGTCAGATGGCGACAAAAGCATTCGGGTTTATTTCCCGCATGGAAAAAAATCATGACGTACTGAACCAGCAGCAAAGAGAAGCATTGGAAAAACTGAACGAAATAGTGGCAATCGTGACAAATTCCCTAAACTCCTACGGCCCTCGAATCCTTGGAATCTATCTCTATAAAGACCGGTTGCATTCGGAAGTTCTGGAGTTTCTGGACTTCCTTGTTAATGGCGATTGGACACGGAGGACTCTGCCCAAAAAGCCATTGAATGATTGCCTGTCCAGAAACCGCCTCTTTTTTGGCTCCGACGCCCTGGAATTGCGTGGACTGGTTGACAGAAAGGTAGGCGCTATTTTGGGAATCGCCGAGTACCCGGAAGGGACGGAACCCGGACTGCTCAATGCTCTCTTGTCCGCGCCGTTTCCCTTCATAATGACCCAGAGTTTCCAGTTTCTCAGCAAGCCTGTTGCCACGGAACTGCTTTTGCGGCAGCAGCGGCGTCTGAAAACGGCCGGGGATCTGGCTGTGTCCCAGGTGGAGGAGATAGATGATGCCCTGGATGACCTGACATCCGGCCGGATTGTATATGGAGAGCACCACCTGTCATTAACGGTATTCGGCAAGGACGCACGCGATCTGAAAGCTAATCTGACATCCGCCAGGGCAGAACTCGCGGACTGCTCGATGGTGGTTGCCCGGGAAGACTGGGCTCTGGCCGCCGCCTATTGGGCGCAGCTTCCCGCCAATTTCCGCTACCGTCCCCGACCTGCCCCCATATCGTCAAAAAACTTCGCGGGTTTCAGCTCCTTTCATAATTATCCGACAGGGCGGATCACAGGGAATCAATGGGGGCCAGCGGTCACCATGTTTCATACGACATCCAAGGCCCCCTACTATTTCAATTTCCATGAGCCGCTGGACAACGCCAAGGCAAAAAAGAGGGCAGCCGCCGAACGGGACCTGGGCGTGGCAGGTCTGCGGGAAGAAACAGGCGAACAAAAAGCCCTTGGCAATACCCTGATTATCGGCCCGTCCGGTTCCGGTAAAACCGTTGTTCAAGGTTTTCTGATGTCCCAGGTAAAAAAGTTCAAACCTACCCAGGTCATTTTTGACAAAGACCGGGGTCTGGAAATTTTCGTCCGGGCCAGCGGCGGGATTTATTCTCCTATCAGGACTGGAGAACCTACCGGCTTCAATCCGTTCCAGATGGAGCCCACGGAAGCGAACATGCTGTTTCTCGGTCAGATGGTCAAAAAAGTTTGTGGCGGCAATTTCAGCAACCAGGAAGAAAAGGAAATCGATAATTCAGTCCGGGGGGTGATGGGGCTACCACGAGAACTGCGCCGTATTGGCCGCTGTCTGGACTTCCTCGATCCGGTTAATCCGGAAGGGCCTCATGCACGGCTGTCAAAATGGTGCGGGAACGGTTCGCTTGCGTGGGTTCTCGATAACCCTAGCGACAGCCTGGATTTCACGGCAAACATGATGTTTGGCTTCGATGTAACGGAATTCCTGGACAACAGCGAGATCCGGACACCGATTGTCATGTATCTCTTCTACCGGGTTGAGAAACTGATAGACGGAAGGCGCTTCATGATGTTCCTGGATGAATTCTGGAAACTGTTGCTTGACGAATATTTCGAGGATCTTGCGCAAAACAAGCAAAAAGTCATCAGGAAACAGAACGGAATCATGGTGTACGGCACGCAAAGCGCGAAAGACGTTCTCCTGTCTCCTATCGCCCACAGCCTCATAGAGCAGTGCGCCACTATGATATTCATGCCGAACCCGAAAGCTGACAGGAGAGACTATGTTGAAGGCTTCCATTTAACGGAGCGGGAATACCAGCTGGTAAAAGAAGAAATGGCTCCCGGATCACGCAGGTTTCTCATCAAGCAGGGGCAAAACAGCGTGGTGGCGGAACTCGACCTGAAGGGTTTTGATGATGAACTGGCAGTAATATCCGGGACAACGGACAACGTGGGACTGTTGACCCGCATCATGGAAGAGCATGGAGAAGATCCGGCCGTCTGGCTTCCGGTCTTCCATCAGAAAAGGAGGTATTTATGAAAAAGCAGAGAATTAGCACGATTGTGGCCGCTGCGCTTCTTACCGCCTTGTTATTGGCTCCGAAGGCATTCGCAGGTATCCCGGTTATCGACTATTCGAACCTTGCCCAATCCATCCAGCAGGTAATGCACATGCTGGAACAGATTGAAAAACTCAAGTCTCAGCTGGAGGTAGCCAGAAAACATTTGAGCAGCATCAAGGGAATACGGGGATTCGCGGGTATCATCAATTCACAATACGACAAAACGGTTTCCGTGGACAGCAATGAAATAATGCGTTCAGAAGGACTGAAGAGCGCCGCTGAAAAAGGATTGGTCGGGCAAATGGCGGAACTTTTCGATGAAGGAAACAGGAATGCCGCGCTACGCATAGGCCAATCCAGAAAATCGCTTCAGCAGGCCCAGGAAAGATTTGATGAACTGGCCAAGCTGGTAGCCAAGGTCGATGCCTGTCCGGATCAGAAAGACATACTGGATTTGCAGGCTAGGATTCAGGCGGAAATAAGCCTTTTGGAGAACGAGAAAATAAAGCTGGCGATGATTCAGGAAAGGGCACAGGCAGCGGAAGCCGTGCGCAAGCAAAAAGTCCGTCAGATGGCCGTTGAATCAACCGGCGAAATTAAGCGGATAGACTGGTAAACAAAATCCACACTTTTTATGGAGGATGGTAATGAAAATTTCGTACGTACGAAATTTAGTAATGATTCTGTCGCTAGTTTTTTTTACGGCCTGCAATCAAGGCAAAACGCCTGCAACCGGAAAAACTCATACTGTAGACTGGTTTAAGTCTCATAAAAATGAACGCAAGATGGTTCTACAGGAATGTAGGAATAACCCAGGAGAATTAAAACATATGCCTAATTGCCAGAATGCCACGAAAGCGGAGTTCGATTCGAGTGAATTGAAACCTATCGAATGGTAAACAAAATCCACGCTTTTTATGGAGGATGGCAATGAATATTTCGTACGTACGAAATGTTGTAACCCTGATGGCTATCCTTGCATTTTGCCTAATGGCTGGATGCGTCCAAGACAAGAGCCTTGTTACAGAAGAAGCAAAATCACTTGAATGGTTTATGGAACATGAAAATGAAAGACAAGAAGCACTTTTAATTTGTAAAGAAAACAATTGGCAGTTAAAGGGCCTTCCAAACTGTGAAAAAGCAATACGAGCTGAAACAGTAGCCAGGATTCAACAAAAAAGAAAGTACAGGAAATAAAGGAGCCACAGCATGGGGCCAAATCTTTTCCAAGGAATTTTCGACCTGGTTAACACAACTCTTGGAACATACATCTATGACACGGCGGGAAATATTATAGCGTTCGTCAATCCAATATTCAGGAATCTGATGATTGTCTGGATTGCCATATGGGGTTACATGGCGATCATGGGGCATACGAATGAACCTTTGAAAGATGGTGTTTATCGTATTCTAAGGCTCACATTCATCATAGCTTTAGGTTTGACTGTAGGAACCTATACAGGGTTGATTGTCAGGTTCCTGTCGGAAGGTCCAGAACAAATTGCGGCGGCGGTATTGGGAAATCCCCCGGCATCAATAGCTATAACACTAGACAATCTCTACATAAAGGTATTTGAAATCACTGATCAGTGTTTTGAACAAGGGGGGGTTATAGATGGGAATTTTGGTATGTATATTCTTGGGTTTGCTTTTATGATAATAGGAACAGCACTCCTTCTTGCAGTAGCATTTTTTCTTATGAGTGCAAAAATGATTACAGCGGTGCTATTAGGCATTGGACCGATATTTATAGCTTTATTATTGTTTAAAGCTACTCAACGATATTTTGAATCATGGTTGAGTATGGTATGTAATTACGGGATGATATTGATACTAACTGCTGGTATTGGAACGTTATCCTTGCAACTTGCAAACGCTTTTATCAACAAATTAGGCTTTCCTGACGGGGTTATGGGTAGCGCAGCGACACCATATGCTGAAGCATTGACTGATATTGATAGTATCTTAAAACTTCTTATCGTCTTTGGTCTAACAATATTGCTTATGCTTCAGGTGCCATCAATAGCCGCCGCCCTCGGTGGTGGTATTGCCCTGGCGACCCAGGGAATTATCAGCGGCGCCATGAATGTCATGAGGCCGGCCACGATCCGTTACAACGCTCGTCAGCTTCAAAGAGAACTCAGGTCCGTCCGAACCGCTGCAAGTACCGGAGCGCACGCATTCAGGAAGGTATTCAGGCAGGGGAATTACATATCAGGTTCTTGATAACTTAAGAAAAGGAGAAGCCCGTGAAATACCTGGTAGCGATAATAATAACACTGTCCATAGCGGCCTGTGGCGCACCGAAACCCCCATGTTGCACAAGCACAGGCATGGATCTCCACCCGATTAACCCGGAATATCTTGTCAAGAACAAGGAAAAACCTGTCGCTGTTAAAAACATTACGAAAGATCGGCTCCGGAAGCAGTAAAAGGGGAATTCGTCATGGAAACAAAAGAGAAAAAAGGGAGGGAGCTTGCCCGGAAATATTTCAAGGAGGCCCGCGAATGGGAAGAGGATACCACCTACAGGACCAGAAAATCGGAACGGCGCGCATGGCATGTTGCCATCACGGCTGTAGTGATCGCAGTACTTGAGGGCGTCGCAATCGCCTGTATGGCGCCACTGAAAACGGTAGAGCCTTTCGTCATTCGCGTGGATAACAACACGGGTCTGGTGGATGTCGTTTCCGTTCTTGCGGAAACGGACGGTAAAGTTAAAACAGAAGCAACCGAGGCCATGGACAAATACTGGCTTGGGCAGTACATCCTCCACAGGGAACGGTACAACTGGGATACCCGTGATTATGACAGGAGCATCGTCGGCATCCTGTCGGCGTCCAGCATCCAGCAGGAGTACGCGACCTTCACGGACCCCAAGCGCAACCCTTCAGCCCCGGTAACGGTGTACGGAAAGAACGCAGAAGTCAGTACCAACATCAAGAGCATATCCATAATTAATTCAGGTGAAACAGTCAACAAAGAGAAGCGGTTGACTGCCCTTGTCCGCTACACCAAGACAGTGAAGAGGCCTGGGGAAGTGGATAACACGACGCAATGGGGAGCGACTATCACGTTTGTGTACCGCAACAGCGCAATGAAGGTCGAGGATCGTCTGAAAAATCCGCTCGGTTTCCAGGTTGTTGGATATCGGAATGACCAGGAAAGCTTGATAGGAGGCTGATGTGATCCGGACCACAAATTATATCATCCTGGCGGTTCTCCTGATCATTTCCGCACCAGTAACAGCCCTGGAAATACCAAGAGGCGGGCCAAGGGACGGACGCGTGAAATATGTCGATTACAATTCTTCCGAAGTCGTTCGGATAGTTGGACATTACGGTTATTCAACCCACATACAGTTCGCACCTGGTGAACTGGTGGAGCACATAGCCCCAGGAGACAAGGACGCATGGGATCTCGCCCCCGTTGAAAACCATCTGTTTCTGAAACCTGTGGGAGACAAGGCGGCGACCAACATGACCGTTGTAACAAACCGGCGGATATATAATTTTGAGCTGTTTGCTCACTGGTCAAAAAGGGGTGCTCGGCCCAAAGACATGTATTTTCAGGTCAATTTCAAATACCCGCAAGAAGAATCGGTTAATGCGCTGCTTGAAGCGGATTCAAGAAAACTTCAGGACCGGATCAGGAACAATCAGCCAGTAGCAGTGAATTGGAACTACTGGGCCAGGGGCTCCAGCAACGTAACTCCGAACAGGGCATTCGACGATGCAAGGTTTACCTATCTGACCTTTTCCAACAACCGGGACATGCCGGCAGTATACATTGTCAATCCGGATGGATCGGAAAGCCTTGTCAACACCCATATCAATCCAAAACATTCAGACACGGTGATTGTGCACAAGGTATCTCAATCTTTCGTATTGCGAAAAGGAGCCTCAGTAGCCTGCATTTACAACAAGTCATACGATAAGGACGGGATCTCGAACACTACCGGCACAACCATATATGGCGTTGAACGGGTGGTGAAGGGGGAAGAAAATGGATCATAAAGACGATCTCGGTTCTGACCTTGAACAGGAAAGCGCTGATCGTGGAATGCCGGCAATCTCGCCTAAAGGTGTCGGCAGTGGAATCGGCAGAAAAATATTGATCGGAACCATAGCGGTTATGACAATCCTTGCATTGATTGCCGTAAACGGCGGGTTTAGCAGCAAGGGAAAGGATGACGAAAAAGTATCCGGGAAAACAAAGGAAAGGAAAGAAATTGCAAACCACCTGGGACCCGCTCCCGAACCACCGCAGCCAAAAGCGCCTCCAGCCCTTCAGGAAGAAAAAATAATCGGACCCAACACTATTGACACTGGAAATATTGTTCCAACCGCAACAGCAGGTGAAAAGGGAATAACTCCCGAAGAACGCAAGCGCGCTGGCGGGGTGCTTATGACAGTGAAAAAGACGGCAACTTCAGGAGCGAACGTCAATGCCGAATCATACGCGGCGGACAGCGCCCAGATGGCGGCAATGGCCGCGGCCAATGCTACAAACCTGTTAAGGAAGGATCAGGCTGACGGTCTTGGAGTGAAACTGAAGTCTACCCAGGTGGACGGAACGCGGGCCAGTGTCCTAACATGCCCAAGCCTTTTCATCACACGCGGTACATTTCTTGACTGCGCCCTGGAAACAGCCATTTCATCGGATCAGCCGGGAATGACCAGTTGCCGGTTGACAAGTGATATCTACAGCACCAACGGAAAAGTTCTGCTCCTGGAGAGAGGCTCCCGGATCACCGGCCAATATCAGGGTGGTCTGAAACGCGGGCAGGCCAGGATATTCGTGTTGTGGAACAGGGTGGAGACACCCCACGGAGTCATTGTAAACCTGGATTCACCAGGTACAGACTCTCTCGGGAGATCAGGGCATGCCGGGTATATTGACACACATTTTTGGGATCGGTTTGGAGCGGCGATCATGTTCAGCCTGCTTGATGACGCTGGAAATGTTGTTTCAAACCTGGCGAAAAGTGGTAGCGGGAACAACATCAGTTTTGACACATCAGCGAGCGCTGCGACGGAAATGCTGAAAAGCGAGTTACAAAATTCAATAAATATACCTCCGACACTGCGAAAGAACCAGGGCGAGCACATAAATGTCTTCGTAGCGCGCGATATTGATTTCAGGGGGGTATATGAACTTAAAACATCGACAAGAACCCGTTGAAGAAAAGGTTGTTCAAATCAATCCGAAAGCAACCTCACTGCTTGCGTATCTGAAAGTTCTGGAACCCTTTCTGGAGGATAGGGAAAATACTGAGATTGTCATTAACAAGCCTGGTGAAGTGCTCACGGAAAACCGTAACGGGTGGATGTCGCATGACGTTCCTGAACTGACATACCCGATATGCTGTCAAATCGCGAAACTGACCGCTACGTGGTCTAACCAGAGTCTCGATGAACGGAAGCCGCTCCTGTCAGCCACTCTCCCCTATGGGGAACGCATACAGATTGTGATCCCGCCTGCTTCTCTTTCGGGAAATATCAGCATGACGATTCGCAAGCCTTCGAATATTGATTTCACTCTCGATGACTACGAGAAACAGGGATATTTTGAAAACTGCAAAATTGATTGCAGCGGGATTAATGAAGGTGATAAGCGGCTGATGCAATTGAAAGATGCCCGGGATTTTAAATCGTTTTTGACGCTGGCCGTAGAACTCAGAAAAAACATCATCATATCCGGATCAACTGGTTCAGGAAAAACCACGTTTTTCAAGTCTTTGCTCAAGCTGGTGCCGAATGACGAACGGTTATTGAGCATCGAGAACGTGGACGAACTGGGGCTGTATAAAACCCATTCCAATACTGTTAGCCTATTCTATTCGGCTGGCGGGCAAGGTGTATCGCCGGTTACGCAGCAACATCTGTTGGAATGCAGCCTTCGCATGAAACCGGACAGGATCTTTGTCGCGGAGCTGATTCGCGGCGAAGAAGCATTTTACTACCTTCGGAATGTCAACAGCGGCCACCCCGGCAGCATTACCACCATGCACGCCAACAGCGCCCGTATGGCCATAGAACAGCTGGTATTGTTCCTGAAAGAATCATCCAGCGGCGGCTCCATGAGCCGTGAAGACATCAAGCAGCTTCTCTTCATGTGTGTTGACATCATCATACAAATCCAGAATGTTCGTGGCCGGCGGATGATTACGGAGATTTATTATGACCCTGAATTCAAGCGCTGCCAGATGGATTAAACCTGCTTTGCTTCTTGGGGCGCTAGCCGCTGCGTTGGTTGCCTGGGCCTGGGTAAGCGGCTTTTTTCTGCTGGAGCTCATACGACTGGACGGCAAAGATGCGACCCCCTTGACGCTCTACCAGTATTGGTACTACTACGCCGCCGAGAAGAAGGTTCGGGTAATGCTTTGTCTGTCCATGGCTGGAGGACTTGTACCGGTCGTCCTGATACTCATGGCTGTTTTCAGCCCCAGACGGCGCAAGCTGTTTGGGGACGCGAAATGGGCAAGCATGAAAGACATCAGGAATGCCGGCTTGTTATCCCGGGAAGGTATTATAGTCGGGGAGATAAATGGCTTGTTTTCCAGAAGGTATCTGACGCTAGGTGACAACTTGCATGTATTGATGGCCGCTCCGACACGCAGCGGAAAAGGGGTAAGTGTTGTTGTCCCCAATTTGCTGGCCTGGAAGGATAGCTCAATTGTCCTGGATCTCAAACGAGAAAACTGGGATATAACGGCCGGTTTCAGGGCCGCTCACGGGCAGAAATGTTTCCTTCTGAATCTCGCTCCCCGCGATTTGCGAACCCACCGCTGGAACCCTCTTTATTACATTTCTGATAACCCGGCATTCCGTATCAACGACATCCAGAAAATCGGGCAGATGCTTTTCCCGAAGATCGAGGGTGAAGCCCCCATCTGGCAGGCTTCGGCCCGCTCCTTATGGCTCGGGATGGTTCTTTATTTACTGGAAACACCCGAATTACCCGTAACGTTGGGGGAAACCCTGCGACAGTTGGCCATGGGAGACAAACGTCTTTCGGATATTCTGGATACCCGCCAGAAAAGTAAAAACCCTTTGACCAAAGAGTGTTACCTGGCATTGAAAGAATATCTGGACACCCCGGAAAAAACGCGGGGATCTGTCCGGAAAGGATTTACAGCCGCGCTGGAGCTGTTTTACAACCCCGTCATTGATGCAGCTACGGCGGGAAACGATTTCGACCTCCGGAATATCCGGAAAAAACGCATGTCGATCTATGTGGCCATTTCTCCGGATGATCTGGATCGCCTGGCGCCTCTCGTAAACCTCTTTTTCCAGCAGGTCCTTGATCTGAACACCCGCGAGCTGCCGGAACAGAATCCGGAGCTGAAATATCAATGCCTGATGCTTGCCGACGAATTTACCGCAATGGGCAAGGTAGGTATCTTGGCCAAGGGGATCAGTTATATTGCCGGGTATGGGTTGAGGATGCTGCCAATTATTCAGTCCCCTTCGCAACTCCGTGACGTCTATGGAGCGGATACGGCTGAAACATTCATCGAAAACCATGCGTTGCGGATTATCTTTCCACCGAAAAACATCAAGGTAGCCAAGGAAATATCAGATACGCTCGGAACTACAACGGTAAAGAATAAAACCCGGAGCCGTTCCCTTGTGGGACGCCCCAGCCGTTCGATTAATGTCAGCGACCATAGCCGTTCTCTGCTGCTGCCACAGGAGGTTATGCAAATAGGAAGGAAATCGGCGATCCTGATATCGGAATATTGCCCTCCCGTTAAATGCCGCCGTATCGTCTGGTACAAAGATCCTGTATTCCGGCAGAGAGGAAACGGGCGTGATGGCGTGCGCTGGCCCTCCCCGAAAGTACCCTTGATATACCCATCCAGGATAGCAACGGGAGAAATCCAGTTCACTCCTTCAAACCTGTCCGCGGAAAGAATACCGGTAGAACGTCCTGTCACAGCTAAAGATATTGCGCGAATTGATGAAATTGATCTGGATAGTTTCAGTTGCGATTTTTCAGATATAGAGATTCCGAAAGAGGAGATTTCCGAGGAAGCAATGGACGGTATCGTGAATAAGTTCTTCGAGAAACTTGTAGCATAAGGAGAAAATTATGGCGGATAGGAATGCCGTTGCGGAACCTGACGAAACCGTGAAGGGAATTATTAACCCGGTAGTGAATTCAGTTGAAGATGGCAGCGGAAATGTCCTCAAAAGCCATAAACTAAGGGAAGCGCCTCCCATCGTAAAAAAATCCTACCTTGAAGTTGACGGAAAATATTATTTCATGGAACGGCCTGATCATTTGGCGTTTGAGGATCGGGGAAACCGCATAAGGACTGACTTAAACAATGCAAAGATTGCAGGTTCAATGCTTGATATCGCCCAAGCCAAAGGATGGACGGATATCAAGGTCAAAGGAAAAGAAACGTTCCGCCGCGAAGCCTGGCTGCAGGCCACGGCAAGAGGAATGGAAGTCAAAGGGTACCGGCCCCGCTCTGAAGACCTTGCCCGATTAAGGAAAATGACTCTGGAAATGCCGCAAAACGGAAATGATGTTATTCGTGAGGAAATGGAAGCAAATGACAAGGCCCGGGCGTTGAATGAGACCAGGAATCTGACTGAACTGGTCAGGGAGCATCCTGATTTGTTGCGCGAAGCGGCAGTAATTACAGTAGGAGAAAAATTCAGCAATAGATTTACCCGGGAAGAGGACCGGCAACGATTTGTTGACCGGGTACGTGAACGGGTTGCAATTGATTACAACATGAAAAGGGAAGCCTCTCCCATATACATAAAAGAAGAAAGAACCATACACCGCCAACAGGAGGTTGAAATTGAAACCGACAGATGAAAGAGAACGAATATTGTCCATGAATGTTGCGGGTCAGGTTATGGATGTCTCCGTTCAGGAAGCCGATGAACTTGGCGCTTTCAAGGAAGACGCTTTAAGCGAACAGGAAGCCCTGGAAGGCGCTGATGAAGGATAGGAGGGCCATATGAAGGGTCAGAAAGCTTATTATGAAATAATTGCCGAACGTCTGATCCAGCAGCTCGAAGAAGGAGCCGCACCCTGGCAGAAACCGTGGGAACCTGGCATGGAAAGAATGCCCCACAACCCGGTTAGCGGCACAAGGTACAAAGGAGCAAATGCCGTGTGGCTGGCCATGCAGGGCCGTTCAGATCCCCGCTGGATGACTTATAAACAGGCGCAAAAGATAGGTGCACAGGTCCAGAAAGGAGAAAAGAGCGCCTGGGTGCAGTATTGGAAATTCACTGATGAAGTGCCCAGGAAAGATGAGAAAGGAAATATCATAAGAGACGGAAAAGGCAATCCGCTTCTGGAAGAGGTTGTTCTTGAACGTCCGAAAGTGTTTTCCTCCAGGGTGTTTAATGCTGAACAGATTCAGGGACTGCCGCCTCTGGAACCAAAAGAGTCTGCCTGGAACCGGCATGAACGGGCCGAAATGATCCTGGCCGGATCAGGAGCTGAAATTCGCCACGACCAGCCTGACCAGGCGTTCTACCGGCCATCCACCGATTCCATTCACCTGCCGGGCCATGAACAATTCAAGACAGCCGACAACTATTACGCGACCGCCCTGCATGAGCTTGGGCACTGGACTGGTCACGCTACGAGAATGGGGCGGGATCTGTCCGGTGGCTTTGGTTCCGAGTCTTATGCCAAGGAAGAGCTGCGGGCGGAAATCGCCTCTCTCATGGTAGGGGATGAGCTGGGAACCGGCCACGATCCGGGCCAGCATGCCGCCTATGTCAAAAGCTGGATAAAGGTTTTCCGGGATGACCCCAAGGAAATCCTTCGCGCGTCAAGAGATGCGGAAAAAATCATGTCCCTGGTCATGAGCTACGAAAAAGAGCGGGGTCAGGCGGACACCAGGGAATCTGACAACCATGCCTCAGAAAACATTTATAACGTTGTCGCAGGGGCGCAAACGGTTTCTTACACCGATGCAAGAGAAGCCGGCGCAGCCTTTTTCAACGCGGAACGCAAAGAGCAGCCGTATGTCATACACGAAATGGACGGAAACAAGGGACGGATCATGGCCGGTACTGCCATTGCCGGAACTTACGCGAACGGAGAAAGGCGGTTTTTGAAAAACCTTCCTCAAAACAAAGAGGTAGATGACGACTTCCGGGCCGGATACTTTGATGCACTGGAAAAATCGGTAGAGGAGAGGCTGAAGATAACTGACTGGAAAAAGGTTAAACCGGCGTATCCTTCTCAAACACCGAAGCTAGATCCTGAGCTGTATGAGGATCTGGAAATGTTGTCCAGGGTTGATTTCAAAAAATCGGCGGACCTCTGGAACGAGCATATTCCTTCCGGAACAGCGGCCCCTGCTTTTGTAGATCCTGAATGGCAAAGACAGAAAAGCGAACTTCTTGAAGTAAGCAAATTGTTGTCGCGGAAATTGGCTGAAAAGGTAGCTGTGGGGTTTCACGATCAGGCAACGCGGGATAGTTTCATGAGAAAGGTGGAAGACAGATTGTCTCAAGGCCAGCAGACGGAAAAATGTTCAGTGAAGGTTAAGGATAACGCCTGCCTTCAGGATATGGACCAGGAACGATGATCAGCCCATCCTGTCACGGCTAGACAAGAGTTAACGTTCTTCCTGGACGTTTTCAGTTTGCCTGGCTTGTATTTGCCCTGCCAGGCGTTCTTTTATTTCATGCCGCTCAGTTTTCATGGGCGGCATTTTGTTTACAAATGCAATGATGTTTTTGGACAGGTCCTTGTCCTGGGTGTCGGGGCTATGATGCAATACTTTGGCTACTGACAGCCAGCCTTTGCGTACCTGGGTCTGGCGTAACTTTATTTTATCCTCCCACGGACGTGCGATAGACGGGCCGTCCTGGTTCTCGCTCCGCGCTTCTTCAAGTATCTGCTTGACCTTTGATTTCTCCACCGCCGGTATTTCACCTTTATCACGTATATGCCGGATCACTTGCTTGACGCTCTTACGGATCACGCCGCGCACGGCTCGGGGCGTGGCCTCGGCCTCGACGCCACGTCGCTGGAGCTGTTCAGCAAACAGTTCTCGCCATTTTTGTGGATCGCCCTTTCTGACATGGAGTCTGCGGCCGTTAAACCCTAGATTTTTGACGGTAAGGTGAACATGCGGATGCTGTGCATCGGTATGTTGTGCCAGCACGTATTGATAATTGGCTCCGAATTGTATTCTGGCGAAATCCCGGGCGGCGTTTTTGACGCTGGGTGCGTCGGTGCCGGCTGGCATTGAAAGGACGATGTTGGTGGTTTCACGGGTATTCTTCTTCCGTTTACCACTATCCTGGGTCCAGTCTTTATGCAGCTGTCGTACCGTCTCCTTGCCTTTAAGTATTTCGCCTTGTTCGGTTTCCAGCTCTACTTTGCCGTGGCGGCTGATATATTCAAGGTGCGCAAGGGTGTGTCCTGTTCCTGTGGAGTTACCGCTTATTTTTATCAGGACTTCCGGCGCCTGATGCGCAACGCGGCTGATCCGGTTACGCAAACTTCCCGTACCCTTTTCACGCTTGAACTTAACCGATCCTTCGAGTAAATCAGCGATTGTATCATCTATTAAATTAGCCAAGTTCCCACCTGTTCATGTTTTTTTCCAGAAGATTAGCGACGTTTTTTTTATGTTCATCTACCTGCTGGGCCAGCATCTTGACTTCAACCCGGGTTAGACGGTTCAGCGCGCGGAAATCATCACTGTAAAGCATGCGGACCAGCTGGTTCAGATTGCGGCCAATAGCTGCAATCTGCCTGTTGGATTCACGCAAAACCGATATTTCCTCCAGGCTGAGAACAGGTTGCCGTCGCAATGCTGCCAGAACCAGTGATCTGACATAGGCCGTACGGTTTGAGTATCCTTCCTGACGGGATTTTTCTATGAGCAGGTTATTGTTTTCGCCGGTCATCCGGATTGTGACCTTCTCGGATTTCTTTTCATCGAATCCAGGTTCGGGAATCTCTTTTGATTCTTTGCCACTTGATACACGGTTTATCATCTGGCGCAGCATGTCTGCCTCTGTTGTTGAATGGTCCCAGCAGAATTTTTGCCAGTCTTTTTTTTCTTGGAGAGAGAGTCTGGTTTCTGTCCTGGGCATGCCGCCTCCTTCTTCGTCAGGGGGATGGATGGCAATATATCATATATGACGGTAATTGCCAGCAATTTGCGAATCCTGCCCTCTCATTCATCCCCCTTGGTTTCTTCGTACGTACGAAATTTCTGCGGGACCTGGATGATAGTTCGCGTCGCCCTTTCAGGGCTCGGCTCTCCCTTGGCTTTGCCAAGGGAGTTGTCTTTTTAAAATCGTCTATGTATCGCACCAGATCAACTTGCTACCAAGACAATCCACTACAACGTGATGCCGTAATCCCTACGTGAATCATGTCGTTTGAAAAACCACTTATGGCCGAAGCTTTCCCGGCCTGCCCACAGAGGGGTTGCCGGGGTTCACTTGCTCTTTGGGGGAAGCCGTTCACCCCGGCAAAGCTCACCCCTCTGTGGACAGGCGTGAGACATTGCAATATCCTGAAAAACAATCTGGAGGACCATTAGTCGAACGCCAGTATTTTTGTTTCCGGCAACCCGAAATATCATTGACACTGCATCAAATATCGTGTATCATATATTCATACATGATACACATAAATACACGGTACGGTTAACAGGGGAGGGTATACCATGGCAAACAGGGCTCCGAGGGAAGGTATAACATACGAGCAGGTTGCGGCCGCGGCCGATGCTATGGTGGGGGAGGGGCTGAACCCTACGATCCGGGGCATCCGGGAGGCCATTGGAGGCTCTCCGAACACCGTGCACAAGCATCTTTCGGCATGGCGGGCCGCCCGTCCCCAGTCTACGGCCATAGCCCAGGAATTGCCGGCGGCCATAAGCGCCGCCATTGCATCGGAGATATCAAGGGCCGCCGCCGAAGCCAGGGCGGAAGTGGAAGCAAAACTGGTCCAAGCGCAAGCCGAGGCGGAGGAACTTTCCGCCGCCGGAGAGCTCCTTGAATCCGAACGGGATTCCCTTGCGGATCAACTGATCGCCATGACCTCTGTTCACAACAGCCTGTCAGGCAAGAGCGAGGAACAGGCCGCCGAGATTGTCCGAGTCACCGCGGAACTGGAAAGAGAGCGGAGCAACGCCGAGCAGGGACGGATGGAAATAGCCCAGTTAAGGAACAAAACCGAGTCCCTGAATGACATGCTCTCCGAAATGAGGACCACTGCCGAAAAACTGTCCAGGGCAAATGAGGAAGAGACAAAAGCCCGGATTGCGGCGGATCAGAGCGCGGCAGTTCTGCAAGCGAAACTGGATGCGGCGCTGGCGCAGGTTGAGGAAGGGAAAAAACGGGAGGAAAGACTGTTGGCCGAGGTTGAAAAAGAAAGAAGGTCTGCTGAACAGGCTTGGGCGGAGATAAAGGAGCAGTACAAGGCCCAGGGTGCAACTCGGTGATCAGCGGGGAATTCCCAATAGCTTTTGGAATTGACACTACTTCCGTTATACGTTAGTATTTGAGCTATGATCATTTCGTTCCACGACAACGAAACCCAAAAAATATGGGAAGGAGAATTTTCCCGTCGTCTTCCGACCCAGATTCAAACCGTGGCACGACGCAAACTACGTATGCTAAACAACGCCCACCGGATCGACGACCTTCGCATTCCTCCACAGAACCGGCTGGAAAAACTCACCGGCAACCGTGAAGGACAATGGAGCATAAGAATTAATGACCAATGGCGAGTCTGTTTTGTCTGGAACGAAGGGACGGCCAGCCGTGTTGAAATATGTGACTATCATTGAGGTGACGCCATGAATAAACTTCCCAATATCCATCCCGGCGAAGTTCTTAGGGAAGAATTCCTGATCCCGATGGGAATCAGCCAGTATCGTCTGGCTAAAGAGATCGCGGTCCCCGAGCCGAGAATTTCCGCCATCTGTAACGGTAAGAGAGCCATCACCGCTGACACTGCTGTACGGCTGTCGCGGTTTTTTGGTACCAGTGCCGGTTTCTGGCTCGGTCTTCAGGCCGATTATGACACTGAGGAAATTGAAAAATCAGAGGCGGAAAGTCTGTCGACGATTCATAAGTGGAGTGCCAATAGCACTCACGCCTGAATAATTCATTGAGGTAAACCCCCACCTCTGGTGGGGGACTCCGAAAGTTCGACAGTTCCTGAAATTTGCAGTTCGCTGCATTCGGAGTTTCTGATTTTGACTTTTTCGATTGCGAAGAGGCCCCTTTGAGGGGCCAGCAATCGTAAAGCCCCCGGCTTTGCCGGGGGATAATTACTGAGCCAAAATACATTGAGTCACGATGCTATTGCTATTTGGCGTGCTGTTCCGGGGACGGGGTGTTCTTGGGGCTGTATATTTGACTGTCTATGAGAGATTCATTGATTTTCTTCTTGGAGAGGGTGATTCCGTTGATCCAGTATTAGTGGTGTCTGGTTTGTGCGGCCATGCTCCAGGTTATACGCCACCCGACCATTAACTAATTTCTGAAACCGGGCTTGATTCGCTGAGTTCCGAAGGCGCCGATCCGCAAACAGCCGGGCCGTTTCCCGAACGGCCACGGCGTCCAGAATACTTTGATCACTCGGATATTTTTTTAGCAGATCGCTAGTAGAAAGGGTTTTAAAATCATCTGCCTTCTCGCGGAAAGGACCTTCTTTCTTTATATGATCGCTTTTGATTGCTTCTAATAAACGATTATTGACCCAATGTGGCGGATCGTCCAGGTAAATTACCGTTTTCCCCTGTTCAATCGCCGCCGTCAGTCTCATAGGATTTTCGAAATCCGTGTTGTCATAGATTTCCGCGTAATTCGATGTTTTGACCGCTTCAGGCATAAGATCCATGACCCGTTCATAACGTGATATGATTTTCTGGGACGGAACGTCGTGGCCGCCTTCTTGAACGCGGTTCTTGATTCGCTCTATATTAATCAGGGGATCATCCGTGCCGACGAAAAAAAAGTTGACTTCATAGCCCCGCTCTTTAGCGAGACGCATGAATTCAACCTTACTCGGATGCGACATAACCGTTTCAAATGACAAGTTGCGGCCCTCACCGAGGGCCTTCTGTCGTCGATCATCAGCTATGGCTTGAGCCTGCTTGTTAGCGTCGGATTTTTCTTGAAAAGAAGGGGCAGGGGTGTTTTTCAGTAAATCTTGGGTTATTTCGTCGGGGTTTATGTATTCGCCTAAATCGAAGCCCTGAGATCGTAGTTTATCCGTGATGGTGGTCTTCCCGGACCCATTGGGACCAGCTATCACAACAAGAAATGGATTCTGTGGTTCGGAGTTCTCCATAAATCAGGCAGATTTTTTTTTAGGCTCAAAGATGTGTTGAAGATCCTTTAAAACAACTTCGCGTCCATCGGAATACGTTTTAACGATTCGACCGTCTTTAGTTCCCGTAATAGGTAATCCTGCTTTCCGTGCGCGTTCAACAGCCTCACGGCCTGCCTGGGCAAACAGTGTCGCCCGTTCTTCCATTGATAAGTCTGTGATACGTCGTTTTTTCATGGTGTCCTCCATTGTTGAAGGATTTGTTTAACATTAACACCTATTTTGTCTTTCGGCAATTCTTTCTAACCCTCAATTAACGCCACAAGATCCACTTCAAAAATATTTACTTCCATCTCGTTCCCGTCATCTTCGTATTTTAACCAGGCCAAACCTTTGTCGCTCGGTTTCCGATCCAGCACCAGCCTGGCGGCACGGTTCTTATAGTTCACACAAACAGCAGGTTTTTTAAGACGTTGGATATTTTCCTTCTTCTCGACAGTGCCCTGGTCTTGTGATTCATTACATTCTTCAGGAGGGCTTGTCTTACCAGATACGGTTTCTGGTTTGTAATTAGCTGTAACAAGGCACTTGTCTGGAAGACTCGGCGGTTCATGTTCATCTACGCTTTTTACAGGTGGTTCCACACCATCATTTTTTTTCAGCTGATCCACAAAAACCCGGACTTCGGCAGTAGAAATGTCATTGTTTCCAGAACAAAAACCGGATATATCTCCAGGAAAATCTTTATTGCTCCGGTGTAACACAGCCAGCGCCTGAATGGATCTGCAACGGCCTGTATCGTACAGATCCCGTATATAATCCGGAAAGTCGAAAAACAATGCATGATCTGAAACCCAACTTGCGGGTTTTCCGATAATTTTTGCAATTTGGTTCTTTTTCATACCGCTTGTCACGCAACGATCTATGAAATGAGCGATCTCTAGTGGGGTAAGGTTTTCCCGCTGAATATTTTCAACAGCCTGATCAATATGATCGTGTTCATCATCAATAAAAGCCGGTATATTCAACAATCCTGCTTTCTGGCTTGCCAACCAGCGCCGCTCACCGTGATTGATGACATAAAAACCATTTTCATTCTTTGGTTTAACGGATATTGGGCTCTTTACTCCCCGGGCCTTGATTGATTCGGCCAATTCATCTAGTTTTTCCTGGTCAATTTCTTTTCGTGGCTGATCAGGGTCCGCCTGTATCTGGTCAAGAGGAATAAACAGAGGTTTTCCGGTCTCTTTCAGGGGTTTGTCGCTTATGAGCTCTGAAACATCAAATTTATCCAGTTCCGAGAGATCAATACTTTTCGATCCGTTTGTCATTTTTCCCTCTTTTTCTAACCATTTATAATCTATTGAAGGGCCAGAGAACCGTACTTTCGTTTTCGCCCAAAGGTTTTTGGGCTTCCTTTATGTTATCCCACCGATTTTCTTGAAAATGATCTGGAAAGCTTCCCTGAATTCATCCGAGGCAGCCCTGGCGCTCGTTTTTTTCAATGCCCACACAGGTATTCCCTCTTTCAGAGCTTCAGGAATAGATGATCTGATGCCGATCTTGGCTGGAATCACCAGTTGCGAATAATCCTTGAGAAGGGCCATCAAGGTGTCCTTTTGCTGCTGTGATCTTGGGTTGAAACGGTTCGGAAGCATACCCAAAAACTGCAGATTTGGATTAAGTTGCTTTTTTACGCCAAATATTGTCTGAAGCATTTTTGTGAGACCATCAATGCTGTACTCCTCAAGTTCTATTGGGGAAAGAACATAATTGGAAACAATCAGCGCTGCTGTCATCCTGTTGCCAAGCCCGGGAGGTGAGTCAATGACGCAAAAATCGAATTTTTCTTGCATATTCTCCAGGTGCTTTTTTAAATGTTTAGCAATGGACAGATTTTGTTTCTCAATATCCACCATCTTGTTGTCTGCCTGGATCAGGCTGATACCATCCAGGGGATCAATGGCAATTTCTTCTTCGTCGAACAATGCGCTGCTGAAAATACCTACGGCATGAGGCGCTAAAGTTTTACTGCTGTTCCCCTGTGGGTCAATATCGATGAATAAAACCTTCTTGCCGGCTTCATGCAGCGCTATTGCCAAATGTACCGCGATAGTTGTCTTGCCAACACCGCCTTTCTGGTTGGTTAGCACGATGGTTTTCACTTGGCATTCTCCTTAATAGGGAAATCATCAGGGGAATAAAGCCGTTCGACAGGAATTTTATTTTTCATTATTGGTTCCAGGCATTTTTGAATAGATTCCGAAACGTTTCCACCCTCTTTCCCATCCAGAATATCGGCAAGCACTTGGAGATTTCTGTTGAACGATTTGGGAAAGTTCAAAAGTCGCCGTTCTGTTTCTTCATGATATTTTCTCGGTCGTCCTATACGCTTGCGCCCGGCCATTAGCGTCATCCTTTCTGTCAGGAATGGTATTGTATATTTTTTTATGATTTATCAAGTTCTGAGAAGTGAGCATGAAACCCTTTAGTAATAATGCTCAAAATAACGCATTCAGAATGCGGTTTGAGCAGGTATTGCGTGCAAGAAAGGGAGTGGCCTGCCCCAGTTAATGAAACGCTGCCAGAAGCAAATTCTGCACGTCTTGGGTATGTTTTTAATAGATTTTCATATTATATCTTGTGAAAAGCTGGTTTTTAGCCGTAACTTGAAGTGTTTGTGTATTTTTCGGCGTTAGCCGTCGTATTCTTTCTAAAAAATGGCAAGGGTTAGTTGTGGCCGGGAAGAGGGTTTATACCATCTCTCCTAACGGCGCAATTTATTGGGTGACTATCATACTGATAAAGGTATGTTTGTTACGTAATTGGTAGTAAAGCGTTAGTGATAGTCCAACATTTAAATAGGTGCGGGGAATTTGTAAAATGAAGGCTTAATATGCATGAAATCTGCCACAAAAAAAGTTCAAAGGTTTTACGGTTTTGGTTAAAGATCTTGGTTAAAGACGGTTAAGCAACTTTTTTGGAACGAAAACAGTATAAATATCAACGGTTTACAAAATCAGTGCGTTAGTGATAGTCCAACAAAACGTTAGTGATAGTCCAACAAGGCGTTAGTGATAGTCCAACAGGCGTTAGTGATAGTCCAACAAACGTTAGTGATAGTCCAACAAGGCGTTAGTGATAGTCCAACAGGAAAAATCATAATCGTGTCCAGGAAACCATATCTTGCTTATCGATGTTTGCGTCGGCGATGATCTCAAGTCTTTCAATTTCAGCGAGCGCCTCCCTCATGTACATGCGGAAGACCCTTATGTTCTTGACCTCGTAGTCACTCCAGGCTTTAAGTTTTGCTAGGCTCACCTTATGTGGTTTGTTCTTGCTGTGGCTGGATATATAGGTTTGAAGCCATTTGGCGAGGTCTTTTCTCGCCGTGCCGATTTGCAGGCGTTTTTCCCAATCTATATAGCAAAACCTGTTATTGTCGAATAGATGCACTATATCCGGGTGTATGACTATTTCGTAGGTTCCCTGATCGTCGTCCTCGATGATTCTGTCAATAAGGTGGATATGTATTTTCTTAGGATTTGATGACACTTTTATCTTTGCCACATGCAGGCGGTCAAACTGGTCTTCCAGATTTTTGTATCCCTTGCCCCCACGATCCTGCCTGTTTAGTTTTCTCAGGAATTCGGCTTTCTTTATAAGTATTGGAGTGCCTAAAGGTTTTTTCCGGGCATAGTCGAGTGATAGTAAAAAAACGTCGCAATCGGACATATCGAGCTGTTTCCCGGTAAATTCTATCACTATCCCTGCCGGCGCCGCCAGCTGGACCTTGTCGAGCATTTTCCTCCGCCCGCGAGCGGTCGGAACGAACAGGGAAGCGCGGGCGAACTCGTTGGGCATTGCCTTCTTGTCTTCCGGCCATAAGGGGAGTTCTATCTGTTGCGCCAGCTCGCCGGATTCAATTTTGTCGCGCAAATCTTTTGGCAGCAGGTCGTAGAGACTTGATTTTTCACTCATTATTGTGCCTCGCTTGTCCACCATTATTTTTTATTGGTTGTCCAAAAGGCTTACATCCGGCCATGAGCGGCATCCTTTCTGTCGGGGATGATAGATTGTTTATATAATTATATACCAATTGTCAAGTTTTTATATACTTTAGAGATAAAAATGTAATACCGTTCTAGCATCTTGTTCATCTGTAATGCACAATGTGGGCAAAACACGATTAGAGCGAAGCGTAGCCGGTTCTGGTTTGCTTCTTGCGAATCCTCACTGACCAGCCAAACGGGGTCAAGGAGGCTTTTTCCCTGGTCAAGGGGGGCCGGGGGCCGGAAAAGCCCCGGAATACCCGAAGGGTCTAACTGAAATCTTAAAGTATTACCTGGGGGGAGTCGGGTGGGGTGATGAAATAGAGGAAACGACTCGACGAGTTGGGTGGTTCTTTCAGTCGGCGAGTGGTTTCCTGGCCGATTAAAGTTACCGGCTGGAAGGGGAGATACCGTTATGGGGGTCAAGCAGTTTTAAGTGTGTATGCCGGGTCAAATGGCTTGTTAGTTTTGATTACACCGTAAATCAGATGTACCAGTTTTTTCATACAAGCGCAGGCAATCACCATACCGTTCTTTGATTTTGCTTTCATTCTGTCGTACAGAGCCCTGACAATTGGATTGTGTATAATCGCCGACAATGCGGGCATATACAGAGCTTTTCTCAGTCGTGCATTGCCAATTTTGCAGATAGCCGATTTGCCTTTAACTGAAGTTCCTGAAGTGTGCTCTTTGGGTGAAAGCCCCATGTAGGCAACAACTTGCTCGATAGTTTCGAAACCTTCAAAGGCGTTGATCTCTGAAAGAATTGCTTCAATGGATGATGGACCGACACCTGGTATTGAGTTGAGCAAATCGTATTTATGCTTGAGAGCAGGATGTTTGGAGATGTGATCTTTGATAAGCTTACTAATCTGCTCAATCTCCTTGTCCAGACACTCTAACACTGTCTGGACGGATGAATTGACCGTTTCGTTAGAGGTTTCCTGACGATTGAGCTCCTGAGTGCGCATACTGATAAGCGCATCACGGCGGCGGCCAAGATCTCGTAGATATTCAATTTCTGCGGGTGGCGGCTGCCAAAGCGTCGGTTCCATTTTCTCACAGAAACGAGCAATCAGTTTGGCATCTGTCTTGTCATTTTTGGTACGCAGCAACTCTGATTGACCGAACGCCTTGATCCGGGCAGGATTGGTTACGCTGACAGAATGGCCGGCGTCGTAAAGAAACCGAGCAAGGGCTGCTCCGTAGTCGCCAGTTGCTTCCATACAAGCATGAACGGTCTCAACATCATTCTTGGCCAACCAGGTAAGCAATGCGGAAAACCCGGAGGGACTGTTTTCAAAGACCTTGGATTTGTATTTGCCGTTTAGTAACAGTGCAACGTCAAACTTTTTCTTTGCTTGGTCGATTCCAAGTACAGTTTTCATGGTCAGCTCCTTGATACTTCAAAGTTCGCTTTGTTCCAGTTTCCCTTGCTAATTCAAGCTCATCCTGAATAGGAGGCTTAAGATACCGTCCAACCTTGGGGAACAAAGCACACAGAAAGGGATCTCATCTCCCCTACAGGTTTAAAAACCTTGGGTCAGGAACAGATTCACCTTTCTGACTTACTTACTCTCAGCGTCCCGGAGTAAGTGCTTGGAGCATACAACAAAAACAAATCTTTATCCCCCCCTGGATCATACAAGGTCGGGAGCTTCAATCCGCGCGAGACGGCCGGCCGGTGACTTTGGCCCAAGCTGAAGGGTGGGGGACTCCCTCCGGATGGCAGGCCTTTTTCAACCCGGCCATTGGCCGCACTGATTAAATCCCGCTTCAAAATCTTCACACCCGGCTGGTTAATGGGGAGAATAAGCCTTGACCTCGTTACCCGGTAACGTTGGCTCCAGAATATATGGTCACTCCGGACCGACAGCGGCCTGGCCTGTATGCGCGGATAAAGCGCGCATCACCTTGGCCTTGCAATGATTTCAGATTTTGCGTTAGGGATCGAAGCTGTTACGTGGAGAGAGTTGCCAGTGCTCAGTAGGTACATCCTTGAGCAGACTTGTACAAACTTATCCGGACGAAAGCGTTTGACTATCGGCCCTTGCCTAAATATATTAGAGCCCGTTTTAAGTTGGGGAAGCTCCGACCTGCATCCACGTTACCGCCTCTGGCATGGCAAGAAAAACCAATCGCCCATGAGAAGTTAGAGAAATGGCCGAGATGGAAGACCGCTGGTTATCGGTTGAAGAAATAGGCAAGTACCTCGGTGTCAGCAGTGACACCGTGTACCGCTGGATTGACAAGCACAAAATGCCAGCTCACCGCATGGGCCGTCTTTGGAAGTTCAAGAGAATCTAAGTGGACGAGTGGGTGAAGGCTGGGGGTGCGGCTGATAAGAGCAGACAGGATCAAGCTGAATGAGCAGAAAGAACGGAAATAACAATTCAGTCGATCTAGATATCGGGACACTCTCCGGGCATCTCTGGGAGGCGGCTAATATCCTGCGTGGTCCTGTCGACGCGGCCGACTTCAAGACTTACATCTTCCCGCTGTTGTTCTTCAAGCGGCTATCCGACGTATATGACAATGAGTATGCCGTGGCGCTGGAAGAGTCAGACGGCGACGTGGAATTTGCCCAGTTTCCTGAGAACCACCGGTTCCAGGTTCCGGAGGGATGCCACTGGAAAGATGTCCGGGCCAAGAGCGCCAATATAGGCCATGCGCTCCAGAAGGCCATGCGCTGTATCGAGCAGGCCAACCCGGACACCCTGCACGGTATCTTCGGCGATGCCCAGTGGACCAATAAAGACCGCCTTTCGGATGCGCTGCTCAAGGATCTGATTGAACACTTCTCGTCGCTCAACCTGGGCAATGAGTACTGCAAGGTGGACATTCTCGGCCAGGCCTATGAATACCTGATCAAGAAATTTGCCGATCTCACCAACAAAAAAGCCGGCGAGTTCTACACCCCGCGCTCCGTGGTCGCGTTGATGGTCCGCATCCTTGCGCCCACATCTGGGGAAACCATCTACGACCCTGCCTGCGGGACCGGCGGCATGCTCCTCGAAGCCCTTCACTATGTAAAAGAACAT
>Ga0265295_1002358_pt1 | contig 30269 bp, 23 predicted proteins | sample Munlansysbiofilm_FD_192503 | JGI IMG/M metagenome (GOLD analysis project Ga0265295, IMG submission 192503) | Leachate microbial communities from a municipal landfill in Southern Ontario, Canada - Methane capture system biofilm | ecosystem: Engineered > Solid waste > Landfill > Unclassified ... | reverse complement strand
GATATATGCACTGCAAATATAGCGTAACATTACTGGATATCCCAGAAGCTCTTTGTGGCTTATGGCAACCTGACTTGTATAACCTGGTAGATCTATGACCTCCATTAAATACTTTCATCAAAGAGGTTTTGAGTTTATTCCTCATTTAACAACTCCTGACTGAAACACTTGATCTCCTTCTTGCTAAGCTCAATTGCCGCTATCCCATATGTTGGCAATAGGCTCTGAATCAAACTCGTCATCTTATTTACATCTTTTTGTGGCATTATAACCAGCTCCTTAGGGTGGATACTTATAAGGGTGACACGCCAAAAATGGTTTTCAGTCAAGTTAGATAAGTCAAGTTAGTCAAGTTAGATAGTTAGAAGATAGTTAGATAGCAAATCCGATATGTATTTGATCCTTTCTCCCTCTCCCCAAGGCGTCGATCACATCTTTATCTAGCCTTAATCAAGCGTTAATTATTAACGCTTGATTAAGGGTAGATAGACATGTGATCAAGTGGCTCAAATGAGAAGGGAGAACCCCAGAATGCTGTTTTATCTGCAGGATGAAAAAAACTCTCTTTGAGACTAAGCAGCTAAGCCCCATCTATGCCAAATTGATGTCTAAAATAGCGTCCTGTTCTCGATGTAAGGCATTGTGCCTGGATAATACGGATTGGAATAGGCTTGGCCAGTTATTCAGCTTCAAGTGTAAGAAAGTGGCGTGACTTGGGGAGAGGGATTGAACAGTCTCCTCCATAATCTTTCCATGAAACTGAAAATGAACCTTGACAAGGTTGTGGTAATCTAAAACTATCTCGTAAGACATCTTCAAGGAGGTGAACAATGAGGAAAGCCTTATATTTGTTGCCCTTACTATTGCTCCCGATGCTGCTGGCAGCGGGGGTTTTTCAGGATTTGGGGTTCAAGCATTTGGGAACTGTGCTGCCCTTTTCTATGGCTTACCGTCTGCAAAATGAGACATATAGCCACTATCAAGAAGACCATAGCTTGCTACCCACAGAACGGACAAATATACATTACAGCCAGACTTATCCTACCCGGATTGATTCCGTAACTTTCAATCATTCTGATCCATACGGGTTTATATCGCCTGATACCGGGGCGAAGCTGGTCTATTTCTACAACGCTGCGGGGATGATAGAAGCCACAGACTTATATTTTACTCCAGACAGTGTTTTGGAATTGAGCATTAAGAGCACTGCGGAATATGATTCTCAAAACCGTCTGGTCCGGATCTTTTTATATGGCGCATTTTATGATGACTTAGGAAATCTGGAGCCACTTCTCCGCAGGCATATCGTTTATGGAGCGGGAAGCACTTTTGAAATTTATGATTGGGTTGCTGATGCGGATGAATATGAGGATGAAGATCCCTATTCTCGCATCAGTTTCCTGTTCGACGCGCAAGGCAGGATAATTCAGGAGTATGAATACAGCTCTGCAGATTCTGTAAATTGGGTACAAAAGACCAAGACCGAGACCACGTATCATCCTCAGGATACTTCTACCGGCTACGATTACATTAGCTTTATTTCTCAGTATTTACCATCGATGTTTTTGAATAGATCCGATGAATATCCAGGAAAGGTGCAACAGACCACTGAGTACGAATGGTATAACGAAGCTTGGGCGGCCCGCAGCAGATCGCTTTACACCTACGATGAGCAAATCCGCAAGATCAGCATAGACGAGCAGCAACCTTCTGGTGATGTCTGGGAAATTGATGGGCGTGATCTCTTTTACTATGACTCCAGTGGCAATCTGGATTTTATTGTCATGCAGATTCGCCAGGGAGGAAGTTCCTGTACCAATACAATGCGAATCGATTTTGCCTGGGAAACCTACACCGCAAATTCTGATCTGCTGCAAGGGCCTATCCCCGATTTGCGTATAAAAGCCTATCCGGTGCCCTTTGCCGGAGAACTGAACATTATTGCCGAAAGTAAGTCATCGGCACCGCTCAAGATCGGGATCTACAACCAGCGTGGGCAATTGCTGAATGAACTAAGCGGCCTGCCAGATTCAAATCTTGCTTGGGATGGTCGGGACAAAAGCGGAAAAGCCTGTAGCAGCGGGATCTATTTCCTGCGCGCTACTCAAGGTAGCAGCACCGCTACAGCCAAAATAGTGAAATTGCAATAGCCTTAAAACCTTATTTCTTAAGCAAAAGCCAGCGGGGGAGATCCCTCGCTGGCTTTGCGCTATACAGAGGCTCCGGTTCTAAATGTATGAGTAATGAATGCAAAGGATTGATAGCATGAATACAGCAACAACCAAGCGCTTACAGGAAATATTCGAGCTGCTAACTGCAGAATATGGACGGCGTAACAAATGGTGGAGCGAGAGCAAAGATGAGATTGTCATCGGGGCTATTTTGACCCAAAATACAAACTGGTTGAACGTGGAAAAGTCTTTGGCGAATCTGCGTGCTGCAGAAAAACTCAGCCTGGCAGCTCTGGCAGAAGCGGATGCAGCGGAAGTAGCTGAGCTAATCCGTCCTTCCGGCTATCATAACAAGAAATCCAGGGTACTGATAGATCTGTCTCAGGCCATATCGAACTATCAGGGTGCGTGCAGTATAGTGGATTTTCGTCCCTGGCTCCTGTCCTTAAAAGGTATTGGTCCCGAAACGGCTGATTCTATTCTGCTTTACGGCTATCAGCTCCCTATTTTTGTGATTGATGCCTATACCATCCGCATCTTTAGCCGTTTGGGCTTATGCTCCGCCCGGATAACTTATCACGAATTGCAAAATTGGTTCATGCAACATCTGCCGCCGGAGACAGATTTATACCGGGAATACCATGCGCTCTTGATCAGCCATGCCAAAACTTTCTGCCTGAAAAAACCGAAATGTGCGGCTTGCCCGCTGAAGGCAATATGTCTTTTCGCAAAAGACTTATCACTATAGAAGGGTGGAGGTATCCATGTTGAACAGCAATATACGCCTTGTTTATGATGATGCTATTCTCTCACAGTTCCGTGACTTGGGCACTGCCTTGGAGACAGATGAATCGCTAAATAGTATCAAGCTGGATCCCTATTGGCCCAAGTGGGATTCACCCTGGTGGAAAGCTGTCTTGCTGCTGGAATGCGGACAGGCGGAACTGATACCCCGGCGCTTTATCGATACCCTCATAGCTGCTGTCGATGCGCATTATCTACATACTTTTCCCGTACAGGATGGCCAGATACCTGAGGGCTGTGATCCTTACCGGCAGATCATCTGTCACTGTGCTTTGGGCACACTTTGCAAACTGCTGGTGGCCTCCCGGGAAGATGTTTTTGAGCGACTTCCCTGGGTTTATGATTGGTTTACTGAGTTTCAGCTCCCGGATGGGGGCTACAATTGTGACGAAGCAGCTTACACGAAGAGCCGAAAAAGTTCTTTTCTTTCTACCTTGCCGATGCTGGAAGCCATGCTGGATATCTATGCTTCCACGCAGGATGCTAGGCTGCTGCCTTTATTACAAGCAGGGGCAGATTACCTCATTTCGCACCGCATATTTCGCAGCACGAGCGGAAAGATTATCGATCCCAGTTGGTTGCAACTCAGCTTTCCCCGTTATCATGATTATGATGTCTTGCGAGGACTGGCTTTTGTGGCAAAGTGGACTGCTATTACGGGTGCCAAGCTTGATTTGGCGGTACTGAACGAAAGCCTGCAGATTGTTGCGAAACTTGTGGATCAGGATGGGTGTCTGAAAATTGGGATAGATAAGATCAGCGCAGAGGGTTCTTTGTATTATCGCAAAGAGGACTGGGCATGGGACGAGCAGGCTGGGAAGTTTGCCTGTCTCAGCGAATTGAGCAAGCCTGGCAGCAGAGCAATTGCCTTAACAAAGCAGTGGCAGGAGTTGATTGCCACTATCGGATGGGATTGACCAAGAGGGCTATAATGCTTGGCTATATATAGGATCAGGTGTCGTCCTCCGGACTCTAATGGTAGGTACGCCGTTCCCAGCAGTCAACTGCTGGGCTATTGGCATTCGCCTTCCGTCCTACCGGACTCTGCTGGCGCTAGCCTTCTGGACTACCGGATTTCACCTGTAGAATCTCCTAAAGACTTGCTTCCAGCACGTTTACTTTCAACCTGCTATTTGCCAGCAATGGATAAAAATCGGCTATGTACTCTCTGGTCTTAGCCTCAATATCGTCATGCTCTGCCAGGATTTCAGCACTATACTTCACCACGATCTTTGTATTTACCGTGATGTGTGCATTCAGGGTGCAGCCAACTTTGGGGGCTTCCCCGTAAACAGATTCCAGATATGCTGGCAGAGATTTGTCCAGGGCGATAATTGATCTGATCAAGCGGGTCATGCGAAAGGCTTGGTAGCCAATGAACAGCAGACCACTGGCAAGCAGGATTTGTTTAATAGGCTTTTTCATGATTTACCTCTTTAGTGTTTCATTAGTCCGTCGCCACGAATCAGACAGTTGTCCTATGTGTAACGGACTTAACCATCATATTATCAGCATAGTATCCATGTCAAGGTAAATGTCTTCCCAGCATTCTCCCATCTTCACGAAAGCCAAGTTTTGGCCTGGTTCTAGGCTTTTACTAGACTTTAATGGCAATCATTTAACCAAATATGCCTTCACTTGATCCCTAAAGGCGTTTACCGCTTCCTCACAGGAGATGCTTACCCGCAGGCAGTTCTGCAGCGCCGGATGGGAACCCACATTGCGCACGGCTATATCGTGCTCCTGCAGATCGTTATACAGATCATCGCTCTTTCCAGCCAGTGAGAAAGTGAGGAAATTGGTGGCGGAAGGATGCACGATGAGCTGCGGCAGCTCTTTTAGATCTCGGTAAAGCTTGTCTCTGAGGACAATGATCTGCTGCACATGCTCCAGGAAAAGCTCTTTGTTTTCCAGAATGCTCAGCGCAAAGGCCTTCACTAAGACGCTGGTATGGAAGGTAATTTGCGTTTTCCAGAGTTCAGCGATGTTCTGGGATGATGAGATCGCATAGCCAAAACGGAGGCCAGCGGCAGAAAAGCCTTTGGAAAAGCTGCGGATGAGGATCAGATTGGGATATTTATCTAGCTCAGAGACAAAGCTGAATCCAGAGAACTCATAGTAAGCCTCATCTATCACCACCAGCTTATCCGGCAGGGCTGTAAGGATTTGCCGGATCTGATCCTTAGGCAAGAGATTACCGGTAGGGTTATTGGGGTTACACAATATAGCCAGACGGCAATTGGGATCCTGGGCCAGCTCGATGTATCTTTCTACATCAAAGCTAAAATCAGATCTCATATCCAGAAATCGGATACCCAGATCCACTGCTCCGCACATGGTGGCGTAATCAAAATAGGAAGGCGCGAGGCTGAGGGCAAAGCTTTGCGCATTCTCCCTCACTGCCAGAAAGAGATGATAAAGCATGTCATCGGCCCCGTTACCAAAGAGAAGCTGCTCTTTGGGCACCCCGGCATAATCTGCCAGTTTTTGGTGCAGAAGATCTGAGGTGGGCGATATATAGCGATTTAGAGAAAGACTATCCAATCGATTCAGGAAATCCTTTTGGATAAGCTGGTAAGGGTCCTGGCAACCTTCGTTCAAGGCCACCATATGCTTCCTGGGGATGATGTCGATGGTAGGAGCATGCTTGTCTTTCAGATCGCTGCGAAAGAAGCTCACTTTGGACTCTGCTATCTTTGTGGAGGATTTGCTCGTCACGATGTTCTCCTTATGTATATCCTTTTGCTTTTATTAATCTAAAATTTGCGATAAAAGAAAGGCTGCCCGAAGGCAGCCTTGTAAATTATTTATTTCTTTTTATGGCGGTTTTTCCGCAGGCGTTTTTTCCGCTTATGGGTTGCGATTTTGTGACGTTTTTTCTTCTTTCCGCAAGGCATATCAATGTCCTAGCTTTCGATTTTCAGATCGACGACACTATTTTTAAATTCGCGGGAGAACTTGAAAGTGGGAACTGTGCGTTCTGGTACCGGAACCTTCTCATCGGTCTTGGGATTGCGACCCATACGTGGTTTGCGGGTCTTGAGACGGAATGTGCCAAAGCCACGAATTTCTAAGTGATGGCCTTCGCTCAAAATGTCCTTGACTCCCTGAAAGAGGGCGTCTACTACTACTGCGACGTCTTTACGGATAATTCCCGTGTTCTCCGAGATTTCCTTTACAAGATCGGCTTTTGTCATGTTGCTACTCCTTAAACTAAGCATTATATTTTTATTCGATTCGATATCATCGTTCCAATAAGATACTCAATGTTATGGGCTTAGGATTTATGTCAAGGGAAAAATGCAGAGGCACTTTGTCTTAAGGTATTTTCCGGAGTTTGAAATGGATTAATTCAGGAAAACAGAAGACTCTGCTTGACACAAACCGCCAACACAAAAGAGTGGAACAAAATACTCTTTTAATTCATGCAAGGAGCAAGATAAATGAAAGAAGGAATTCATCCGAAATACACGAAGGCCATCATTACCTGTGCCTGCGGCAACACCTTTGAAACCGCTAGCACCAAGGGAAACATGCAGGTGGATATCTGCAATGTATGCCATCCTTTTTACACCGGAAAGCAGAAGATTCTAGATACTGCCGGCCGTGTAGAGAAATTCAACAAGAAATACAAAATCGCCACAACCGAAACAGAGAACTAGTTCTCTTTCAGGATTATACGCCAGTCTGCCTCAGATAATGAGGAGAGTGGCGTTTTTCTTTGTGGGAAAGATGGTGCTTTGCGGCTATCGTATATGCTAGCAGCCATTACAGGCAAAAAGACTTTACAAAAGGGACAATAAAATGAAAAAAGAAATAAGTGTGGGCGGACAAGCTGTCATCGAAGGCGTGATGATGCGCGGGCCGGAACGCCTGGCTACCGCTATACGCAGGAAAAACGGGGACATAGAGCTCAAACTCACTCCCTTTATCAGCATTACTCAAAAGCATAAGTTCTTGGGTCTGCCCATCATCCGTGGTTTCGTATCTCTGATTGAGATGATGAAGATCGGTCTCTCCACCCTCAATTTTTCCGCCGGACGTTATGAACTGGATCTGATCGCCGAAGATGAAGCCAAGGGGAAAGTGAGCAAAAAGAAACGCCAGTGGGCCGAAAAAGGCGCCGAAATTGGCAGCTATATCATTGCCTTTGGTTTGGCTTTTTTGCTCTTTGGGCTTTTGCCTTATAAACTGGCGGATTGGATGAGGCTTTCCAAACAGGATTTCTTTTTCAATCTTTTTGCGGGTGGCCTCCGGATAGCCTTCTTTGTGCTTTACGTATGGCTGATCTCGCTGATGAAAGACGTAAAACGTCTCTTCCGCTACCACGGTGCCGAGCACAAAAACGTGAGTGCCTATGAGCACAACAGCAATCTGCAAATCAATGATATTCAGACTTATTCCACTCTTCATCCCCGCTGTGGCACCAGCTTTATGTTCTTCGTGCTGTTGGTGGGCATCCTGATCTTTTCCATCACGGATACACTGGTTTCGCATTTTATCCTGAAAAGCACCATCCCGATGTACATGCGTTTGGGCTACCATCTGCTGATGATCCCCATCATTTCTGGCGTGAGCTACGAAGTGCTGAAGTTCTCCGGGAAAAACCTGAAACATCCTCTGGTGAAGATGATGACCGTGCCCGGCATGGCCTTGCAACGCATCACCACTCAGCCACCGGATGATGATATGATCGAGACTGCCTTGGTCGCCATGAAAGCCGCTTTGGATCTGGATTATAGCGAGCATAAGGTAACCCTTTTGGGAAGCTGATATGATGCCTATCGAAAAACTGGAAAGCTTTAGAGAAGAATTCCTGATTCTTCAGGAAAAGGTCTCAGATTCCTCATTGATGAGCGATGCACGCGAGTATAGAAAGCTCATGCGCCGCTATAAGGAGCTCTCTGGGATTCTCTCGGCCTGGGATAAATATCAGGATATTCAGAAGCAGATTCAGGAAGCCAAAACCATGCATGATAACGAAAACGATCCTGAGATCGTAGCCATGGCCAAAGAAGAAATGAATACTCAGACTGAAGCTTTGGAAGTAGCCGAACTTGAACTGCGAGACCTGCTCATTCCCAATGATCCCAACGACGAGAAAAACGCCATTATCGAGATCAGAGCCGGAACCGGCGGTGAAGAAGCCGCACTTTTTGTGGCAGACCTCTATCGCATGTACAGCTATTATGCCGAGCAAAAGGGCTGGAAAAAACAGATCATCGATATGAATGAAACCGGTCTGGGTGGCTTCAAAGAAGTGGTCATGCTCCTCAGCGGTGAAAATGCCTATGGACAGATGCGTTTTGAAAGCGGAGTGCACCGGGTGCAAAGAGTTCCCGTTACGGAATCCAGCGGCCGCATCCACACCTCTGCAGTTACAGTAGCCGTATTTCCCGAAGCCGAAGATATCGATATGGAGATCAGCGACAACGACCTGAGAATAGATGTCTATCGCAGTAGCGGAAATGGCGGGCAAAGCGTGAATACCACAGATTCTGCGGTACGCATCACTCACGTTCCCACTGGTTTGGTGGTCACCTGTCAGGACGAAAAATCGCAAATCAAGAACAAAGCCAAGGCCATGAAGGTGATGCGCAGCAAATTGCTCGATCTTCAGATTAGCAAACAGGAGCAGGAAATCGCTTCTTCCCGCAAGGCTCAGGTATCCACCGGAGACCGCTCTGCCAAGATCAGAACGTACAATTTCCCTCAATCCAGAGTCACCGATCACAGAATAAACTTGACAAGCTACAATCTCGATGGTTTCTTGGTCGGAAACATAGATGAGTTTGTCCAGTCGCTACGAATGGCCTGGAAAAATGAGAAGGTAAATGAATAAATGGTACAGGTTTTACTGATCCTGGTCGTGCTGCTTTTCTTTTTGCTCTTGTCCCTGCTTTTTTCAGGGCTGGAGACGGGTTTGATCTCAATTGATCTGATCGCGCTCGAACACTCCTCCCGCAAAAGCAGGCGCGATGCCGCTATGCTGCGTTTCCTGAAGCAGCCGGATAAGTTTTTGGGTACCACCTTGACAGTGCACAATATCGCCAATGCCATTTTGGCCTCCCTTTCCACTTTATTTGTAGCAAAGCTTGGGCATTTCAGTTTTGATCCGCGCTACACCTCTTTGATCATTGGAAGCATAGTTCTGATCTTTGGGGAGATAGTGCCCAAGGCGATCTTCCGTGATTATGCGGATGTCCTGGTACGCAGGTTCTACCCCATTCTCATTTTCTTTTATTACATCTTTCGTCCTGTTGTAGCCATGGTGGGTTTCATAAATCAAGGCCTGCGCAAATTGCTCAAACTGGAGGAAGGCAATCAATACGACTATTTGACCAAAGACGATATCAACTTCTTGCTCAATGAAAGCAGTGAAGACAGCGCCATGGCTCCGCAATTGGAGATGATCGAAGACGCGCTGGATCTGAAGGATATGGATGCGCGCAATGTGATGGTGCCCCGTATGGACATTGTGGCCATACCAGAAAACGCCACCATCGCCGAAATTGCCGAAATCGCGAAAAATGAGGGCTTTACCCGCTATCCTGTATATCGCCAAAGTATAGACGACATCATCGGTGTGCTGATAATCTATGACATCCTCAAGTACCAAAATGGTGATGATAAAACAGCTGGCGATCTCGTGCATGAGCCCTTTTTTGCCCCTGAAAACATGGACGTGGATATTCTGCTGAAAGAGATGCAATTGCAGCACAAATCCATGACTATCATCGTGGATGCCTATGGCGGCACAGCGGGAATCGTAACCATCGAAGACATTTTGGAAGAGATCGTGGGCGAGATCGAAGATGAATATGATGATGAGCAGGAGCACGATGTGCAACAGATCAGCCCCAATACCTGGATTGCCATGGCAGATGTGGAGATAGACCACCTGGCCGATGATCATGATATCGAGCTTCCCGAAGGGGATTATGAGACCATCGCCGGACTGATCCTGGATCATCTGGAAAGAATCCCGCATCAAGGACAGGTTATTACCATAGGGCTATACCGGATACAGGTCTTACAGGCTACAGACAAGAAGATTATAAAAGTAAAAATACATAAACAAAAAGAGGTAAAGACATGAAACTGATGGAATGTGTTCCAAATTTTAGTGAAGGCCGGGACCTTGGAATCCTGGATGCAATCGCTGATGCTATAAAATCTGTAAAAAACGTCTCCCTTTTGGACGTTGATCCCGGAGCGGATACAAACCGCACCGTATTCACCATGGCCGGCGAACCCGAAGCAGTGGTGGAAGCAGCCTTTCAGGCGATCAAAAAAGCAGCAGAATTGATCGATATGAGCAAACACACAGGTGAGCATCCCCGCATGGGTGCCACCGATGTCTGCCCCTTTATTCCGATTTCTGATATGACCATGGAAGAATGCGTGGAATATGCCAAAAAGCTGGGCAAACGAGTAGGTGAAGAGCTGGGCATCCCGGTATATCTCTATGAAAATGCCGCCAGCAAACCGGAATGGAGAAACTTGGCCAATGTGCGCTCCGGCGAATATGAAGCCCTGCCCAAAAAAGCCAAGGACCCTGCCTGGAAGCCGGATTTTGGCCCGCAAAGCTTCAATGCCAGAAGTGGCGCTACCGCTATCTCCGCCCGCGAATTCCTGATCGCTTACAACATCAATCTGAATACGCGCGATCAAAAGAAAGCTCATGACATCGCCCTGTCCATCCGCGAAAGCGGTCGCTCGGCCCGGGACGAAAATGGCAAACTGATCCGAGACGAAGCCGGCAACATCGTCAAGACCCCCGGAATCTTTACTCATTGTAAAGCCGTGGGCTGGTACATCGACGGTTACAACCGCGCCCAGATCAGCATCAACCTTACCAATTACAAGATCACCCCTCCACACGCTGTACTGGACAAAGTGCGCGAGATGGCCAATGAGATGGGGTTGGAAGTGACCGGCAGCGAATTAGTTGGCCTCATCCCCAAAGCGGCGATCCTGGAAGCTGGCAAATATTACCTGGACAAAATGAATGAATCCACCGGTATTCCGGAAAGAATGATCATGGAAACCGCGATCCAATCCATGGGACTGGCAGAGCTGAGCCCCTTTGATCTGGATAAAAAAGTGATCGAGTATGCTATTGCTAAAAAAGACCGTCTGGCTACGAAAACCGTGATCGATTTTTGCGATGTACTTTCCACGGATTCTCCCACTCCCGGAGGCGGCTCTGTGGCAGGTTTGTGCCTGGCGATGAGCGGAGCTTTATCGTCCATGGTGGCGAATCTCACCATCGACAAAAAAGGTTATGAAAAGGTGCAGGATGCTGCCCGCGAATATGCCCCGATGGGACAGAGCATCAAGGAAGACGCGATCCACTGTATTGATTTGGATTCGGATGCCTTTGACATTATGATGGAAGCCCTGCGCTTGCCCAAAAAGACTGATGAGGAGATCCAGTATCGCAATCATCAGCTTGAACTGGGCACTCAGGGTGCGATTCTCTCGCCTCTGGAAGTTTTACGCATCTCCCTCAAAGCCCTGGAACTCGCCAAAGCAGTGGCCAAAATTGGTAACACAAACGCACTTTCTGATGCCGGTGTGGCCGCTCTGACCGCTCTTGCTGCTGCAAAAGCTGCGAATTTCAATATCTTGATCAATCTCCAAAGCATCACCGATGAAGACTTCAGAAAGAAGACTTTGGCGGAAGCTGGCGAATTGATCGAGAAATGCGTGGCCTTGAACGAGGAAGTAGAAAAGGACGTATGTTCTAGATTGTAAAGCCATGAAGCTCTATATCATCGGTTTCAGCTCCGCTGGAAAAAGCACTTTGGCCAAATCCCTGGCCGCTGGCTGGAACATCCCAGGCTGGGATACCGATGAGATCTTTGAGCAGGAACACTCACAAAGCATTGCGGACTTTGTTCTTAAGCAAGGCTGGGAAGCCTTCCGCAAAGCTGAGAGTGATATATTACTGAAGACTCAGATACGGTTCACCGCATCTGAGTCTTCTTTTTCTGAAAGCGCAAACACCCCGCAATATGATGGGATCGTAGCCTGCGGAGGTGGGATCGTGGAAAGTGAGATCAATCGCGCTTTTCTGGCTAGTCAGCGTTTGCTGTGGCTGAGTCCCCCCTGGGAACTGCTCTTGTCCAGGATCAGGCAAAATCCTTCGGCTTTCTGTACCGGCAAAAGTGAACAAGAAATCTACGATGACTACCTACGACGCTGCATATTGTACCGCAGCCTCTTCGCATAGCACACACAAGAATCGTCCCCCTCTTCAGCGCTACCCAAGCCTTTGGTCGGATAAAAAGCATTGACATAATTAGCGGTAACGCTGTTTTGACGACACTATTAATTATCATTTTTAAGAAATAAACTGAAGCTGGTGTTTACATCAGATCTATAAAGAAGAGTATATGGACATTAAACAATACCAAGCTCTTATTCAGCATGCTCCTTATGGCTTTGTTTATCATAGGACATTGCGTGATGAGAGTAAAGTAGCTATAGACTTCCTCATTTTGGAAGCAAACGCTGCGTATGGCAAACTCACAGGACTTGATCCGTCCAAAATCATCGGTAAAACTGTACGGGAGACTTTGTCTGGACCAGTGGAAGCTACTTCTGGCTGGACTTCCTTTTATGAACAGCTTGATGTAGATGATAAAGCCAAGGAGGCTAAGCGATACTCTCAGGCCTTGGGATGCTGGTACCAGTTGCGTTCTGTTACTGAGGATGAAGACCTGTTTACCCTTTTTTTTTATGAGCACACAAAACCACTTGAGACAGGGCAAAAACCGTATAAGAGCGAAGATCTATTCCGCCATTTGATTCAAAACTCCCAGGTTTCTGTGTCTGTAATTAGTGATGAATACAAAGTTCTCTATAAAGAAAGTTTGGGTGGAAGAATCGGAATCACGGGGCTCTCCTCATCCGCCTTGAACGAGATGAATCTTTGGGACTTGATCCACCCTGATGATGTGGAGTATGCCCGAAGCAAATTCCAATGGATGATAGAGCATCCGGCTCAGCCTAGCACTTTTGAAATCAGGATAAAAAACAGCAGTGGAGGCTACACCTGGTTGGAAACCATTAGTAGCAATATGCTTGATTCCCCGGACGTGGGTGGCTTTATCATGATCGTCAGAGATATCAGCAAGCGCAAGGATATTGAGGCTGCCCTGCAAGAAAGCGAAAACAGATTGCGTTATATTACGGATAACGTTCGAGATATTGTCTTTTTGACAGACAAAGAACTTAATGCCATTTATATCAGCCCTTCAGCGCAGGATATTTTGGGCGAAAGCGTGGAGCATCGGCTGAATAAGAGGCTGGAAGAGAAGTTCACACCTCGGTCTTTAGAACTCTTGCACAAGCTGTTAGAAGAGGAATTGGCCAAAGAATCAGATCCGAGTGTAGATAAAAATCGCAGCCGCATCGTGGAACTTCAGCAGTATAAGGCCGATGGTGGCATCCTGGATATTTCCATGCACGTATCTTTTGTGCGGGATCAAAACGGCCAGTTTAACGGGCTACAAGGCGTGAGCAGAGATATCACACAGCACAAGCGCACCGAGCTGGAACTGGATGAAAAGCATAAGTATATAGAATCATTATTAAATGCAATCCCGGATCTGATGTTTGTCTTTGATCACAGTGGGATAATAGTAGATGTCAAATCCGGTCATGAAGAGTCTTTGTATATGCCCAAAGAGCAGATTTTGAACATGCACCTCGCTGATGTCTTGCCCAAAGACCTGGCCAGCAAGATGCTGCAAAAACAAGCAGAGCTTCTGGAAACCGGAAAGACTGTGCAAATGCAGTATCAGCTCATGGTGAATGGTGCATTGGAAGATTACGAAGCCATAGCCAGTCCTCTGGGCTCCAGCCAAATCATTTCTTTGGTCAGAAATATCACAGAACAAAGCCGGGCTGTCTTCGCACTTCAGCAGCAAAATCGATTCCAGGAAATGATCACTGGTATTTCCACTGCTTTTGTAAAAGCTGCGGTGGAGAATATCGATCGGGTTTTGTATGAAAGTCTGGAGCGGGTGGGGCGGTATTTTGACACACACAGAGCCTATATCTTCAGATACTCTCCAGACTACAGCATGCTCTACAATACCAATGAATGGAATGCACCAGAACGGGGGCCCATAGAGGGTATGCAGAAGATATACTCATCTTCAAATTCTCCTTGGTGGCATCAACAGATCATGGCCGGAAAAATAGTCCGGATCGCTGACAAACAGGAACTGCCAGCAGAAGCTCAGGCAGAACTGCATATCATGGAGAAGTTTGATATCGGATCACTGCTGTTTGTGCCCATCGAAACAGGTTCCCGGGTCTTGGGATACTTCGGTTTTGACAGCATCGGTGAAAAACGCAGCTTCAGCGAATCCGAGATCGGCAATCTGAAAGTGATCTCCAATCTGCTGGCGGAAGTGCTGCAGAAGTTTGATTTTGAACGCAGGATGCAAGATCAGGCGCATCTGCAAGAGCTGATCAGCGGAATGGCCTTGCAGTACATCAATCTACCCACCAGCAAATTACATGATTCCATCACCGCTTCTTTGGCGGAACTGGGTAATTTTGCGGGTGCGGATAGAGCCTTCATCTTTGATTATGACTGGGATAATGACATATGTATAAATAGCAGTGAATGGTGTTCCACGGGGATTTTCCCCCAAAAAGGAAACCTGCAGAAACTGCCGCTGGGCGAAATGCGGGAATGGGCGAGAAAGCACAAAGCTGGGGAAATAGTGATCGTGGAAGATTTGAGCAAATTGGATATGCACGATAGTGTGCGCAAGATCCTGGTTCCGCAAGATATCAAGAGCGTACTTACCTTGCCGATCATGCGCGGGGAAGACTGTCTGGGCTTTGTCGGTTTTGATTTTGTGCGTGAGGTCCATGCATATTTTGATACGGAGCTTACCTTGCTCAAGCTCTTTGCCCAGCTTTTGGTGAACGTTCGCAATCGCAGTGAGTTGGAAAAGCACTTGATCCTGGAAAAGGAGAGAGCTGAGGCTGCCAATCAGGCAAAAAGTGAATTTCTAGCCAATATGAGTCACGAGATCCGCACTCCTCTGAATAGCGTGATCGGCTTTTCAGAATTGCTGCTGAATTCTTCTCTCAGCCAGTCTCAGAGGCAATATGCCCAAAATATCGTGCGTTCCAGCCACAGCCTGCTGGGCATCATTAGTGATATCTTGGATTTCTCCAAAATTGAAGCAGGAAAGCTGGAACTGGATCCCGTGAGAACCGATCTGATCAATTTGGTAGAGCATGCCACGGATAGCATCAAAGTAAAGATCGCCCCAAAGGACATTGAACTCCTGCTGAATATCCCGGTGGATATGCCACGTTATGCCATTTTGGACCCCTTGCGGCTCAATCAGATCTTGATCAATCTTTTGTCCAATGCCGAGAAATTCACCGAAAAAGGCGAAATCGAGCTTAAACTTTCTTATAGTATGAAAGCAAACGATCTTGCCGAGATCAAATTCTGTGTGCGAGACACCGGAATCGGGATCGGTGAAGCCCACAAACAGCGGCTGTTCCGGGCCTTTACCCAGTTGGATTCTTCCACCACCAGAAAATATGGTGGCACGGGCCTGGGACTGGTGATCTCAAATGATCTGGCCAACTTGATGGATAGCAAGATCGAGCTCAGCAGCGGGATAAATATAGGTAGTGAGTTTTTCTTCACGATAAATTGCCGGGTCGAAGCCTTCCATCACCAGGAAGAATATGCCTTTGCAAGGGTCAAAAAAGCACTGATTATCGACGATAATGCGGCTAATCGCAGCATCCTGCAAGATCTGCTAACGCACTGGAAGATAGAAAGCACAGCATTTGCCAGTAGCATCGACGCCATGCAGCATCTGCAAGAAGATCTTGATTACGAACTGATCATCCTGGATTACCAGATGCCCGGCCTTGGCGGCATCCCCACTATCAAAATGATCCGCCAGCAAATTCCTAAACCTCTGGCAGATTGTCCGATCATCCTGCTGCTCAGTACTTCAGAGGATGAAGCAGTCCAAACTGCTGTGAGTAAACTAAAAATCCGCTACACCCTGGAAAAGCCCGTGAAAGCCGATGAATTGCTGGGACTACTCAAAATCATCGATAGCAATGAGGAACCAGGTGCTGGAGCAGAAGAGGCCATTTTCACCAGTAAAATCCAGACGCTGCACTTTGAGCAGATCCCCCGCATCCTGATCGCAGAAGACAATGCCTTGAACCTGGCTTTGCTCAAAGAAATGATTTTTCAACAGATTCCCCAGGCGCAAATTATAGCGGCCACGGATGGCTTGGAAGCCGTGTATAAAGTAAATGAACTGAGCCCCCATCTTGTCTTGATGGATGTGCAAATGCCCAATCTGGACGGCGTGAATGCCAGCATCGAAATCCGCAAATTTTCCGATCTTCCCATCATCGCCATCACAGCCGGAGCCCTGAAGGAAGAGCGGGAACGCTGCCAGAAAGCGGAAATGAACGGCTTTCTGAGCAAACCGGTATCGGTAGGCGAACTGCGGGATGTCCTGACCAGTTACCTTCCCTTTAGCCAGACTGCTGCTCCGCAAGAGCAAAACAGCCTTGGCACAGGGAATAACAAAGAGCATTTTAACAAAGCCGCTCTGCTAAAGAATATCTCTGGTGATACCGTGATTCTGGGCAGCTTGCTAAAGACTGTGCTTGCCAGTTTTCCCGATAAAATCAAGTGCATCAAACAAGCTTTGCAACAAGACGATGCAGAGCAGATCAAAGCAGCCCTGCATGCGCTGCGGGGAACAGCGCAAAACATGTATTTTACCCTATTGGGGCAAAGGATTGGAAGTCTGGAGCAAAGCTTTACCGGGATTTCTGCCGAAGAAAGACAAGAATCCTACCAAAAGATCAAGGCTGAGTGGCACATAGTGAGGGAGCTGATTAATTCTGAGCTGTCCAACTGATGTGGGCATGGCTTTGATCTTTCCTTCACTTAGCCCATCGTGAGATTTGCCCTGCTCCTTCTGGATAGTTTGTGCTGAAGTTGACGTGGAGATAAGAGGATTAATTCCTAGTATCTCCACGTCATCTCCACGACAAGAAATGGGCTAGAGTAGCCCGGACAGAAGCAGAACTAAGCTTCATCTCCGCTCATTCCATGCCTGAAAACAGCTTAACGACTGGCAATCGGCACAAAAGCTAATTGCACTGTACTAATGATTGGCCGGGATAGCTTTAGGAGTGGTCTTGCAGATCCAGTTTGCGGCTTTTGAAGCCGTAACCCATCACATCATAGACGTCGGTGACGATCATGAAGGCATCCGGATCTATCTCTTTTACTATATCTGTGAGCAGAGGCACCTGGCGGCGGTTCAGCACGCAAAAGATCACATTGATTTCCCTTTGGTTGAAGCCGCTCATGCCTTTCAGCAGCGTGAGCCCTCTTTGCAGAGTGTCAAAGATTTCACCCCTGATCTCATCTACATGATTTGAGATGATATACACACCTTTTACATAGGGCAGACCTTCTGAGACCAGATTGGTGATGCTGGAGGCGATAAAGAGATTGATATAGGCCCAAATCATCAGTTTGGGATCCATCATGAAGATCGTTACTGCCAGGATGATGCCTGTTTCCACGATGTAGTATCCGGTGCCGATCGAAAGGTGGGCTTTTTGTTTGATCAAAGCCACAGGGATATCGGTGCCTCCGGTGGAGCCGCGGAATCTAAAGATCAGCCCCAGGCCCAGCCCCAAAAGCACGGAGCCGGCAATGGCGGAAAGAAACATCTCTTCAGGCGGGAGCATCGCATAGATGATGTGCCCGTTTACTTCAAAAGTATGGGCAGCGAGATTCGGCAAGAGACCGATTTTGTGCAATACGGGCATGCTCATCAGGTCTGTCATTATAGAGCACACCAGCATGCCATACACGGATTTCAGGCCAAAAGATCTGCCGATAAAGATGAAACTAATGACAAAGAGGGGGATATTGATCAAAATCATGCTGACGCCATTGGGTATGCCAAAAAGCAAACGGAAGATCTGGGATATACCACCCACTCCTCCGGGGGCCATGTTGTAAGGCAAGAGAAACCAGGAATAACCTGCGGCAAAAAATAGCGAGGCAAATATGATGCCTACATAGTTTTTGATATCTCTTTTAAGGCGCTGTTTGCGCGTAAGTTTCGGTGCCATTGTTTTCTCCTATTCTTCTTGACGTATTATGCTGAATATATTAGTTTGTCTTGAGCTATCGGGCGCGGGGCAGAACTATTCAGCCTTGGCTTGCTCTTAAATACCAAAACAAACTGATATAAGGACTTAATAATGAAAATCGACATTAGATTGGACGGACACAAACACAGTATTATCGACTTTAGTAAATCTCAGTCTATCGCCAAAATGATGAAAGGAACCACGATCGACCGGGACTTGATTCTGAGCTATAAAATAAACCATACACAATATGTCAATGAAGATTATCTGCTTACGGAAGATACCTACGTAAATTGCATCACCGCCAGACATCCGGAAGGTTCTCGGATTTATCAGGATACGGCTATATTCATCCTGGGCAAAGCCCTGAATGTGATGCTGGGGGATACCCATAATCTGGTGGCAGAGCATTCCATAGGGGATGGTGTCTTTTGTGAGGTCTTCCACACAGAAAGATTCACCGAAGAGGATTGCGCCAAGGCTACACAACTGATGCAGAAGATTATCGAGAGCGATCTGCCGATAGAAAGGATAGAAGTCAAGACTTCAGAAGCTATCGATATCTTCAATTCCATGCGGCGCAAGGATGTCCTGAAAAACCTCAAATCTCATTATAGTGAAACTGTGCCCATCTACCGCTGCGGTAAGTACTATGATTCTTTTGTGAGACCTTTGGCAGACCGCACTGGTCTCATCACAGATTTTGATATCGTATATCAAGCTCCGGGCTTTATCCTGAGATTTCCCACAGGCCCCGAGATGAAGATTGCCAGCCCCTTTGTGCTGCCCAAAAAAGTATTTGCCCTGCATCAGGAGCATGATAAGTGGCTGAATATCCTGAGAGTGCACAATATCGATGATATCAACCGGCTGATCGCTACCTACGCCATCTCACAATTCATCCTGGTGGAAGAAGCCTTGCATGAAAAGAAGATCGCTGAGATCGCCGCAGATATAGTTACTCACAAAGATGTCAAGATCGTCCTCATCGCCGGCCCCTCCTCTTCCGGTAAGACCACTTTTGCCAAGCGGCTCAGCGTGCAATTGCAGGCTAGCAAAGCCAAGCCGATCGTGATCGGTATGGACGATTATTTCCTGGATCGGGATAGGACTCCCCGCAAGACGGACGGAGATTACGATTTTGAATCCATCCATTCCATAGATCTGGATTATCTCAATCTCCAGCTTAGGCAGCTTTTGGCAGGAGAACAGATAGAACTGCCCCATTACGATTTTACCCGGGGAGTGCGGCGTCACAGCAATCATTTTGTGAAGATGGAAGAAGACAATATCATCCTCATGGAAGGGATTCACGGTCTCAATGAAGCGCTCACCGCCACGATTCCAGAAAAAAACAAAACCCGCATCTATATCTCAGCGCTCAATCAGCTTAATATAGATCATCACAACCGCATTCCTACCACGGATTGCCGGCTGCTCAGGCGCATCGTCCGGGACAATCGCTACCGGGGCTATTCTGCAGAAGAGACCATTGTGCGGTGGACTGATGTGCGTCAGGGTGAAGAGCTGAATATCTTCCCCTTCCAGGAAAATGCGGATTATATGTTCAATAGCAGCCTGACTTTCGAACTGGGAGTGCTCAAGAAGCATGCCTGGAAGATCTTGCACCATGTGCCCTCCACTTCTTCGGCCTATACAGAGTCCCGCAGGCTCTTGCGCCTGCTCTCGCACTGTGATGATATCGAAAATGCGAAGGTGCCCTACAATTCCATCATCCGCGAATTTACCAGCGGCTCTATTTTCAGGTACTAGACTGATGGCAAAGATCAATATACTTTCCGAAGACGTGCGCAATAAAATCGCGGCAGGCGAGGTGATCGAACGTCCGGCTTCTGTGGTGAAGGAACTGGTGGAAAACAGCATTGATGCTGGCGCAAAGCTCATCACAGTGATCGTCGAAAAGGGTGGTAAAGACCTGATTCAGGTGATCGATAACGGTGATGGTATGGAGCCCGATGATGCCATGCTGTCTCTGGAAAGCCATGCCACCAGCAAGATTCGTAATGTGGGCGATATTATCCATATCAACTCTCTGGGCTTTCGGGGTGAGGCTTTGCCTTCCATTGCCTCGATTTCGAATTTTACCCTGCTCACCCGCAGCCGCAATCTGGAAACCGCAGTGCGCATCGATATCATCGATGGCAAGCTGAAAGATGTGCAAAAGACCTCATCCAATCCTGGAACCACCATTTGGGTGCGTGGGCTCTTCAAAGGCCTGCCTGCCCGGCGTAAGTTCTTGCGTACAGATACTGTGGAGCTCCGGCATATCCTGAAATACTTTCATTATCAGGCCATCCTCTATCCCGAAATCAGCTTCAAACTGATCGCCGATGGCAAGGAAAGGCTGAATTATATAGCCAGTGAAGATCGCCAGCAGCGCATGAGTGAGATCTTTGGTTCGGGCTTCTTTTCGGATGATGTAATCCCGGTGTCCGGAGTGAGTGGTGAATACTCTGTGAGCGGATATATCTTCGGTCTGGAAGAACGGGGCGACCAATTGATCGATGCGCAATACACCTTTATCAATGGCAGATTTATCAACGACAAAACCGTGAAGCACAGCATCAAAAGTGCCTATGAACCCTTTGTGCTGAAGACCCGCGTCTGGATGAAAGGCAGTACTCCGCCCTACATTCTCTTTATCGATGTGCCCCCTACCCAGATCGATGTAAACGTTTCGCCTACCAAGAATGAAGTGCGCTTTCGGGAAAATCAGAGGGTGCACTCGCTGATCTTTGAGACTTTGTCCCGAGCTTTGAAACGCTATGAAGATGAGAAGTTTGCCTCTGCCAGAGAGAAATTCCTGAGCCCTCCCGGATCAGAACGCCCCAGCTCTTTGGAGCGGGATATCTTTGTGCACAAGGCAGATGTTCCCCGTTATGGTGAATACAAAAAGGAACACGCCAATCTCTTTCAGGACGATCTATTCCGGCAGCCCTTGGAGGAAGCGCAAGCAGATATTCCCATCGTGAATCCATATCTGTCTGAAAGAGAAGACCAACTGGATGCTTTCCCCGAGCTACCCAATGATTCTGTGCCTTACAAGCTGCTTTTCCAAAGCGAAGAGGAATACATCAATCCCTGGCAGTTGCACAATACTTATATCTTTGTGCAGGTGGAAGATGGGCTGGTGATCATCGATCAACACGCTGCCCATGAGCGCATCCTGTATGAGAAGCTCATCCATCGCACCAGCGGAGCGCCAGCTACCCGGCAAAAGCTGATCATCCCTCTGGTGATCGATATTCCGCCCTATATCGCCAGTGAGATCAAGGACCTGATGGATGAGAATTGGGAGATCTTCGAAAAGATCGGCTTTATGCTGAAGAAATTCAGCGGAGATTCCATTGTGATCGAGGAAATCCCAGCCGAACTGGGCGATTTTCAGGGTGGGAAAGTCTTTATCGATATCCTGAAGCAATTGGAGACCGAGATGCAGGTGAGTTCTGACTTTCGGGATTCTCTGGCCAAGTCCATCTCCTGCAAGGCCGCCATCAAGGCGAATACTAAGCTGACCCGCAAGGAAATGCTGGCTCTGATCAACAACCTCTTTGCCTGCCGGGTGCCTTACTTCTGCCCTCATGGCCGTCCGCTGATCGTCAAGATGAGCCTGATGGATTTTGAGAAGAAATTTAAACGAGTATTATGATCATCACCATTCAGGGACCTACCGCAGCCGGTAAATCTGCGGTAGCCCTCCAATTAGCCCAGGCGCTAGGCACTGATATCATCAATTGCGATTCGCGCCAGGTCTATAAATATATGGATATCGGCACGGCAAAACCTACTTTAGCAGAAAGGCAGGCGATCCCACACCACTTGATCGATATCATTACGCCGGATCAGAGCTATAATGCCGGCCTCTTTGCCCAGGATGCACACAGGATTATCACAAGCCTGAAGGCTCAGGGCAAGATTCCCATTATCTGCGGAGGCACGGGCTTATATGTGAAAGTCCTTTTGGAAGGGCTCTTTGAACATCCTCCTCTAGAGCCCGGACTGCGTGAATATCTGCAAAAAGAAATGGCCGAAAGGGGTATGGAGCAGATGCATCAACTCCTGAGCGAGATAGACCCGGACTTTGCCCGGAAAGTGAGCCCAAAAGATCCTCAACGCATCTTACGGGGCTTGGAGGTGTATCGCTCTACCGGCCAGAATATGACGCAGCATTGGGCCCAACAAAAACGTGAACCTCGCTACAAAAGCTATAGCATCTTGATCAATCCCGAACGTGAGACGCTGTATGAGAGAATAAACTTACGCCTGGAAACCATGCTAAGCTCTGGCCTCATCAGTGAGATTGAGGGGCTCTTGCAGCGTGGTTACAAGTGGACAGATCCCGGTCTGAACAGCCTGGGCTACAAAGAGTTCAGGGCATACTTTGAAGGCGATGCTTCTTTGGCAGAGGCCGGCGAAAAAGCCGCTCAGCATCATCGCAATTATGCCAAAAGGCAAGTGACCTGGTACCGCAAACAGAAATTTGATTTGACAACAGGGCTACAAAGCTTTAAATTATCAGATATAACAGGTAATTATTTATCTGATAGATTGAAAATGCAAGGGGAGTGATGTGCGAATCGTAGCAAAAGTAGTAAACCACGAGATTTCACGCAAAGATTTGGACCGCGAAATGGCCTGTGGCGGTACAGAAGAACAGGCTTTAAAGCGCCTTATAGACAGGTGTTTGCTTTTGGAAAAGGCAGACCAGCTTTCATTTAGTGTTTCTGATGATGAATTTGAAGTATCTTTGATGCAGCTTTTGGATGAAGATGAACCCTTGGGTCTGCCAGCCAGCCTCGTGCAAGAACTGAATGCACAGGAGATGGAAACCCTGATCCGGCGCAATATTATCATCCGCAAATATGTGGCCAGTTTGTATCCTGACGATATGCCTATCCCAGCGGAAAAGATCAAAGAATTGTATCAAGAGCAAATCGAAAATTTTTGTTGTGAAGAGATGGTGCGCTGCTCCCACATCCTGATTAAAGGTGAGCATGCTCTGGAAAGACTTACCGCAATCCGGTCACAAATCCATGATGCCGATGATTTTAAAAAAGTGTGCGAAAGTTACAGCGATTGCCCCAGCAATAAATGCTGTGGAGACCTGGGCTATTTTCCTCGCGGCAGACTCTTTTCCGAGATCGAAGAAGTAGCTTTCTCTATGCAACCCGGTGAAATCAGTATGCCCTTTGAGAGTCCTGAGGGCTGCCATATCCTCATGCTTACCGATCGCAAGTGCAAATGCCTGATACCTTTCGAAGATATCGAAGAAAGCCTGGGCACTCATTTGGGGCAGATGGAGCGGGAGTATTTCCTGCTGCGCCATCTGGCAGAGCTTTATGAGGAGTTTTACAGCCAGATTCTCATCTTCGACGATGCGCTCAAATAGGCTTTCACAGTTATTTGGAATCAGCACATTTGGAGAATCTCACGGGCCTGCGATGGGCCTGCTGATAGATAGCCCTCCACCCAATCTTGACTTTCCTTCCGAAGAGCTCTATGCAGCTCTTCAGCAGCGGAGTCAGAGGGGAGACTTTAGTACCCCTCGTCAGGAAGCGGATCAACTGGAAATCCTCAGCGGCGTCTTTGAAGGAAAAACCACCGGCATGCCGCTCTGCGTGATCGTGCGCAATTGTGATGCCAAAAGCGCTGATTACGCAGCGCTGAAGGATATCTTTCGTCCGGGCCATGCAGACTATTCCTGGTTTCAGAAATACCAGATCTTTGACTATCGTGGAGGAGGCCGGGCTTCGGGAAGGGAGACTCTGGCGCGTGTGATTGCAGCAGATTTATCCAGGAATCTTTTGCAAGATATCAAGATCGAGATTGTCAGCACACAGATAGGGGAGAGGAAGGCTGCACATTCTTCCCCGGTAGGAGATAACCCCTTTCACTGGCCCGATCCTGCCAGCTATCCGGATTTGATCAAGTATTTGGGTGAAATCAAGGACTCAGGCGATAGTCTGGGCGGCATCCTGCAAGTAAGAGCCTCAAATATCCCATTGGGTTTGGGTGATCCCATCTATGAAAAGCTTTCCGCCAATATCGCCAAAGCTATGTTTTCCATCGGCACCGTGCGGGGAATCCTGTTTGGCGATGGATATGACTTAGCCCGCCGGCCCGGTAGCCAATGTAATGATCAGTTTGCAGAAGGTAAATTGGCCAGCAATCATCATGGGGGCATCGTGGGAGGGATATCAAACGGGCAGGACATCGTTTTTGAGCTCATCATCCGGCCTATTTCCTCCATCAGCATCCCGCAAGAGGCGATGGACAAAGCTGGCAACCCACGCCAGATCAGCATTCAGGGACGTCATGACGTCTGCCATTTGCCCCGCCTCATTCCTGTGGTAAAGGCCATGCTGCAGATTTGTCTGGCGGATGCCATTCAGTACCAGAAGCTGGTCTTGGGCAATGCTGCAGATCTACCCAGTTTCAGAGAGAGTTTAGACAAAGTGGACGAAGAGCTGCTCACTTTGCTTTGGCGCCGGCGCGAGATCGTGCGCCAGGTGAAAGAGTACAAACAGCAAAATGATCTTCCTCCCCAAGATCTGGCTCGAGAAAGAGAGATTTTAAACAAAGCTGCTATATTGGCAGAGGAAATGGACCTGCCACCAGAGCTGGTTCAAGACATCATCAAACTTAATTTAAGGATATCAGACAGATGTTAGTAGTATCTATCCCCTACAGGGGACCCAAGGATCTTGTAAAAAAGCCTAACGACATGTTTTTTTACGAATACCGGCTCGATTTCTGTGAAGATTGGCAAGACATAGATTTCAGTGTCTTCCGGAAAAATAGCATACTTACCTTCCGCGGCAGCACTTTCACCCAGGCTATGCTGCTAGACATGCTTTCCAGCAAAGCTATGATAGATCTGGACATCATGCAGCTCGAACAGTTCCCGAACTTGGTGCAGCGAAAGCGGCTCATTCTCTCCACTCACCTGGATGAATATGATGCAGACAAGATCAAAGCCTTCCTAAACCATCCCCAAGAAGCTGCGGTTTATAAGCTGATCCTGAGAGCAAGTGCTTTTGCTGAGATCCGGGCTACACTGGAGCTGATCCATGAAGCTGCGCCACGCAAATTGATCTTTAACGTGCTGGGGAAATGGGCGCTTTTGCAAAGAAGCATCTTTCCTCTCTTTTCCTCAGAGGGAGTCTATGCAGCCTTGTATGAACCCACCTGCTCAGGGCAGCCTGGGCTTGAGGATTTGGAACCAATTTGGGCAGCTCTTACGAAAGAAGACACCCAGTGTATTGCCATCATCGGAGGAGAGCAAGTCAACCAAAGTGGCTCTATCATCCTGGGAAATCCTGCTCTGCTGAAACACAATCTCAAACACGTGTTCTTGCCTGTGCCTGCCGCGGACTTGGCTGAAGCTATAGAAGTCATCAAGTTCTTAAAAAAGAACTTGCAATTTGCTGGGATAGCTATTACTAGTCCCTATAAAAAGGCTATGGCGGAGTATCTCAGGAGCAATCAGCCAATTATCAATACAGCTCAGTTCTTGCATCACAAGCACCTGCTTAATAGCTACCATCCTGGGCTGGATATGTACGTCTACGCCACAAATACGGATATTGCTGCTCTGAAGCTAAACATGCAGATTCTGGAAATCCAAAAAACGGATAAAATCCTCATCTATGGCAGCGGAGATTGCGCCGAAGCTTTTATTGCGCACTTGGCCCGCCAATCTTTTACAGATCTCAGCCTGCTGGCCAGAAATCAGGACAAGGCCAAGGAATTGATCCAACAATACCAGATCAAGGCAGCAAGTGATCAGGAATACGATCTACTGATAAATACTACTCCTTTGGGGCAAAAAGAGGACGACGATATTTCGCTCTTACCCAAGTTTAGAAAGGTGATCGATCTGGCTATAAATATAGATAGACCATCGTTGCTAACCCTGAAAGCCGAGGCAGAAAAGCTTCCTCATGTAGAGGGAGATGAATTCTGGGTACGGCAGTTCCAGCCTCAATTTGAATGTATGATCTATGATGACGAGGAAAACAATTGACAAAAGATACAGGGCTCTAATATCTTGCTTCAATCGATCAACTATATTTAATAATAGACACACAAGGAGATATCAAATGATGAAGAAAGCTAAGTTGCTTCTGCTTTTCGCCTTTCTGCTTTTGGGTGGCAGTTTGCTGGCGCAAACCGCTCCCAATCCCATGCAGTTGGGTTGGCAGGAATTCCCCATCGCTGGGATCGACAATCTTTTTATCCCTTATGCGAACCCCTCACTGATCGGCACTGGTAATGCCAGCGGGATCAGCCTGGTGCATCTTGCCAATGAAGACCAATTTGAAAAACACTATTGGCTGATGTACAAATCCAATGGCTTATCCTATGCCTATGAAAGAGATCATGGCAAAAACTACCACATGTTGGGCACCGGCTTTGAACTGCTGCCTGCCCACATTCTGCCCAATCTGTATGTGGGCACAAACTTCAGATTTGAGAATGGCGAAGGCGAGTATGGTACCTTCCGCTCTGGCATTACTTACCGTCCTGCAGATTTTGGCTCTTTTGCCTTCACTTGGGACAACCCTCTGAAAGGTTCACCCTTTTACCGGGGTGGACTGGCTCTGCGTCCCTTTGCCTTTACGGACAGGATTGCGGATTACAGGCTGGAGCTTTCTGCCGATGTCAATTATTCCCATATAGATGGAGAGGGTAATTATAGCGCGGACTACGAGTTCAAAAAACCTATCCTGGGCTTCAATACCCAGATCCTGGATGGGGTAAAGATTGGTGCTACCTACAATCTGGAAGAAGAAACAGCCCTGCTGTCTTTTTCTCTGAGTGCCGCCAAATTTGAAGTGGGCACCTTGCTCAGATCCAAAAAAGAAGACAGTTACGCTTATGCCTATGCCCATGTGAGTGATCTCAGCTACAAGCCCTTCTTGGGGCTCACATCCGACAAATGGTACACGATGGCTCCCAAAGCTAATGTCGTGAGCTTTAAGGCACCAAAATACAAACTGGGCCCCATCAAGATTTATGATAGCAAGACCCGCAGCATAGAAGAAATCACCGCCCAGCTTGATAAAGCCAAGGCTGATCCGCAGGTAGAGGGCATCCTCCTCATCAATCCCTCTTTCAGCACTTCTTTTGGCTTGCAACAGGAACTCGTCACGGCCTTCAAGGATTTCAAAGCCAGCGGGAAAAACCTGAGCTTTTACTACGACAATATCTCCAATGGCAGCTATATCTTTGCCTCTTCTGTGGCAGACAAGATCTACCTGAATCCCATGGGCAGCCTGGATCTCAGAGGCATCAGCATCACCAGCCCTTATCTGAGAGATATGCTGGATACCCTGGGTATCGAGCCCATCAATTTCCGTAGTCACAAATACAAAAGCGCAGGCAATATGTTCAGCGAAAATGAGATGACTGCGGCCGAACGTGAAGTATATGAATCCCTGCTGCAAAGCATCTATGACCAAATGCTGGCGCAGATCAATGAAGGCCGCCAGGGCAAGCTGCGTGGCGAACTGAGTACCATCATCGATGAAGGCCCGTATTTGCTCGCACAGGATGCTTTTAATGTGGGTCTGGTAGATGAGCTCATCTATCAGGATGAATTAACTGCAAAGCTGAAAACAGATTTTGGCTACACTTCCCGCAGCTCAAATCTCACGGACTACCGCTCTTACGATTGGTCCAAGCCCAAAGAAACCTGCATCGCAGTGATCTATGCCAGTGGCAATATCGTGATGGGCAAAGGCACCCCCGGCCAGAAGATCGCTCATGAAACCACAGTGAACCTCATCCGTAAAGCCCGTAAAAATCCCATGTACAAGGGCATTATCCTGCGCGTGGATAGCGGTGGGGGCAGTGCTCAGGCTTCGGATATCATCCTGCGTGAGCTGCACCTGGCCAAAACGGAAAACAAGCTGCCGATAGTAGTCTCCATGGCTGGCACTGCTGCCAGTGGCGGATACTATATAGCTGCCAATGCAGATCGCATAATTGCCAATCCGGCCACCCTTACCGGCTCCATCGGCGTGATCGGTCTCGCCTTCAATGCCACTGAAATGTTCAAGAAAATCAAGGTAAATTGGAGCACGGTCAAGATGGGCGAACGCTCTGATTTCGGCAGGATGTCTCGTCCCTTCACAGAAGACGAAAAGCAAATCATGGTCGATCTGATCGAGCACACTTATGACGATTTTGTGGGCAAAGTAGCCGCAGGACGTGAAAACCTCAGTGTGCAAGATGTAAATGCCATCGCTCAGGGAAGAGTCTGGACCGGTGCCCAAGCCAAGGCCAATGGCCTGGTAGATGCTCTGGGAGGCCTGGATGTAGCTGTGCAGCATATGCGCGAGCTCACCGGCACCAAAGGCGAACTCCGTTTGGTGGATGCCACCTCATCGGAGGACGGCTTTGCCCTGACAATCGACACCAGTGGTATGCTGAAGCTTGGTTCTCTCAAAGCCCTCAGCGAGATAAACGATGAATATCTGAAATTGTATGAGATTTGGAAAGATTATGAGAATGACAAAGTGCTCATGCTCAGCCCTCTGCAAATAGAAAACCTCAACTTTTAAAAGACAAAAAAAGAGGGTGGATTTTATTCCACCCTCTTTTTTTATAGCTTACAAAAAACCTTACGATTTCTTAGATATTTCTTCCCACTTGTCCATGAGGTCCTTGCGTTCTTTTTCCAATTCGATTTTAGCTGCCGCCACATCCGAATAATGGTAATCGCGGGTAATATGCACTATTTCGCGTTTACTCATATGGATAGTAAAACCTATCTTACTGGTGGATATACTTTTTCTATCCACTCCCAAGTCGCGAATTGGTGACACACTTACTATGCGCCCTAGATCTACTTCGCTACCGTCTATAAATTTGTATTTCATAAGCGACTCCATTTCATTTCTGATTCTTTAGATAATATTAGATAAAGTCAATTTAATCGTAGCACAAATCAAGTCAAGATAAAACTTCAGTTTTTAGCTGCTTGCGCAGCCGAGACTGTTCAATTCTAATAACGATATCATGCTACTTCTGCTGTATTCTTGGGGAGATAACAGGGCGGAATCTTCTAATAGTTGGTACCGCCTGAGTCCCATTGAGACGAGATTTCAGATAGAACCCAACGGCATAAGACCATGATGAGTCCCATCGGGACGAGATTTCAGATAGAATACAACGACAAAATTCCATAATGAGTCCCATCGGGACGGCATATAAGAGATAAATATGTCTCTACGAGGTTCAGGTCTTTCGTTCTCATGTTTTTTGCCTTTCTAATATGCCGTCCTTACAGGACTTCGTCCGGTGTTTGAGCATTTTAGCTATCTGAAATACCGTCCCGATGGGACTCATTATGGTGCCTGGGTCTTGTTTGCTATCTGAAATACCGTCCCGATGGGACTTTTTAGGGATTCATCAGGTAAAAATACCAGTTTTCGAGAAGCTGAACTACATGTCAATTTTTGGTATGGGATAAATAATGTCCTAGTTCGCCCACTTTTTCGCTATTTGTAACAATTAAATCATTGGCAATAATGCCAATTCGTTTGAACAGTCTCATTTTGAGGAGACTGTTCAATTCTTCTCCCCAAGTCACGCTACTTTCTTTACACTTTAAGGTGAATAAGTGGCCAGAGCCTATTCCAATCCGTATTATCCAGGCAGAATACCTGCACAGCGAGAACGGGGCACTATTTTAGACATCAACTTGGGATTAAGGGGCTTAGCAGCTTAGTTTGAAAGAGAGTCTTTTTCATCCTGCGGATAAACCAGCATTCTGGGGCCCTCCCTTCTCATTTGAGACACTTGATCAGATCTTTATCTAGCCTTAATCAAGCGTTAATAATTAACGCTTGATTAAGGCTAGATAAAGATCTGATCGATGCCCTCTGGAGAGGGAGAAAGGCTCAAATATATAGGATTTGCAATCTAACGACTAACGATGGAATGAAACCCTTTTAAGTATCCACTTTTATCAGGGTCGTTGCAGTTGGCAAGGAAAACTTTTCTAAGGGGGTCACAAAAGATAGGTATGTAGCACAATTTCAATTTGTTAACAGGTCCATTGAT
>Ga0265295_1002357_pt1 | contig 30290 bp, 38 predicted proteins | sample Munlansysbiofilm_FD_192503 | JGI IMG/M metagenome (GOLD analysis project Ga0265295, IMG submission 192503) | Leachate microbial communities from a municipal landfill in Southern Ontario, Canada - Methane capture system biofilm | ecosystem: Engineered > Solid waste > Landfill > Unclassified ... | reverse complement strand
GCTCCTATTTCCATACTTGCCCAAGCAAGTGAAATAGCGAAAGGTACAAACAATCGTTTGTATGAGTCAGTCGAAGCTCCAACTATATCGGCTTTAGCCGTTTAGTGGGTGTGATTCACAATGGTATTATGAAAACATCTGGGAAAAATGAAAGGGGAGTAGGTGTATTTTTCACTCCTAACAATAAAGGTGCTATTCCAAGTTTAGAGCAGTTGGAAAGTGATCTTAGTGAAGAAATGAAGAGGTATGAGTAGTTAATATAAGTATAATTTTATTATAAACCTATTATAATTTAATAAAATATGATTATTTTAGGTTGATGCATGAATGTATTATCTCTGTTTGACGGAATGAGTTGTGGGCAAATTGCATTACAAAGATTAGGAGTCAAGGTCGATAACTACTTTGCAAGCGAAATTGATGAATATTCAATGGCTGTTGCTAGATATAACTTCTCAAAAACAAACTTCATTGGAAGCGTTACTCAAATTACAATAGAGCCTATTGGCGGTTTTTATATTTTATTAAATAATGTTCATGTTATTGATACAAGACATTTAATTCTTATAGGCGGAAGCCCGTGTCAAGGGTTTTCTTTTGCAGGAAAGCGATGTGGCGCATCTACGAAATGCCACATTGAAATTACAACGCTTGAGCAATATTTAATACTCAAAGATGATAACTTTGAATTTGAGGGGCAATCTTATCTTTTTTGGGAATATGTTAGGGTTTTATATACTTTACAAAAAATGGGTCTCTTTATTAAGTGGTTGATTTCCACTTTTAGACCCTCTGAAACTTAAACGTCGAATTGGAGCTTTCCAGACTCCAACATCTCCGCCAACTTATCGATTGATACCCCATAGTTGATCTCCTCGTATTTTTGCTGATATAGTGTTTTTGAAGTTGAATAACCCATACTTCTTTCAAATGTCGGTTCCATCATATCAACGTGCCTTTTATTGAACTTTGGTTTCTTAGTAATCGAATGGAGATTTGATGAGAAAAGTACCTTTGCACGGATGCTCTCAAATCCGTAACTTCTCCCCATCCGATCAATATGACGGATCACGCTATTCATGCTTTCCGTGTAGGCATTGGTAGCCGGATAATGGAAATAGGAAAAAATCTCTTTATGCCAATTTGACACCGCTTTATGAAGATCATCAAAATAAGGGCGTATTTCTGCCGTTAATCCACTTTCCCACTCTTCGTATCGGTTGTACGCTTCATCATCGCTATGAGCTTCATAGATAGCATAGAAAGCTTCTTTCAACTCATAAACCTTGCCAAGCTTTGGATAGTTCTCTTTCCAATGTGAGACGAGAAACTGTTCGCGAGGCTTGAGTTGATGTTCACGCTTGAGCAGCAAGAACCGATCGTTCTTCAGATCGCGACGTTGATTTGCCGGTAAAGATGCTCGAATCTCTTTACGGCATTTCTCGACTGCATTGTTCGCCATGCGGACGACATGGAATTTATCAATGATTATTTTGGCGTTTGGTAGTACCTCTTTAACTGCATCACGGTACGGCCGCCACATATCCATTGTGGCACGCAGAATCACATGGGGCTCTTTGATACCTTTGAGATACTTTATGACAGTTGGTTTATTACGATCACGCAGCATCTCTATGATTGTTCTCTCTTCGATGTTCGTAATAACACAACGAGGTTGTTTGGCTAAGTGGATTTCATCTATTCCCATAATCTTCGGAGTAGCGAACTTCACTTTCTTTTCAGTCTCATCCTTGTAATCACAGAATAGCCCGTATACCGTCGCATCACTCACACCGACATCCTTGGCAACATGGGAATACGGTCGAAGAATAGATTGTTTCTTGATGAACTCTGCGAGCCGTTCCGTCATTTTATACTCATCCGACATTCCGGGGAGATCAGCGGGGAAAAGCTTTTTACACGCTTTGCATCGGTAGCGCGGAACATCGATATTTAGCCCGACCCGTTTCCCTCTGATTGGAATATCCATAAAGTGTCGATGACGTTTCCCGTGAGCTACAATCTCTTTAGAGTTGCATGAAATACAAATAGGCTTTTTGGAATCAATCAGAGCGATTTGAATATGGATATCGTGATCAGTCTCCTCTATGATCGAGGAGGTGTAATGTGGGAGATTTAGGAGGGGCATATATGTCCGTTTTTACTATGAATTATACACATTTAGACATCTTTCATGAAAACATACCAATGCGTAAAACCCTTATGCCCTGATGTGTGGCCAAACAATGGTTTATGATTTGTGAGACTTAATACTTCCTTTGTCTTGATTTGGGTCTCATTCCATTTGAAAATCAATGTACCTCCATTTCTTAAGACTCTGAAACATTCAGAAAATCCTTTTTCTATATCATCTTTCCAGTCATTAGATAAGCTGCCGTATTTGGAAGCAAGCCAACTTTTTTCTCCAACACGTACAAGATGTGGAGGGTCAAAAACTACCAAATTAAATGTATTTTGCTCAAAAGGGATATTTCTAAAGTCCATTTCAATGTCAGGGTTGATAATTATAGATCGTGTGCCATCTTCTTTTCCGTTTGATCTATCTTTCACTGTAATAGTCTCTTTTCTAATATCTCCAAATATAACATTGGGATTTTGTTTATCAAACCACATCATTCGAGAGCCACAACATACATCAAGAATTTCCATTTCTAATCCTTTATATCTGATAGGGAATTATACTCTTTTTATATAAAAATATCAACCATTTAATAAAGATAGTAATATATTAACTTAAATCAAATCCACCACTTAATAAAGAGACCCCAAAAAATAAACCCCAATATTCTTTTTCTTCTTGAAAATGTTAAGATGACAAAAAAATGGCAATCAATGTTTGATAAGGCTGTTGGAGTTAATCCTGTAAATATTAATAGCGCTTTAGTTTCTGCACAAAATAGAAAACGCCTTTATTGGACAAATTTGGGCGACAAAATTCAACAGCCAAGAGATAAGCATATTTATTTAAAAGATATTATAGAACATCGCAGTGTTGAAGAACACTATTTTGTTGGAAAAAATTTAAGAGATGGATATAGTGGTGGAAATCAGTTAAATCCATTGTATAAATCTCAAGCCAATACGGTTCATGATTTGAACGGTAAATGCTTTACTTTATGCGCAGGTACACATGGATATGCGAATGGTCACATTCCTGTCAAAAAATATCCACTTTCATTTAGGGCTAACCCAAAATTTTCGGCTGATGGGTTATGCCGTATTGCAAATGCGGGCATTAAAGGTAACGATTCAATTAAAAGATTAACTTTTCAAAGGAGTGTCCCTAGCTTAAATCAACCAATCGACTTAACAACAAAAGAGAATCATAATAGGGTTTTGCTTTGTGCCGCCATGCGAGGGCGGTACTTAGTTGATGGAAAAAGAAAAGATGCTCCAGTTGGTTCATCTAACGCTGGGCGGACAAGGCAATATTTTGAAGTCCGCCATGATTATAAAACCAATTGTATTACAACAGTTCAAAAAGACAATAATATTGTTTTTATTGAAATTACAGATCATAAAAACCAAAAAGTTCGCCATAATGTTAATGAACTTGATTGGAGAAAACTAACTCCAATTGAATGCGAACGGCTTCAGACTGTTAATGATAATTATACGGCTAAAGGGTTGGATGAAAAATTTAAAGAGATTAAAATATCTAACACTCAAAGATATAAAATGCTAGGCAATGGTTGGACGGTTGACATTATTGTTCATATTTTAGAACAATTATTAAAAATAAATGAAAAAAATATTGTGCAAGAAAGTGTTCAAAAAAGTGCTTAATAGTAAAATTATTTTAAAAACTCATTTTGTTAGAAAAAATACTCAGTTGTATTTTATTATAAAACTATTATAATTTACATTATTTTTACAATTAAGTGAGATACAATTATGGTTACTATTGAGCTTATTCATAATACGGTTTTTGAAGATATTTCAACGAAAAAAAGAACTTTACCTAAAAATATTAATGAAGAAGATAGTGCTGCTATTCTTGCTATTTTTAATGATATTTTAAAAGAAACGAGTGAAGATAGCGCGAATGTTTCTTTTGACCACTCTGAACATCTGGTACAATAGGCACATTACATGGAACCAATTGATAAATTTAATAAAATTGTTTTAAAACTAGAAGCTTATTTATTAAATTTACAAGAAAAGCCTAAAAGCCATGATACTTCAGAATTGATTGATTTAATAAAAATTTATATCAATATTTTTGAAGAAGCCATTGCAAAAAATGATATAAACAATCCTGTGCTTTTGGCTTTATACAATCAAATTTTAAATGTGCTAAATGAGATTATAGATGAGTGATTTACACTTGCAAAAACTTCTAAAATTTGCGGTCATAAATGACCACTTGGTTTCTCTTATACCAGATAGTTATTCTTCAAAAAAAGAACTTTTAAATTGGTTAGATTCATCACCTTACTCACCTTATGTATCACTTTATGGCGGTGTCTCTTCTTTGACTTACCAGCAAGATAAGAGTTTTATATCAGATATTGACCAAAAAATACGTTATCGTCTTGATGATATTTTTAGTTTTAAATTTGAAAATTTTGAAGTCTTTGGTAATTGCATTTATTCAGCGAATACAAGACTTTCAAATATTTTAAACTGCGATGAGCTTTTTCGTGCGTATCCTGAATTTAGAGATATCGAAGTTGCTATTAACATCTCTAATGCCAATAATGGTGTAATGAGTGGGGCAAATTACTACACCGAGGGTAGAATTGAGGTATTCGCTGATTCTAACGAAAGTGCCATGCGCGTATTATTGCATGAATTGCAACATAGCATTCAAGTTAAAGAAGGTTTTGCCATTGGTGAGAGTTATTACAAGGAAGAGGGCGTTATGGATCTCTTTGTTGGCTCATCTGTTGATGTGAATGGTAATTTTCCATATGGTAGTTTTTCTGATATGGCAACCAAAAGAAATATGGTTGAGATTAGTGATAATGATATAAAAATTTTAAATAATTATGAAAAACATTTAGAAATTCTCAGTCGATTTAATGATGAGTTTATTTTATTTGAGTTTGAAAATTTAGAAAGAGGACGTATTTCATCTTTTGACTACAAAAAACAATTAATGGCTTTTTATAAAAGGATGGAAAATAAGAATACTATAATTCATTCTCATGAAAGACAAATACTCGATACAACTTTTGAACAAAAATATCCTACTACTTTGGTACTAGAGGATTTAATAAAGCATAATTCTCTTTTTGAAATATACCCTCAATTAAAAGATTTAAAGGTTGAATTTAGTGATGCTCTAAGTAACGGAGCAAATGGTTCACTTGGTTTTAAAAATAACACTTTTAGTTTGCTACTAAATTCTACCCTTAAAAATTCTACCACGGAACTGAAAAGTACCATTGTTCATGAAATTCAACACGCTATACAAAGTATTGAAAGTTGGGCAAAAGGTGGGAATATTAAGGAATTTAAAAGTGCTCTTGATGAGAATACTTTGTTTATTATGAAAGAAAATCTAGGCCAAGCAATATTTTTAAAAGAGTTATCTGAAAAGTTTAATTTAGATATTGATAGTATGTCTTTTAGAGAAGATACTTATGCCTCTGATGTTTTAAAAAATAAGGATGCTGTTAGGATTGCTAAAAATAATCCACTTGAATGGATGAATAAAGAATATAATAATTTGAGTTCTAGTGCTTTTAATACATATCAAAGGCTGTGGGGTGAGCAGCAGGCGAGGGCTGTTCAAAATAGAGTAGATATGGATTTGAAAGAGCGTTTAGGCGAAGATTGGACTAAAACGCTTGAGAGGGTTGAAGGAAAATATGACGAGCCTATTATTAGGTATGATTCTGTGAGTATTCAACAATCTATTGAGCTTGAGCAAAGATATTTAAAAAAAGATGGTTGGGTTGATTATGAAGCTATTGAGCGTGATGGGTTAGAAAAAATCCCAAAATATTTTACTTCATATGAAAAATTTGAAAAAATGTTTAAAAACAAGATAAGTTCTCGCAAAGCTTTGATTGATACGCCTATAGGCAATGTAAAGATAGATTTGATGGGGGCGTTTAAACATCTCACAAATAACACCAACGGTGCAAACAGAACAAAATACAGTGGCGCTTTGATTTCTATATTTGAAGACCCTTTGTTTATTGTTAGAGATGAATACGAGGGTGAACCACAAAATATTTTTTACAAACCTATGATGTCTAAAAATAAAGATCAAGGTATTGTCAATTTAGCTGGGTTCGCTTTGGATAAAAATGGAAATCTTGTAAATACAACCTTTTTTCCAATAAAAGAGGGGAAGCTTGTTAAGTATATTCAGAGTAAGGAAGAGGACTTATTGTATTTTAAGCACGCTGGTGCAGCTCTAAAAGCTGTGACTCCAAAAGTCACGGATAGTGACTCAGGAAAAACGCGTGCTAGTGATGAAATTTTATCTGAAAATAGTTTGAATGTCAATGGGTTTAATAAAGAGCAAAGAGATAAGAATTTTAAAGCTTGGTTTGGTGATAGTAAAGTAGTTGATGAACATGGAGAGCCTTTGGTGGTGTATCATGGAACAAATCAAAGTTTTGATAAATTTAGAGTTTCCCCCACTTCTTGGTTTACACATTCTGCTTCTCATGCAGAAAAATATTCATCAAAAGAGGGTGTTTGGTGGAAAAAAAATTCTCCAAATATTATGAGTGTTTATTTAAGTATTAAAAACCCTTATCGCTTGCCTTCAGAATTTAAAAATACAACCGAAAGAGAAATGATTCTTGATATGGTAAAAGTTGATACTATTAAACTTTTGGGTGATGAAAAATTACAAATTTTAAAATCTTTAATTAAAGAATCGAGTGTTGAAAAAACAAATTCGAGCATTATTTGGAATGTTTCTCATAAATTAAAAGAAGCTGCTCAACTACTTGGATTTGATGGCTATATGGCGAGAGAGGTAGATTCACACATGAACACTTCTCCTAATTTTTATTCTACTTATTCACCATTTGAACCAACCCAGATAAAATCAATCCATAATCAAGGTACATTTAACTCGGAAAATCCAAATATTTTAGAAAAAAATGATTATGGAATGAGGTATATTGAAAAAGTATTGTCAATTGTGCCTGACAACATAAAAATGGATATTGTTAAAAATTATCTTGCCTTTAATGGGATTAATCAAAAAGATTTACTTGGTGATGCTTGTTATGATTCTCTAAAGGGAGATATTTTTTTACAGCCTCTTAGGACTGCAAAAAGTCTTGATATTAATTCTTCATATTTCAGCGCTAAAGGTGAAGTAGAAGCTAGAGAGATTGAGGATTTATATATTCATGAAAATAAAATTGATGAAATGAGTTTAGCTGAAATTGCTGGGAGATTTAATAAAGAAGAGCATGGTGAGTTGACGACCCTTTTAGGTCGTCAAAGTGAAGAACGCTATTATGTAGCAAAGTAGTGCATGAATCCTGAGGACTTTAAAGATTTGATGATTCATTATTCTGCTGTGTTCACTTCTTATAAGGAGCGACTTTTAAAATTTTACATGTAATGTTGCTTTTGGGCACAGTGATAATCACTTTGCCCCATTTATCTAAATTTTAGGAAAAAAAATGAAACAAATTGTGGATGAAATATTGGAAATAAGAAATGAAGTAACAATGCTCAATAAAACTTATAATGAAAAGCTATTACAATTAAAAACAGCTCATGATGAAAATCTGCTGCAATTAGATACAAAACATTTTGATACTTTGGTGTCAATTGAGAGAAATAAAATAGAAGTCGTAAGATACGATAGAGAGTTTAAACACATTAATTTTAAAGTATTTTATGACAAAGAATATAAAAAATATCACTTTATTGGAAGTATTTTTTATGATGGAACTGAAATAATAGATCACATTAGAAGAAAACTTCTTACGAATATTAGAGGGCAAAAACAGTTAAAACATTTTGGTGATTGTCATTGGGCTATTTTAAATGTGGAAGAAGACGAAATCTTAATGATTGAAGAAGTGATAAAATATCAATTGGAACTAAATTTATTTAATAATAATTTTATTAAGTTAAAAAAAACAAATTTGGATTTATCACATCATATCAAGTCAGTCAAATAACTCCTATGATTCAAGATCAAAAGACTTTAGATTTTATCGAAAAAGCCCAAAAAACTCATAGGGATAGATACGACTACAATAAAGTATTGTTCAAAAATACTACAGATAAACATATGATAAAATTTCAGTATATTTTTATCATATATTTATTATAATTTGTTTATTTACTTCTCTTAAAAGGGTGTAGCGTTGGAAGAAAGATTAAAAAAGTTAGAGGCAAAAGCCGCAGAGATGGAAAAGGCTATTCTTGTTATTGGAAAAGATGGAAAAGACAATAAAAATAAAAATGATGCTCTAAATGATGGTTTAAAAGCTCTTGGCAATTCAATTACAGAGCTATTTGAAGCCATCAAGGCAACTAAAAGTGATAGCAAAGTAGCTTCAGGAGTTGAAATCAATGAAGAAACTTTGGAACTTCATATTAAAAAAATTCTTTTAGATGATCCTGATTTACGAGAAACCTTTAAAAGAGTTATTGAAAATATCACGACTTACAATCATAACAAAGACAAAATCAATGAGTATGTGGAAGAAAAAAACTCAAAAAAACAAGCCTCGTTTTTACAAAAAAATAAATTGAGTCTTTTTATCGCTTTCTTTGCGATAGTAGCAACAGGATTCTTCTGGTTTAGTTTTTCCCCCGCAACCATTCGTGTTACTGCATCAGATATGATATATTCTGATGGCGATAGTAAGGGATTTCAAATCTCTGGTGAATTTGAATATAAAATATTGAAAGTAAAAGATGGTAAAACGTATTTTTCCGCCGATGGTAAAACGTATTATGTGAAAAAAAAACCAAATAAATGAGGTTTGCAATGTATTTTAGTTATATAAATCTTTTTATAATCAAAAATGAGAGACCATGAGAACGTATTTATCAGCTACAGACTTAGAGAATAAAATCTCGTTGTATTTTCAGCCTATTGTCTGTGCTGAAAATGAAATGATTCTTAAATATGAAATATTAGCAAGGCTTTTTAGTGAAGATGGGGCTGAGATATATCTGCCTCATCAATTTATTTTTCATGATGAAAAAGACTACTACAATAAGGTTTTTAGGGTTATTTTAAAAAAAGCGTTTGCTTTTATTCGTTCACATCCGAGTGTCAATGTTAGTATCAATATTTCTTTTGAAGATATTTACAATGCTGAGACGAGTTCCTTTATATTGTCATTTTTAAGAAATGAAGATGAGAGTGTTTGCAAAAGGATTACCTTTGAGTTATTAGAAAATCGAGATGGAATTGACATTGAAGGAATTAAATCGTTTTTTAATGAGGTTTTAAAATGTAAAGCCAAAACATCATTGGATGATTTTGGGGTAGGATTTTCTAATTTTAATCGCTTGCTTGATTTTAGTTTTAATTATTTAAAAATTGATGGTAAATTTGTTAAAAATTTAAACACGGATGGCGTTATAAATAAAAATTACGACATCTTAGAAAGTATTATTCTTTTTTGTAAAAATCAGGAGATTAAAATTATTGCAGAATGGGTCGAAAATGAAAAAATAGCAAAATTACTCAAATTTAGTGGAGTAGATTATCTTCAGGGATTTTATTTTTCAAAGCCAATGCCTCAAAGTTATTTTGAAGAAAGGGGATGGCGTGAAACCTTATAATATTACCTATACTGGGTGGCTAAGTTTTTTAATTTGGTTTTTACCAAAACAATCTTTAAAAAAACGTGTTGAACTTGGGGTTCAAAAAGGTTTTGTTGATTTCAAAAGTGATAAATTTGAAGGTAAAGCCGTAGAGATAAATCGTCCACTGGCTCTATTGGCTCGGTACTCTTTAGTTTTTATTATGGTTGGGTTGCTTCTTCCTAAAATTTACTGGAGTAATATTGATTTTTGGCATTCAACCATCACTTCTTTGGTGATAGCAGGCGCAACAATTTTACATGTAATGTTTCGTGAACAAACAAAAAGTAAATGGTTGATAGTTTTATGGATAGTGGTTTTGGTTTCTTTTGGTGCATATTACTATTTTAACCCTTCGCGCAGCAGTTTTATGTTTTTTGCTCTCTCATCAATACGAAACTCTCTTTTTTGGTATTTCATCTTCATGAGTTTTTTTGATTTACGTGCTATTCGCAAAAGAAGATTTTTTATTATTCGTGAGAGGAAAATAATTTTTTATGTTTAAAATTTTATTGCTTATTTTCTTTTGCTTTAATACCATTTTTGCCTCTGGTGGGTGCAAAATAGAGAGTGATATTATTGTTAGCATACTAGGCGTAGAAGGACATCCTAAAAGAAGATTAGGATACGAATATCTCATTTGTTTTAATAATGAAAATGATGCAAGAGCTATCAAGAAAATCCTCCCTGAGCTTTTTCTTGATAGTAGAACGATTGATTGTAAAAATGCATCGGTTTGTCAAGCGCTTACTGAAAAACTTCTCAACATTGGAATAACAAATGTTGATCTTGGAAGTTTTCAGTTAAATTTAAAATGGCACAGGTATCCAGTAGATACCTATTTTGATTTTAGCAAAAGTTACAAAATAGCTTGTCGCTATTTGGAGGATATGATTGCAAAATATGGTTACAATTGGTATGCCATTGCAAGCTACAATAGTCAAACACCAGAGCATAATTACAAATATCAAAAGATACTAAGAGAAAAATATTCAAAATATTCACAAATTAAATGAAATCAATCAAGATAAATACATTATTTGTGAATTAAGAAGATAATTTCATCTTGAAAAGACATTGAAAATCTAAATTTTCAATAATTAAAGCCATATCCTCAATCAAAGCGCTCTTTTTTAGTAGCGCTGCGGTTAAAATTGAGAACAAAAATTGAAAGCGATCACCGCAGGTGAACGCATACTAAAGTTATTCACTTGGTAAGCATAGCGAACCACCGTGCATACCGCCACTATTCATTCTTAGTTCTTAGCTATTAACCTATAATAAACACATGGTTTAATTTCAGGTAAATTTTATTATATGTTTATTATAATGTCTTACTTCTTATTTAAAGGGATTTTATGAACTACAATAAAAAGCAAACGTATAAGGAACACGACAGTGTTTTGTGATTTTTTGGAAATTCCAAAAGTTGTTGGACGTGACGACTATATGATTAACAAATTGGAATATTCACTTATAAATGATGTTATCAAAAAAAATGATGACTATTTACTTTTTAAAAAAGAACTCCTTAAAGAAAAACCTTTTTATTATAACATTTTTGATTTATCTGAAAAAATCAAAAAAGATTATAAAGAAGTCCTCTACATTATTATTGAAAAAGATAATGTGAATAATTTTTGGCTCACGATTGGAAATACGATTGATATAAACAATGCTTCTTATTATGCAAAACATAAAGTTTTAGCTACAGATATTATTGAAAATAAAAATACGATAAACAACATTCTTAATATTGCAACAGAAATGTTAAATATTTCAAAGATAGTCATTTTTCATATTGGGGTAACTGCGGAAAATATTAGCTCAATTATTGGTGAACAAAATTCTAAGTTTTCCTATACTTTTGATAAAAGTGTAGATAAATATTTTTATTATATTAGTGCTAAAGAAAAAATTGCAACAAAAATCATGCCTTATGTGCTTTCTTTTGTTGCAATTTTTCTTTTAAGCACTGCTAGTGGCATGATTGCCGATTCTATCGCAGAGAAAAAAATAAAAGAACAAGAAGTTAAGATTACAAAAATCGGAGATGAAATTCATAAACAAGTTGTTGCCATTGAAAAACTCAAAAAAGAAAATTCAGAGATAGAAAAATTTTCTAAAAAAGATTTAAAAATATTTCTCAAGGATGAATAAAAATGCTAAGTTTAAAGAAATATTTTGGTTTTCAAAATATTATAAGAACAAAAAAAATCTTAATATTTGTAATGCTTACTTTCTTTGGAGTATCATGGATCAGCATTGAACATAATAAAAAATTAATTATTGATGAAACTCCTCTCAATAATATAAAAGAGAAATTTGAAAAAAATTCTTCGCACTTAGCTGCCTTGCAAACACGAAATTCAGAATTAAATGTGCAATACAGAAAATATAAAAAATATCTTTTCAGCGAAGAAGAAAAACAAGGATTCATTTCGATTTTAACTGAAATGTCTAATATTTTTACGCAAAAAGGCATCACAAACTATAGAGTTGAAAAAGTTTCAGACAACCCTGAATATTTCAATATAATTGATATTTATCTAAGTGACAACAAACCTCAAATTACTCAAAAATTATTAGAATATTTTTTAGGTAAATATACCGATATTTCATTCAAAGAGATTAAAGTCTTAGGCAATTATTGTATTGTTGAAATTTATAAACAATAACAATATGACGTACATTAATGTCAAAGAACATTCACTTACCAAATCAAAAGCACGTTGAGTTAAAGCGATCACCGCAGGTGAACGCATACCTGAGCTATTCACTTGGTAAGCGTAGCGAACCACTCAGGGGTTTGTATGTCTGGTAAAAATAATAATAAACTTATTACTTTTGTTTGTGAAGCTAAAGGATGTTCTAACACAAGAACTATCTATAAATCTATATATGACAACTATAAGACTCATGCTTGTTCCAGAGAGTGTGCTGCGGAACTCAAAAAGCTACGAGGAAAGTCAAGCAAAAAGATTATTATTGAAAAAATTTCTGCAAAGCAAAAAATTGATGAGTATTTTAAAAATTTGCAAGGAAAAAATAATTAATCTCCCCTTGCCCTTATAATCCCAAAAACTTGACTAAATGCAGCGCGCTTAAAATCCAATTTAACATTAGCATAACGCTTTGTTGCAGAGAGAGATGTATGCCCTAGAATTTCTGCTATGGCTTCTTGGCTCATGCCATTATTGATTGCCAAAAAACCTATCATGTGACGAAAACTATGTATTGTCATGTGTTGGATATCGCATGCGCTTCTTAGCTTCTTCATTCTCTTTAGCACACTTGTATAACTTATTGGACGTTTTGTCTTTGGTGATTCAAATACAAACTGTGTTGTTCTATCAAGTTTTTCTAGTCCTTCTATGAGAAAATCTTCGAGTGGAAACACCATTCCTCTATCGACTTTTGAGTTTTCAAATCGAATACGATAAAACTTATTATCCATATCTACATCTTCCCAACGCAAGGTTAAGACTTCATTAATCCTACGCCCATGGAGTAAAAATTTAAAGATAGTTGCGTAAAAATTTGGCCTCATTCTGAAAAACAGATAATCATAAACTCTAGTTGTTTTTTCTTGGGAAATGGCAAAATATTTTTTATTGTCATATTTTGGCATTTGAATTTGACGCGCTGGGTTAAGAGTTACAATACCGTTATCTTGTAGCCAAAGAAAAAATGATTTTAAACCGTCTTTGAGTTTATCCACTGTTGCTGGTCGATAAACCTTTAATTTATAGTTTATAAAGTCTTGTAGTTGTTTGTAGGTGATATCTCGAATATCCATAGAACCAAACGCAGATTGATAGTGTGAATTAAATGAAGTGTTATAGTTCTTGATTGTTTTTAAAGCCAATACAGGTGATTTAAATTGTAAAAATTCTTTCCATAAGGTAGAAAAGAGATATTTGTATCGAATATTTTCCTTTTCAACATTTCGTTTTTTTGCGGTACTTTGTAAATCAATCTTTATCATAAATGCTTTGTATGCTGTCATACCCTCTTCTTGATAGCCTATAATTTTTGTTGTTGTCCTTCCACTTGCGATATAACGAATTATATATGCGTGGCCATTCTTAGTTGTTTTAGAATAAACACCTGAAAACTCTTCTTTTTTAGCTGAAGAGAGGATGCCATCTTTAGATTTTTGAGTGTTATTATTTTGAAAAGAAGTAACAGATTTCATTTACTACTTTTTTTAGCTGAAAGATATTTTTTGCGCATTTTTTAAGCTTTAAATCGTTAATTTTCTTGGAAAAAATCAGACAATGGAACGTCTAAAAACAGAGAGATTTTTTTCAGTGTTGCAAGATTGTAATGTCTGTCTTTTGTAAGTTCAGCAGCATGTATAAATGAAGTTGATTGATGACCAATTCCAAGTGCAAGTTCAAAAAGAGAAACTCCTTTTTGAAGGCGTGCTTTTTTTACATTTTTGGCAATCATTTGATAAAATGCTAGCTCTTCATTTTTATCAAATGTAATAATTCTATTTTTATAAAAATTATTTTTTAATGCATCTGTCATAGATTCTAGCCCAAAAAAACAAAAGATACCGCTATTGCGGTTTAAAATGTGATTCTACAAAAAAAGTATTATTTGGTCGAACCGCTATTGAGGTATGAATAAAATTATGGTTGTTTTGTACGTCGGGGACTACCACCAACTCCCTTCTCGATGCAGTGCGGTGTAGCGGGCGTGCTTGTTATTTAAACAGCATTGCATTAGCATCAAAAATTGCTTTAAATACTGATGGTAATTTGTTAATTTTTATTGATGGGCTATTTGTAAAAAAAACAGATCCCGACCAAATTGTAGATACGGCAGGAAGCTATTTTAGCAAAATGACATCTGGCATAACTTCAATCACTGAAAGTTTGATTTATTATGATAACCACTGCTCAAGCAATACTTATGATGCTGGGCGAAATTCATGCATCACTAAAGGATTAAGATTTGCAGAATTAAATGAAACAACTGCGTCTGCGATAAATGGTATCCCAGCATGCAGTAGCTCGGCGTGGACATGGACACAAACATATGCTGGTGGCAATAGCAGATTTGTTTGGACTGGAAATTCAAGTGGTCCAAGTGGTCCAAGTGTAAGAAATATACGATGCGTTAAATAACATTCCACGTCCCCGCTACGTCGGGGACTACCACCCAGGCATTGTTAGATGCCGTGCCATGCTCATGGCAAAATTGCTATATTAACACAACAGCAACAAGTGCCAAACATGCGATTAACACAGGTGATGGAAATCGTTTGTTGGTTTATGATTCTGGTTACTGGAAACAACAAAGCAATAGCGCCAATATTTTGGCTAAAAAGATGGCAATTTACCATACCAATACAGCTATCGTTAATCATGCTATAGGACAGGCAGGTAATGGACTCTTTTATGATGGATGCGAAGGAGGCTCCATTCAATGGGCAGCCACCAACTCTTATTGTTCTTCCAAAGGAATGCGTCTACCTTCGACTGGTGAAGCTTCTGGATGGAGCAGTGTTGGTGTACCTTCGTGTGGTGCTTGGACTTGGACTTCCACCGTCGGCGACGACAACGACGGCTACGGCGACGTTCGTTATGTTTGGTCTGGCTCTTCTGTCAGCGGCAACGGCATCTACAACGGCGTCACCTGTTATGTTCGTTGTGTTAAATAACACTCACCGTCCCCGCTACGTCGGGGACTATCGTAAATAATTTACTAGATAATCCTTGTCTGATTTTAACAAATTATCAATATGCGATATCTACAAATTTCACTTTAAATAGATGTGAAGATATTGTACAAGTCCAATTTGCTGGGGTAATCCTAGGTAAATTTGATGGTATGGGACAAGATTATTCTTTTTTACCTTTTCTCGCAAAAGGTGGTGTCGGAACTGTCTATTATAATGTTCATACCAATAAATTTTCTGGCTGGATTGATTCTGTTATAGATGGAAGAACAGGTTCAAATTGTGTTATCAAGGATGGTAGTGTAATATGTTATGACATCAATACAAATACATGGAGTGGAACCATACCAAGCGTGGCGACGGGATCGGGGAATGCCCTTATAAATGGTGGCAATGTTGTTTATTCTTATGTTAGATGCCCAGCATGGGCGTCGCATAGAGCAGGTAAACTCTGTTATAAAAACTTTTCGGAATTTTAATATCCTGTCCCCGCTACGTCGGGGACTACCACTCAGGCATTACTAGATGCCGTGCCATGTGATGGTAGATCCTGCTATCAAAATACTTTAGCAAAAACTGTAACATGGGCTGTTAATAATGATGGAAATCTATTGCATTACAATAACATTTTTTGGGCGCTGGCAAGCAATACAAATCAATTAGTCGATAGTGGCATTAGCTACATAAACAACTTAACAGCAGGCATTACAAATTATCATTTGCCAAGTAATTTATACTTAGATAATTGTCAAAATGGTTTTACAAATTGGCAAACGGCATCTACCTATTGTATAAACAAAGGTATGCGTTTACCATCTACTGCTGAAGCTCTTGCCTGGAATAGTTCTGGCGTTCCCTCATGTTCAAGTGGATGGACATGGACATCTTTTAATGAATATTATGATTATAACGGGAACTATTCTTGGCAATGGAGTGAGACTACTAAAAGAACTTCATACGCACGAGCTGGCGATAAGGGTTATGCACGTTGCGTTAAATAATTTTCAAAGCCCCTCATATCGAGGGCTTTGAAAATTAAACAACATGTCAACAATAAGATGATGAATAATGCGATCATCAAAATGTGAGGCAAATATTTCTCTTGGTTTTGGGTCTCTTACGAAAAAACAGCCGTATTGGGATGGGGTGTATTTTCGCGTTACAAGCTGATCGTATAATTTCATGTAAAGTTCAACTTTTTTGACTTGTCTCGTTTTCTTTTTTTGAGAAGAGGACGTTTGTTTAAAATATTGTAAAAATTGATCAAATGAGAAATATTTTTGTAGCAAGAGATCTTCTTCTGTCGGATTATCGTTCATTAAGTCGCTTATCATTTTTTACTGCCCCCGTCTGTTTTTTTAAAAGAGGGGCTACGCCCCTTCTTTTTTAAGGATAAAGGGTAGAGAATCAAGGATTTACCTGAAATCACAACACCTACCGAACACAACGAACTGAATTTCCCCAGCCATTGGCAGTGTCTACAATATTGGTAGAAGTGCCCATCCAGACGTAGTTATCATCAGGGTCACTATCATAAGCCGCATCTGGAAAAGTTACAGTCATTGTCCAATTATTACAAGATGGTACACCAGAAACGCTCCAAGCTCTTGCTTCTGAAATGGATGGCACGCGCATACCCTTTGAGGAACAGTATGACATTGCAGAATAGTAATTCCTATTATTTCCACCTTCGCATCCATCATAATGCAAACCATTGGCTGCTTCAGCACAATCGCCTGTTCCTAAATTATTCATCCCTGCGGTTTGGGTGCTTTGCGTCCAAGTGCTACTGCAATTAGTTGTTGTATTAGAAGCGCCAATAGCCACAACGGATGCCGTGGTGCCGTTTACGAGAGAAGAATTTACCACTTGGGACGTGCCAATACGACACCAATGGCTTCCACATTTTTGTAGTACTATGCCACTTTGAATGGCATAGCCAATAGAGATAGCGGTTGTATCCGTATAGGCATTGGATGTCGGCCAGCCATCTAAAAGCCTTTGAGTGGTAGCCCCCGACGTAGAGTAGAACCATTCTTTAAAACTTGAATCAATCATTGAAGTAACGCCAACATCAACACCTGTGTAATTTGGTTCGCTACCTACTTGTTTACTCAAATATTTAATCGTAGATGAATTTGCCATATCAAAATCTGAACGTGAGCCATTTGTGACCCATTCTGTTGGGCTTTTCCAAAAATGATCATTTGATGCACCATTCGTAAACGTATAAGTATTGGTATTGCCTACGACTTGTGCCTGAGATGTCAATGGGGCATCTGTCCAATCAGCCATTTCTGTTCTATTTGTCAAGATAATAGCCGAACCAGAGTATGCTGCATTTGAACATGTTCCAGAAGTTGAAGGAGGCATATTGTTCCCCGTTGGGATAACAATATTTGTTTTTGTTACATATTCGCCTGTTGTACGCTTATAGCATAAGCGACCACGGTTGTCTACATCTTTTAAATAGACATAGCCACCATATAACGCAGCGGTATCTTGATTATTGTAAATTTCTGTCATTGAAGCTCTAGGTTTAGCATCTACGAGATTATTTTTTCTGTTACCTGATGTCGAATAATAATAGGCATAAAGACCGTCAATGGTACTTCCTGCATAATATGCTGTTCCCTCCAACCCATTACATGTCATACTTGTACAATCATTTGTCTGCAAAAGGTATCGCCCCGTTGCTATAAGCGATGGGAATGTGTTCCTATCACCTTTTGTTATAAATGTTACGGCTGGGCTTACTGGTTCAATATAATTCAAAGATGGTAATTGATGAAAATACTCTGAATATGTTGTTGAGTAGATATATTGTCCTTGATTATTTTTATAAGGGGCATCTAATCTGCTTAATACATCAGCATAGTCTGTTGCGAGATAAACCCACACTGTGAGCGTGTTTGGCATAGTTCTTTTTTGTAGAGCATAAACACCGCCACCTTGCTTTGCTGTCCACGCTATTGTATTGGGTAAAAATAACGCATCAAGCGCATCAAGGTTTGAGATTTTATCAACTACTACAAATTGGTTATCAGAACTAATCCAATAACCTCCTGTTGCGACATCATCTTTTTTAGTAAATGTTTTACTTCCAGCAAACTCAGCAAAAGGTGCAATGGTTTCTACAATAGAACCTCCTGATTTTGAAAAAAGTGTTGTAGCCATTGCTTCCACAGAACCTGTTCCGTTAAACAATCCTCCAGTGCCTCCTGTGGATGTTTTAACCCATTGAGTTCCATCATACACGTACCCTTCTGCGGTGGTGCCATCACTTACCATAGCAGTATCACCAGCTTTTGCGGGTAGTGCATTTAATTCTTCAATGGATCCAACAATAATGGTTCCACTACCTGTTCCGCCACTACCGTTTGTGCCACTAGCGCTTGTTTTTCCTAAAGATTTCCATTTTCCTGATGTAGTATCGTATTTTAGTATTTCATATGACCCATCACCTACTGGCTTATACCAAAGTTTTGTCGTATCAGTTGGTTCTGTTCTTGATATTGTTGCGGTGCCACTTGCTATAATTGCTTTTGTTGTTTGAACAAAACCATATGTCACCGTATCAAAGGGGATTTTTAACTCGGAAAAACTAACATTAATTATTGCTAACTTATCCATTGATGGACTGTTTTTATAATAACCTTGAATAGTCACAGATGGGACGACTTCAAAAATGTTTGTGATAATAAGGCTATCACTGACACTTGTGTCAATAGCTAAGATGCCTCCTTCATAATTTTTCCAAACAGTTGTGCTTGCAATTCCAAAATAAGTATTAATTTTTGTCACTGTAGGTGCAATGTCGCCCGTTGATAACATATATTGCTTAGTGCGAGCATTCAGATCTGTAATTCTTTTAACCAAATTATCAATTTGAGTGACACGGGCAAGTTCTACTGCCGTATCATAGTTTGTCGAAATTGCTGCGGTAGCAATAATTGGCGTGAATAAAAAAGTTGCTATTAAAAGCGACTTGACTACAACTTTTGGGTTCATTTTTACTCCTTTTTATTTTGTGAATGTCGTAATGTTTTGTGTTTCCCATATTTTGGATGGCAAAGTTGCACTTCCTTCCATTTCTTTTTTTGCCGATGAAAGTGTTTTTGTAGTATCTACTGTTATGGTTTTTAGTGCTTCAATTTTTTCTTCAGCAATTAAGATGGCTGAATCAATGAGTGTTTTGGCATCATCTGCATTTGGAAGCACTTCAAGCTTTTTTCGAGCCGTATAGAGGATCTCTTTCGCAATAATTGGTTGCGTTTTAGCAATCGTATCAATATTGTTTAAAGTTGCTATAATTTCCTCTTTAGTATTTTGTTGTTTAATGATTTCTAAAATTTGTTTAGCATGGTTCTGATTCTCAGCCGTAGCTTTGGCATTTGTTTTTAAAAAAACATCTTCTTGAAGAATACTCCCATTGTTATCTGCTTGTCTGGTCTGTGTTATGTTTGCATGGATTATTTTGTTTATTTTTTCATTATCAACATTCATAACCCCTTCTTTAATGCTAAGATAATTTTGCTGTTTGTCTTTGATTTGTGTACATTCTACTGTGGTAATCAACCCTGTTGAAGCTAAATCTGCGCATGTTGGTGATGTAATATTGTTATCAATCATCGCTATCTTGACAGCATCTTGAAGTTTGTTAATGAGTACCTGCTCATTAAGGGATAATTGATCTAAAATAAGATTGCTTTGTCGAATATCTTGCAAATTCAAACTATTTTCGATTGGGTTTGGCGTTCCTTGTGATTGAACAACTCTTTTGTTGTCAATAGAAATGATAGATTTTGCAATTCTATAATCCATCATTTTACTATCCGTTACCTCTAGTGCAGAATATGTCGCATAACTTATTCCACCAACAAAAACTATAATGAATACGATTATTTGAAACATGCTACCCTCTTCTTATTTTTTTAATAAAAATTTAATCATTCCATCATTGGTCGTGCCGCCTGAAATGTTATCAATGGTTGTTGATAATGGATAATTACTTTTAATGATTGTTGAGAATGTATTTATCATAAAACTATTGATTCTCTCTTCAAAATATTGTTTATAACGAGGAATATCTTGTGAGTAATTGAGGCGTGAGCAATCAAAAAAAACAAAAAATTCATCTTCCACTGTACCATTTTGTTTAAGATAAAGTCTGCAACCTTCTGCATTGGCTGTATAAGATTTTAGTAGTTTATTAATGTAACTATCTTGTCCTAATGTATTTTTCACTCCTCCATAAGAGAAAGTGGTGTTCCAATCTAAACAATCAACCATTCTTGCTGCGGTTAAATCTTTGTAAGAACTATTACCACTACAGTTTCCTCCAGTTGCATTAATATAGCCTTTGTTGATGTCCATTACTCCATTGTTTAGAATGGTTGAAATGCTTGCCAAAAAAGTATTGACACTTGTGTTGAAATCTTTTTTAGTTTGCGCTTTATATGCGTACATGCTTAGTATCGAAATGACTATGATGACAAAAATTAGTTCTATCATTGTGAATGCTTTTTTATTGCTCATTAATGACTTTCCTTACTTATTTAATTCTAAAGAAATCTTTATTACATTATAATAGCTTTATAATAAAATATAACTTAATTATATGTATTTAATTATTTTAAGCTTTTTTTTATACTATTTTTATTAAACTCATAACACTAAAACATGGGGCGCAATAATGAAGAAGTATGTATTGGAAGAAATTGAAGAAATAGAAAAAAAAATTAATCAATTGGCTGAAAATATTGCCAATGGTATTTATTCAACTTATGGTGAAACTTTAGCGGCAAAAATGATTGAAACTTTGAATGAAATTCTTGATTATTTAAAATCAGAAGATCCTTCTCATACTAATACAGATGAAATTATTACAAGGCTACCTCTTCTGTATTTACAGATTCACAAAATAAACTAAGGTTTTTTATGGAAAATGAAGAATTTGTTGAAATTAAAGATGGGAATGAGCAATTAGAGGATGAAGATACGGATGAGGATGAAGGCTCATTTATTGAGACTGAAGAAGAAAATTTTATTCCCGTAAAAGAGTCCATCAAAAATCAATCATCCGAAGAAGAAATTTTGGTGCGACCTCCTTCTGGGGATGCAGCAATGAAAATGATGGAAACATTTAGTAATATTCATAAAGTTTCTAATGAACTGGCCTCTATGGTTAATGTTGTCATCAAAAATTCAAACGATATTATCCTTCTTGGTGAAAAAAAATCTGCTGATATCACTGAAATCATTAAAAAATACGAGATAAGCTATAAAAAAATACAAACCTCTATAAGAGAGGCGCAAGAATATTTTGAAGCCAATAAACATTTAGCTGAGAGCTTTGATAAAGCTAGTGATGGTCTTGAGCAGAGATTTGTTAAATTCCAAGAAGATTTGGATGAGAAACAAGAAGAGTACATTGAAAACATTCTTCTTGCCACAAAAAAAATTGGTGATAGTTTAAATAATATAGGTGCTCATATTGATTTACAGCCTCTTATTGAGGCTGTAAATCTTCAAATAAGCGAAGTTGTGGCGAAATCTAGCATCAGTTCGTTTGAAAAGCAACTTGAGCGATTTGATAATATCTTTTGTGGCATGAATGATGTTGTTGTTTCATTGATTGGCACAAAGGATAAAAAAGGCACGCTTGATGATTTTGATAAAAGTCTGAAAGTTGTGAATCGAAATATTTCAGAATTTAATAAAAAAAGTAGACTTATGGCCGCCACTGGTTTTGGTTTTGGCGGGCTTTTTTTAGGACTGTTCCTTGGGTATTATATTTTTTCTTCTCAATTTAACGAGAAGATGGCGACGGCTTTAATTGACGGAGCCGTTAAGCAGAGTAAAGAGATTAGTAGCAATTACGAAGAAATAAGAAAAGGTGCAGAAGCTTATGAAAAATTTCGTAAAAAATACGATTTAAAAGATGATTCTGGGTTTGGGTACTTTGATGATACTGGAAAACCATACTTCTTTTATGATGCAAATAGAAAAACTATTAGATTTAAAGACAAAATATATGTTGGACTGTAGAGATAAGCGAATAACTAAGGGCTAAGAGTGAGTAACTTCGGTAGGCGCGGTGGTTCGCTATGCTTACCAAGTGAAAAGCTAAAAGTTAAAAGTGAATAACTTCGGTATGCGCTCACCTGCGGTGATCGCTTTTGATTTTAACCGCAGCGCTACTAAAGAAGGGCGCTTTGATTGATTGTAAAAACCTTTGGTTTTAAGAGACGGTGAAAATAAGAAGGTAAGTTATCCAACAGAATAATTCTGTTGGATAACGGTTATTTAAGAGAAAGCGTATTATCTGGTTTAACTAATTCGCTCAAAGTTCCATGCTCTGATTCGTTGTAGCATTCTGCTACTTCGGTGATAGTGGTCTCTTTTTCAATGTAGCATCTTGATATATCAAATTCAATATCTTGTAAACCAACTGCATTTTGGTTGGAAGAACATATTACATGTAACCCTTTTGGCTTATCCCAATATTGAACATCATAAAGAGAATTAGCCCATTTTACTTTTTTCCCATCCATAACAGCTTGTTTTATATCATCAATATTTTTGAAAGTGTCGATTAAGCCAAATTCACCTTTTAGTTGAATTTGAAGCCCTGTATTATCACCAAACAATCTTCCCTCTTTCTCGTAAGGACTAGAAGTATATCCGCTTGTCGGATAGCGGAAGGTGCCATTTGGGCATGATAAAATAGCTCTGTTCATAAGCTCGTCAGTGAAGTTGTTGAATTTTGTTTCAAAATCTTTGGCTTCTTTTTTGAGAGCATCGTTTATTTGATGAGGGACGATTCTCAAGTATTTGTTTAGTTTTTTTTCTAAATCAGCATCATTTTTATATCTTTCTTTAAGTCCTTCAACACCTTCTGTATCGAAATCCATTTCCGTAATAATGTCATCATAAATATTTCTATCTGATTCAAAAAGCGCATTGATTTGTTCATCATCTAAATAGCAATCACAATTATCGACGAAATCAATCATGTTATCAATCGTTTTTACATGCGCATGTATGTTTTCAAGATAATATTGCATATCGTATCCCGTGCCTGCAATTGCAATGGTGTCAAAATCAATATCTTTAGCATAGGTTTCACCTTGTGCATCTTTAACATAAGTTACAAGCCCATCATTATATCCATCGGCAATTAAGGCAATCCCAATTTCAGCAGTTGTGAAATTGCCTTTCATAGTTAATGTTCCAAGAGTCCTAAGTTGTTCATCATGCAAAAAGGTTTTATTTTTGTCTGGGAAATATTCACTATTGCATGTAGTAGCAATATTATGGATGGTTTCTTTAAAATCATCAACCCAATCATCGTACTGATTATTGATATCTAACATCTCTTCAACATTTAAAGTTTCAAAAGATTTTTCTTCTTCTTCTTCTTTAAAAACTGTTAAAAAACAATCGCCATACGTTTCTATAATATCTTCCTCTGACTCCATTCCCTGATAATTTTCTTCTAAGATTTTTGAAACTTGTTCTTCAAAAGGAAGTCCATCTAGCGAGTGAAGAAAGTTATCATTGTCTTTTAATTCATCTTCATCAATAAGCATGAATTTTTTGTATGCATATCCATGTCCTGCGCCCATTTTTTTGTCCTTGTTTTTTAAGTTATTTAAGAGAAAGCGTATTATCTGGTTTAACTAATTCGCTCAAAGTTCCATGCTCTGATTCGTTGTATTGAGCTGCTGTTGTTTTAATCCCTGTTGCTTCTTGATAGCTTTCTATCAATTCTTGACATACTTTATTGAATCTTTCTGGCTCAACATCTTTTGCAATAAACCCATTCATGTCATAATTGGCAAGAACAAATTCCTCTGCTGAAGAATTAAGATACTCTACGTCTTCTCGCATTAGGTTTTTGTCACTCTCCTTTTTTGACTCACCTAAAAGACGTTCGATTTCATCCCTTTCATTTAAGCGATCAACTATATTGTAATTAGCTATTTTTCCTTCATGAAGTAAATCAATCGGAATATTATAGGTTATATCATTTTGGGTGTCTTCAATTACAAGGGCTTGCTCACCTTTGTAATTGAAGGAGATGTCAAATATATCTGGAACTAAAACGGTTTTTGTTGGCAATTGGTCAATTAATTCTGTAAGTTTATTTTTTAGATTTATGCTTTGAATATAACCAATGCCTGAAACTTTTTGAAGTCTTACCTTATCTCTATTTTGCATCACAAGATTCAAAATACCTCGAAGTTCTTCTTGTGTAAATGGTTGTGCTTCCATGTTAAATCCTTTATTGATTTTTAAAATTATAATAACTTTATAATAAAATGCAACTGAGTATTTTTTCTAACATCCTCATAAAATGTCAAAAAAGCTCTCGAAGAACGAGTTTGTCACACTTGAAAATTAATTCACGGATTTAATCTTGATAATTTCTTGTTGTTGCAAATTTATTTTTTTAAGAAGAAGTAAGTATCGCATTTTTAATTCTTTATTTATGTCTAAAAGCTCATTCGTTTTTTTGAGTGTATCCGTATTCTCTGCGTAGGCTTCTCCTACTTTTTCCACCTGTGTTATGACCATTTCAAAAGCGTTTGATATATTTGACTTTGAAATATTAGTTGCTGAAGCAACACCTGCATCGCAAGGAATATAATAGTAATAAGCGTGAAGATTTATACACATCAGCAAAGATAAAAATAAAACGGTCTTTTTCATTTTTTACTTCTTTTGTTTTAAAGACATTGAATATGCTTGAAACAATTTTGAATAAAGTTCTCGATAAGATATTTCACTGTTTGCATCGAGTATTTCTTTTAAAACTTCATTGTCTTCTTTTTCGCCCCATACTTTTTTGTATGTGCCTATTTGATATCCATTATCTTGTCTGAATTTATTTAAACAGTTCTTCCCAATATATAACGTATAAACTTTTTCTATGGAAAAAGTTTCTATTTTATAGATTATCTTAAAAAAGATAACAGGATTTATCAACCCATATAGGGCATTAGCCATTAATTCTTCGGTTGTTTCCATCAGAGACGTTCTTCTGTAGTCTTGGTCTTTTATGATTTTATTCATAAATCGCTGGTAATCCCCAATTGCTTTTTGTATTGCAGCTTCAACACCTAAGTCTTTTATCATTTGGCTCATTACAAAATGCCAAATATCAACCACCTCGATTTGCGCATTTTGAATATTTGGTTCGGAGTTAATGTCTTTCCAATGTTTCCATGGAAAGCTATCAATAAGTTCTGCACACTCCATATAAATACATCGAAACCAATTTATCTTTTTACCTAGATTTGTTTTACCTTGTATCCACTCTTCCCCATTTGTGTCATTGTTTAACTTCATTTGCAGTTCAAACATTTCTTTGAACATTTTTGTTAACTCTTTTTCTTTTTTTAACAATACATTATCTTGCACAGTTTTTCCTCTTGTTTATGTATTCACAATTTTTCTAAAATCTTCATCGTCCTTAAACTTAAATGTAAAAGCGCCATCTCCGTACATTATAAGCATAGTATACTTAGGAAGAGTTTTTAAAATCTTTTTTCTATTTTCACCAATCGCTAATCTTTTAGATAAATTTTCAATTAAAAAATCTTTTTCTTCCTCATCGTCACCACTTACTAGCATAATGGTTATTTCAAAACCATTAAGGATTGAATCTGGTATATGTTGTGGCTCTTGCGTGATGGGGAAAAATACCATATCATAACTTCTCCACTCATTAATAATTCGCTCAAAAACTTCTTTTTCTTTAAAGAGTTTATTGGCAAAAATATTTCTTGCCTCTTCATACCAAAAGAAGATTAAAGGTCTTTTTGTTCCTGAAATTCTTTTTGCATGTTGTGAGGCTTTAGCTTTTTTAGCTAATATAGACTGCATAGCAAAAATAAGATATCCATAACTTGTTATATCTTCAAGTGCATCATCGGTTTTAAAATAAATAATTTTTTTATCTTGAAAATTCAGTTTTGAATAGCTAGAAAAAATTTGCATTTTTGAAATGGTTTCAAGTTTATAAATTAAATGTTTTACTAATTCTTCACGCAGCGTTTCTCCAGTAAGTCTATACTTACTATTTTGATTTTTTAGATAATTAATAATGTTGTGAAGAAGAGGTTTTTTAAATTTCTCAAAACCTTTTTCTTTAATTTCATCAATAGGAGTATATTCTTTATACCCAAGACCTCTTATTTTTTTATAATCTTCTATATGAGTGTCTCTTAAAGAGACTACCGTTAAACTCTCAAACCCTGTTCTATAAACAACCCTAATAGCTTCTTTATACTCTTCTGTTTCTGCGGTAGTAAGTGCTTCTTGTATATTTCCACTCGCACTGAGAATCAATGAAACTAATGTAGATGAAAAATCTAAGTCACTTTCATTGACTTGGTATTTTTCACCTTTCTTTTCAAGGTCACAATCAACAATGTTATATAAAAAATCATTTTTATTAAAATCATTCATATCAACCATCTCAGGGAAGTCTTCTTTAAGTTTTTTTATCTGATTGTAAAAACTATCTTTAATATCGAAGATAATATGATTTGTTTCTTCAATATGATGAAGTTTTTTATTCACATAATCGTAACCAAGTAGTTGTTTAAGCATATCGTTGGCTGCTTGCGTTTTTCCTGCTCCTGATGTTCCTAAAAGAATAGTGTGTTGTTTGGGAATGGAGTTTGTAGCGGTTGCTTTTTTAAAACCAAAATTTACAAAAGTATTATCATTTGATGTTCCTACAAGATGAGGAGCATCCGAATCAAGTTTTGTGTTGTATGAAATATATTTATGCAAAAACTCTTTTCTAGCTATTCTTGAAAAATTTTTATTATGCCAAACTATCGGAGTCTTATTATTTAACTGATTGATGTCTCTTGTAATAATATCAAATGTGCAATTTGCCACTGTTTCAACTTTTGTGGAAATTGTGCTTCCAAAATCTTCAAAAACTTGTAGTGTAGAATTTATTAAAACTCTATTTTTTGATTCAATACTCGCTTGCAACGCTTTTATCTTTTTTTTATTTTGATTTGAAAATTGACCAACGGTATTAAGTTTTTGATTTTCGAGTTCTGCTATAATCTTCTTCTTATAAAAAATAATTTTTGTATAGAGAGCGCCTTTAAAATTTATTTTAAAAAACTCTTCTATATCAAATTTCACCGCTTCATCAGCAATATTATTCTTATAACTTGTTGCTTGATAAAATTTCACTTTTTGATAATTTATAAAAACCCTTTCTCTGATGAGAGAGTTAATAACATTAAGAGGGTTTTTGTATTCATCTTTGAAATCAATTTTATATTTTTGTAGTAATTCTCTTTTATACCACTCTATTTCATAATTATTATTGAAATAGAGTGATAGTATCCTATCAAAAAGTTCATCGAATTTTAAAATTTTTGAATTAATTGCATTTTGAATTTGTATTGCTATATTTTTATTTCTTGTAAAAATCAAATTCTTTTTTAATAAACCATCTTTTATGATGACCCATGTTATCTCTCCTGTTTCCTCTTCTGCAAAATCTGCTGTTAAAGAATCTATTAGTGTTGCAGGAAGAAAACTTACACCCTCTCCTGCTCCCGCCAGCTCAACACAATATAAAGCTTCATATTTATCATTGATATAAATTAGATTTTCATCCTTTGCATCAATGTCTTCTATGAGAAGCGATCCTTGACTTTTTAAAATATTAAGATAAAATCTTAATGGCTCTATAAAAAATGCCTTAGTTGCTTTTATTGGGTTCATTTTTATGTGCCTTTGCAATATCTTTTTTCTCTTGATTACATTCTGAAAGCATCTCTTGAAGTATTAATACAGCATTGCAAGTTTTACCAGATCCTGATATTCCTATGGTTAATGTAAGAGGCTCTACTTTCCAATTTTTTTGTGCAACTAAACTCATTTTGGTCTTACCTCTTGATTAATAGTTGGATGCGAAATTTTAAAACTATAAAATTTCATACCATATGAATTAACTACGGTTTTTTGGCTTAAATCATAATAACCTTTTGCGGTTATAACAGCATTGGTTATACCTTCATCAATTGCATTATTTTTATTCCGTGATTTTACATAAATGGGAAGTTTAAATGTTATTTCAAAATCAGCATCTTTTGTAACCCATTGGGTAATTTCAATATTGGATATTTTTTTATCTATAACTTGTGGAAGATTGTTATCGTTGATTGCAGCTCTTACCCATCTTAAATACATTTTCCAATCATTTTTACCAATATCAAACTGTTTATTTTGAGTATCAGTTGAAATTTGAGTATCGACTATTATGAAGTTTTTATAAAACTCAACAAACAAAGGAGTGCCTTTAAATAATTTATCTTCCGTTTCAAAAAATGTTTTATTATAGTTGTCTGTAATTGCGTATGCGGACACGACAAGATAATCACTTAGAGTTTTTGCTATAACATTTTTTTGATTGTAAACATTAAAACTCTCTTTTTCATATTGCTTAATAACACCTGTATCTGTAATATAGGTTGTATATGATGCGAGCTTTTGAATTTGAGCATCTTTTTTAACCAACATTTTTGTTGTATCATCGAGGGATGATGATAAATTGTAATAACCTACTGCCATTACAATTAAGAGGAAATCATAACGTCGTTTCGTAAAAAATAAAATGGACTCTTTTAATTTAGCTATCGGTTTTGTATTAATAGTTTTTTTTTCATTTTCTGGTCTGGGACGTTTTGTTATCATTGTTATAACCTTGAAGAAAATTTCTTTAAATATTATAATAAATATATAATAAAATTCTACTGAATATTTTTCAACATCGCATCAAATTAAACGCTACGGTTAAAAATGAGAGCACTTGAATGCAGTGAAAGTGTTTACCAAAGCTATTCACTTTTAGCTATTAGTTATTCACTTGGTAAGCATAGCGAACCACTTAACTGCTGTTTGTTCCAAATGAATAAAAGATTTAAAAAAGTTGATTGTTAATAAAAGAAGATGGGAGCTAAGAAGCTTGTGGTTAAACAAGCTCCTTTTCTGGTTGGCGCGAGGAAATTAAACTCTCTAATGTCATCCCTTCGGTATCTTTATCCCCAATAATACTTGATAATGTTATTGCTGTTGGGGTTAAGGCAAGGATACTTTTAGTATCTTCGAGGCTTTTTGAAACTTCTTGGTTTGCCTTAATGTCTTTTCCAAATACGGCTAAAATATTTGGGTTTGTCGAAGTTCTATTTAGCTTATCGGCAATTTCTCTAAAAAGGTTATAACCTTTTTGTATAAGTTCTTGAGAATACATTACTTATCCTTCCTGTAAAGTATTTTGAATTGATTGGATAATCTCTTGTGGAGATTTTCCTTTAAATTTTGATGATAAATCCATAAGTTCATTATTTTTCATTGTTTCATATACTTCTTTGTCTACAATAATTGGACTTTTAAATTCTTCTTTATTGATTGTTTCACCAGCGATTTTAATGTATTCGATTTCTAGTGTGTCTTTATTAACTAACGCAGCCATTAAAATATTAACGCCGTTTGCATCTTGACCTACTATGAAAGAAATCATATTAAACATGTCCATTCCTTTTTAAAGTATTGAAAATTATAATATCTATGTAATAAATTTTTGCTGAATATTTTTTCTAGCCTTGACAACAAATTAACCCAAGGAGCTGATTTTAAATCAATGCTCCTTGGGTTAATTTGCTTCGTATCAAATAGCAAATAGAGGAAGATACAAGTTAAAACTTTAAGGCATTGTAGGCATAAAGGCGAAAAATATCTGTGTAATAATAATATCATAAAAATTGCCTTTATGCAA
>Ga0265295_1002356_pt1 | contig 30293 bp, 20 predicted proteins | sample Munlansysbiofilm_FD_192503 | JGI IMG/M metagenome (GOLD analysis project Ga0265295, IMG submission 192503) | Leachate microbial communities from a municipal landfill in Southern Ontario, Canada - Methane capture system biofilm | ecosystem: Engineered > Solid waste > Landfill > Unclassified ... | reverse complement strand
CTGCTGCTGGGGGAACTGGGGGGGGAGTTTTTGTCCCTGTACCTCTCGCTGTGGTTCGCAATCCTCGGCGTGTGCTGGACCCTGCTGGGCTGGCGCAAGCTCAAGGTCGTGCTCTTTCCCCTCTTCCTGTTTGCGATGGCCTTTCCGCCGCCAAACTACCTCTACAGTCGCCTGACCCTGGGTATGCAACTTATGTCAACGCGGCTGGGCGTCGAATTTTTGCACATACTTGGCATCCCCGCCTATCGCGAAGGCAATGTCATCGACATGGGCTTCACCCAGCTTGAGGTCGTGGCCGCCTGTTCAGGGCTTCGGTTTCTCATTCCCCTGGTCATCGTCGGCATGCTCCTGACCTATTATTTCCGGGAAAAATGGTGGAAGCGGACCCTGCTCATGCTTTTCACCCTGCCCCTGGCCATCGCCATGAATGGACTGCGCATCGGCATCAGCGGCGTGCTGGCGCGCAGCTACGGGCCCGCGATCGTGGAGGGCGCGGTTCATGACGCCATGGGGTGGATCATGTTCCTCCTGTCGGCGGCGATTCTGACCGGCTGCATGAAGCTTTTGACCACCAGGGGAAAAACCATGCTGGTAACCGTTCCCCAGGCTGCCGGCGATATTGTCCAGACCAGGGTTGCGGCCGCGCCGCTCCTGGCCGGTCTGGTGCTGCTGGCGGCGGCCGCGGGCTATCTGCAGTACCGGGCCATGACTCCCGACGTGCTGCCCCGGGCCCGCAACCTGTCGGCGTTTCCGTTGCGCCTGGGCGAGTGGGAGGGGCGATCGGTGCCTATGGAGCGCGAGTTCATCGAAGAACTCGATTTCACGGACTACGTGCAGATCGACTTTCGCGACGGCCGCCAGCGGGTCGTTGATTTTTACGTGGCCTGGTACGAACGGCAGAGCAAGGGTGAGTCCATTCATTCCCCCGAGACCTGCCTGCGCGGCGGCGGGTGGCGCTTCGAGCGGAACGGGGCGGTGGAGGTGGACGTGCCGGGCTACAAAACGATGCGTGTCAACCGCACGATGCTGGAACAGAACGGCCAGCGCATGCTCTCCTACTTCTGGTTCCCGGCCCGGGGGCGCTACCTGACCAACGGGGTGGAGCTCAAGCTCTACACCATGTGGGACTCCCTGACCCTGCGGCGTACGGACGGGGCCCTGGTCCGGCTTATCACTCCCCTGTATCCGGGAGAAGCAGAGGCGGACGCGGAGCAACGGCTCCTCGACTTCCTGGCCCAGGCCCTGCCGCCCTTGGAAGGGATCTTGCCGGGCGAGAACATCGAGCCCGTGTTGCCGGGCGGAAAGGCCTCATGAATTTTCTGATCAGCTTCTATATCGCCTTTCTGCTCTCCACGCTGCTGGTGCCCGTAGGCATCCGCCTGGGGCGGCGCTGGGGCATCGTGGACAAGCCTGACCCGCGCAAGGTCCACACCGGGTTGATCCCACGTACGGGCGGCATGGCCATCGCAGTGGCCACGGTGGCCTCCCTGCTTGTGCCTCTGACCATGTCCAGGGAGCTGGGCGGGTATCTGGGCGGCGGGCTGATCATCCTTTTCTTCGGCATGTGGGACGACATGCGCGAGCTTGGCTACCGTATCAAGTTTATTGGGCAGATCGCGGCCATCCTGACCTTCACCCTGGTCTCCGGTATCCAGGTTTCCTGCCTGGGGGAACTTATGCCCGGCCTGGTCGTGAATCTGGGGCCCACGTCCATCGCTTTGACCATTATCTTCATGCTGGCGGTCATCAATATCATCAATCTGAGTGACGGGCTGGACGGACTGGCGGGAGGGTTGTCTCTGCTCATTCTCTTGGCCTGCGCCTTTCTGGGCTACATTCAGGAAGCGATGCTGCCCATCGCCATCGCCCTGGCCGTTTCGGGCGGACTGGTCGGGTTCATGCGCTACAACGTGCACCCGGCGGAAGTCTTCATGGGCGACACGGGCAGCCAGTTTTTGGGCTACACCATCGGCGCGTGCCTGATCATGCTGACTCAGAATCACTCCATCTATACCCCGGTCCTGCCCTTGTTTCTGCTGGGCACGCCGATCCTCGACACGGCCATGGTCATGTACGAGCGCATCCAGAGCGGGCAGAGTCCGTTCAAGCCGGACAAGAACCACCTGCACCACAAGCTGCTGCGCGCGGGCCTGACCCAGGAACAGGCCGTGGTCAGCATTTATTTCCTGCATTTCGCGCTCATCGTGACCGGCTTCGCCCTGCGTTTTGTGGCCGACTATCTAAGCCTGCTGCTCTATATTCTCATATTGGGAGCCGTGTTCGCATTTCGCCATGCGGTACAGGGCAAGGACGTGAGCGCTCAAAACATGTATTCGACGGTGAAAAGAGTGGCCCAGGCGGTTTTCGTCTGGAATACGAGAAGCATCAATGTGCGGCACTGCATCTCCTGGCTGTGCTGGAAAAGCTTTTTTTTGTTCTTTACTTTTTTCTTTTTCATTAATGTCTATTTCATCCGTCATTCTCCATTGCCTATGGTGATGGCGTCAATGGCCGTTCTTTGCATTCTCGCTTTCCTTTACAGAAAAAATAGCGAACGTCTTGTTTCTGTCATGTACTACATGATGCTGGCAGTTATTTTGTACGTGGTCGTATTCGGGGAGGTTATAAAGACGGACAGCGTCTTTATGATCATGGGGCCGGACGGGGTCACGGGTATTTTCTACGTCTTGAGCGCACTGTACTTCGCCTGCATCATCCTGACCCCGGAAAAAGTGCCCCTCAATGCCCTGGACTATATTCTTATCGCTTTCATCAGCTCCCTTGCGCTCATGACCGAAACCCATGCCGAACTTTTTGAATTGAGGCAGATCGCCATGAAGGCCGTGCTGCTCGGGTTGGGTCTGAACCTGATCTATTCGCGCATCAGCAGAAACAAGGACTACGTGCTTTTCCTGTTGTCCCTGCTCTGTCTGGAGACGCTGGTGTTGGCCGTATTCACGGGGGTGTTTTTCTGAATGGCGCGTTTCGGACCCGGATATGGGGTGCATCCGTGACTTTTAACATCTTCGGTCGTTGGCTTTGATATTGCAAATTCAGGCGGATTGTCCGGCGGCCATCGACGAGTCGGCCCGTATCCGGTCACCGCGCATTCGTGCTGCGAAAGAACTGTTTGCGCGTGTTTTTAGTTGTTATTCAAGGTTGTTATATCTTGTCATGAGTCCGGAGCAGGGGCGAGCGGACGGTTGCGCGGCCTTGTGGGCCCGTGCGGCGTGTCCGACGGGGTCGGACAGGATGGGCGCGGTCAGGGCTGACGGACTTCGCGGGGGGGGGAGCGGCACGTGTCGTGTCCGGGCGGCTACATATAAGGAGATCTGAATGCAGCGGGTTTTATGTTTTTTGCTTCTGGTCGTGATGCTCGGTGCTTGTGGTTCCAAGGAGAACCGCAGGGATGGGTTTTATGCCAACGGCCTTAAGTTCGAGGAGGCGGGTCGCTATTCAGAGGCCAGGGTTGAGGGACGGAATGTCATCAAGCTCGACCCCAATCATGTTGGCGCACACCTGTTGCTCGCCCGTTGCGCTTTGAAGGAGCAGAATTGGCGTGAAGCCTTCGGGAATTTTCAGCGGGCCGTGGAGCTTGAGCCCGCCAATACGGAGGCCCTGCTCGGAGTTGGGCGCCTGTATCTGCTTTCCGGTGATACGAACCAGGCTGAAGCGCGTGCGGGTCAGGTGCTGGCATTGGACGCGCAGTCCGTGGATGGATTGCTGCTGCGGGCCGGAGCCATGCTGCGCGCCAAGCGTTTTGAAGAAGCCGGCCGGCAGTTGGATCTGGTCTTTGTCAAAGACCCGGCAAACGAGGATGCGCTGCTGGCGCTTTCGGTCATCCATTCTGAACAAGGAAGAAACTCCGAGGCTCTGGCCGTGATCGGCAAGGGGCTTGGCAAGAAGCCGGACAGCAGGCCGCTGCATTTTCGCGCGGCAAGCCTGGCTGCGGACATGGAAGATTATGGCGCGGCCGAGAAGCATCTTTTGAAGCTCAAAGAGCTCGACCCCGCCAACAGGGGTGTGCAGATCCTGCTGGCGGCGCTTTATGAGCGCATGGGTCAGAATGGGCGCGTGGAGGGTATCCTGCGGGAGCTTCTCGCGGCCGAACCCGGCTCGGAAGAGGGGCGGCTGCGCCTGGTGGACTATCTGATGCGCACCGGAAAGGCCGAGGACGCGCTTGCAGTGGCGCAAGAAGGAGAGCCGACGCCCAAGCTGCGGCTGGCTTCCGCCGCAGTGCTTTTGACCATGGGGCGGGTCGATGAGGGCGAAGCGACTCTGGTCGCCCTGGCTGGGGATAAAGAAGCGGGTCCGGCGGGCATCGAGGCCCGGCTGCGCATGTCCGAGATCAGGCTGCGCCGGGGCGACCGCGACGGGGCCCTGGCCGAGGTGGACGAGGTGCTGCGCGTCAATCCGGCCGACGCCCGTGCCCACGCCGCGCGAGGACGCATCTTCATGCTACAGGACCGCTTTGAGGAGGCCCTGGCCGAGCTGCGCATCGCCCTGCACGACGCCCCCGACGACATGGCCGTGGCCGTGCTCATGGCCCGCGCCCAATTCGCGCTGGGCAACACCCTGTCCGGGGTGGAGGCGCTGCGCAATTTTCTTTTGAAGAAGCCGGACGCCGTGGCCGTGCGCCTGGAGCTGGCCGCCCATTACCAGCGGGCAGGCGAGCCTGATGCGGCCCTGTCCGTGCTGCAGGGCGGGCAGAATGGCGGCAGGATGCCCGCCCAGTTGATGCTGGCCATGGGCGATATCGAGGCGCGGCGCGAGCATTTCGATGCGGCCGAGATCTATTACCGGCAGGCCGCTCAGGAGAAAGAGGCGCACGCGCCGGCCTTGTTGCGGCTGGGCAGCATGCACGGCGGCCGCAAGGACTGGGAGGCGGCGCGGCGGACCTTCGACGAGCTGCTCCTGGCCAGTCCCGATGCCCACGGCGCGGCCGAGGGCGTGGTGGCGGTGGAGCTGGCGGCGGGGCGGGGCGAAGCGGCCCTGGCCTGGGCGGCGGAGCGGTCCGCGTCCCGGCCTGCGGACCCGCTGGCTGCGGATCTGTTGGGGCGCACGGCCCTGCGCTTGGGCAATGTGGACGGCGCGGAAAAAGCCTTTCGCGAGGCCCAGCGGCGCGCCCCGGAATGGTCCGTGCCTTCGGCCAGACTGGCCGGGTTGTACGCGTCTACGGGCCGCAAGGACACGGCTGTGGCGGAGTGCCGCGCGGCCCTGGCCAAGAACCCGGACTCCGTGCCCGAGGCCCTGCTGCTGGGTCAGTTGCTGCAGCTGGGCGGGGAAACGGCCGAGGCCGAGGCCATTTTTCGCAAGCTCCTGGCCCGCCATCCGGACCTGCTGCCTGCAGCCAACAACTTGGCCTATCTGCTGGTGTCTCATGACGCACCCACAACGGAGCAGTTGAGCGAAGCGTTGGCCTTGGCCACGCGTGCCAGCGCGGGCGGCGACCCGTCGGCGCTAGATACGGTGGGCTGGGTGCATTACCGCCTGGGCGACAAGGACGCGGCCCTGCAGTTCCTGCGCAAGGCCCACGAATCCCTGCCCGAGGACCCGGCTGTGACCTACCACTTGGCTCAGGTTCTGGCCGATCTTGGGCAGACCGGCGAAGCGCGCGAGTTGCTCACGGCCCTGTTGGCCCGCACTCAGGATTTTTCGGAACTGACCCAGGCCCGTGCGTTGTTGGCGGGTATCTGATCTGGTCGGACAGGCTGCGTCCGAGTGCGGTCTTGCGGAGTCGGACAGGGTAGGGCCCGGCAGGTTCGGACTGTAGTTCTGCCACCTCTTCAGTGTTGCTGCGGGATTATCCAGGTTGCACGCATCATGACCATATCCTGGTATGAAATGCGCCTATGCGCTTTTTCATGCCAGGATTTTCTCTGCATTTATCTCTGTTGTGATTTTAGCTGAATAATATTTGTTTGCGCTCAAACGGCAATTTATGTTGCACAAAGTGAATACGTATGTTACATGTTGCGACATAGATGTGTTTTTATGGCTTGATGTCATATCGGCTGATTTTTTTTGATATGAGCCGGCGCGTGCCGCTCAACAAACACGAGGTACAGCATGCGAGTCTGGCTTCCCCATTGCATCTACAAAACCTTCCCTCTTTTTGTCGGCACAGTGGGCTTGGCCGGGTGCCTGGTCGGCAGTTCGGCAAGTCTGGCCTTGGGCGGGGTGCTCATGCTGTACAGCGGCGGAGTGTGTTATTTGAGGAAGGGGTGAAGGCAGAGAGGGTGATTGGTGAATGGTGAATGGGATAAAGGCAGCGGGCAATCTGCGACAGAGGCGGTGTTTTTTCTTGTCCCTGCATCCATCCCCCTCCCATCCAATCACTATTCACTATTCACCAATCACCAATCACCATTCACTACTCACCACCAATCACCAACCAAACACGGAGCCAATCAGTGCTGGATTCAAGAAAATCGCCACGCAGGGCCTCGCTGACGCGGTGTACGGTGGAGAAATGCTTTTCGAAGGACGGCGAGATTTCGTCCCGCACGGTCAACGTCAGCGCCACGGGCTTCATGCTCGAACTGGATTATCCCCTAAGCCCCGGCGACGCCATCAAGATCCAGTTCGCTTCCGACTCCGAGGAGATCGGGCTTTACGGTACCTGTTGTTGCCTGGGCATGGTGCGCTGGTGCAAGGCCCAGGACGGAAGCTGCGGCGGATTTTACGGAGTAGGCGTGGAACTGGCCAGGCAGACTCCCCGGCGGTATGTTTATTAGTTTTTGGTTGCCTTTGTCGTTCTCCGGTCGTTGCCTTTCCCATTCACTATTCACCAATAACTATTCACTAGTCGCCTGCCGCATCAACGCCGCCAACATCGTGCACGCCGGGCAAAGGTGTCACCGCCTCCCAGCCGGTGCGCTCGTGTTCCGCTTCCCAAAGATCCCGAGTCTTCTGCATGTTCATCCACAGATCGGGAGAAGTGCCGAAGGCGCGAGAAAGTCGCATGGCCATATCCGAGGTTATTCCCACCTTTTCATTGATAAGGTTGGACAGGTGCTTCCGGGATATGCCCAGGTGTCCAGCCAGGGCCGTGACGGTCAAATTCAGGGGCTTCATATAGTCGTGCTCGATGATGCGGCCTGGGTGTGTCGGTTTGCGGGTTCTGGTCTGCATGCGGTCTCCTAGTGATAGTCGAGATAATTGACGACGTGAACGTCACCATTTTCAAGTCGGAACGTCACCCGCCAGTTGCCTGAAACCCTCACCGACCAATGTTCAGTCAGGTTGCCCTGGAGGGGGTGGAGCCCAGCGCCTGGAAAATTAACGTCTTGCAGAGACGTTGCGGCATCAAGGCGGTCAAGTATTAAAGACAACTTGAATGCGTGCTTGGCTTGAATCTCCTTTGTCGAGCCCGTTCTAAAAAACGCCTCAAGCCCCTTGTGTGCGAATGTCTTTATCATTTTTTGTAACCACATTGGTTATGGCTGTCAAAGCCCATGACCTGCTTGAATGAGAACCACATAACCGACCATGCCATGTCTTCCGAGCTGTGCTTTTAGTGCGCGTCAACGCGCGCATGCCGAAGACGGGAGCTATCAGATTCCGCTATGTGAGGAAATTCGGCTTGGTATGTATTTGGTTTTCGGTCTCCAAGGCCCTGCTTACCCCAGTCACTACTCACGAATCACCATTCACCAATCAAGACAGTCCAGCCAAGTCAGACAGCTTGGGGGCCAGGCTTGGGGGGCAGGTTTCGTTTTGACTTATCTTGCTTGCCCAGTCAGAGGGAGGAGTGCATCTCTGAGCGCAATACTATTTTGGCTGCGGCGGGGTTGGTTCCTCGCATCTCACCATTTTTCAGTAGTCAGTTAGGGCGGAAAAAAAAGAACCTGCCGTAATTTTAACGACAAGTCCTTGTTTTTTTTATTGGTGCCCAGGGCGGGACTTGAACCCGCACGACCTTAAAGGTCAAGGGATTTTAAATCCGAAAACTATGGTTTCACGTAGTGTCATTTCAAATGATTTTAGTACAAGAATATGCTTGCTAGCCCAGTAATACCGGGATATTTGACCGTCACGCAGTGTCACTCAAAATGGTGCTCTGTCACGACGAATTCTTGTACTATTCTTGTACTGGGTTTGGGGGTGGTTTCGACCATGGGACAAAAAAAAAGAGTTTGGACGGCGATCACGAACGCCGATGGCCATGGTGGCGTTCGCTACCGTGAGCACGAGACCCGAAAGCATGGAGCCGTGCCTGATCGCTACTACGCAATCTCCTACTGGTGGAAGAAAGAGGATGGCGAAGGGAAGAGGGCCTGGCTCGAAGGCGTCGGGTGGGCAAGCGAGGATGTGAAGCCCTCGGATTGTTTTGCGCTATTGGAAACGCTGAAGCGAAACCAGAAGCTTGGCAAAGGCCCGTGTACGCTCAAGGGGTTGCGGGAGCATGAGCAGCAGATGAAAGAGGCTGCTGAGCGCGATGCCAAGCAGCGGGAAGAGCGGGCCGTCACCCTTCGTGATTATTTCCATCAGAGCTACCTGCCCACGGCGCAGAAGAAAAAGAAGCCTGAATCGTGGGGGCGGGAAGTGTCCCTGTTTAACAACTGGATTGACCCGCTCCTCGGCCACCTCAAGATCCAGGAAGTTGGGATAGCCCAGTGGGACTTTCTGCTCTCTGCCATGGTGGATGGGGGCTTGTCGCCACGGACGCGGCAATATGCTTGTCTGACCCTGCGCCTTGTTCTTGAACACGCCTTTGCCCGACGCATGGTTACCGAAATGCCGCCTAGAGCGAAGCTAATAGGGGCGACGCTGAAGCCGAACAGCAATCGCAGGACCAGGACGATCAACAATCAAGAGCTGCAAGCCATCCTTGAGGCGCTGGCTGTGCGTGACCAGCATGCCTACAGGTTGACGCTGTTCTGCGCGTTGTCGTGTTGCCGCTTCAGCGAGGCAGCAAACCTTGAATGGGCCGATGTGGACCTGGGTGCTGGCAGGGCGCTTTTTCGGAATACGAAGAATGGGACAAGCCGGGAGATTCCGCTTTCGGATACGCTGGTCGATTTGTTGGTGGTTATGAGCAAGGATAGGGGCAAGGGGCGGGTTTTCCTGTCCGCACAGGGCAAGGGATACAGGCAAGCGCCCTCAGTGTTCCGACATGTAGTCGAGGAGTTGGGGCTGAACGAGGGGAGAGGCAAGCTGGATAGGCTGGTGTTTCATTCGTTGCGGCACAGCGGGGCCACAAGGCTGGGCCAATCGGGGATTCCTCTGCGGGATATGATGGATCTGGCGGGATGGAAGACGCCAAGCATGGCCTTGCGCTATCAGCACAGCGGGGACGCCGGACGGCGCCGGGCGATGAGAGCTTTAGAGGGAATGATGCATTCCGATGACGCTAAGGTGGTAGATTTGAATTTTAGAAAGTAGTTCTCGATTGCGATAATTGAAAAATGTAGCATATTCGACATATTCAAATATAAAAGGAATAGAGGTTGATAATGGACTCAGAGAAATATAAAATATATAGAGATATATTTATTGAAGTCAAAAAATATAGTGAGTGTCAGTATGTTGCTTTTGCGTATGGTTTTGATGGTTTCATAAGTAGCGCTTTTGAGACAGAAGAAGACGCGCTGACGGTAATAATTAAAAAAATCGATGTCTATCTCAAGGAATGTGCTGAGAGGAAAATTATACCTAGAAAGCCTGTTCCCCCAGATTGTCATTTTTTAGACTCCTCGCGGGACAGGACAGATATTTATAGGGTTACAAGGGAGGAGTGTATAAGTCTCTCGGAATCATTATACGCGAAAGATTCTAGCATTGCTATGTCCGCTATGCTGAGCAAGAAGCTTATTTATAAGGACGACGGTAGCTTTTTTGTAGATTTTTCAAAATTTTTGCGAGAGTCAAAATTTGTCGATGCGAATAAGCATGTTGTATTTGCGCCATTGACGAAGAAGATATACGATATTTATTATACGTTGAATTATTTGTATGGCATATTTCAGATATATGTTGATTCTACAGGTTTGCTTATTGTTGAGTATGACAGAAGAAAGATAGAGTACGGTCGTGTGTATGAATTGGAGTATGAGGTTTATGGTGAGTCAAAGGGGAGGGGGTATCTTGTAATACATAGACATGGTATTTTTGATAATTGTGAGTTCAAAGGATTTCATAACCTGATAGATGATTTTGGCTATCGTTCAAACTCCGCAATACTTGAAGATTATCAAGTATTGTCAAAATTGCTTCCAGATTCAGATATTAAAATTCATGAAAAGTTGTATAAGTTAGAAAAATTTCGGCTAACACTATTGCTTCGAAAATCTATAGAGTTAGATTTTGATTCTGAAGCAATTAATAAATTTATAGATCTAGCCGGCAATACGTTTATCTATTTTCTGAGTCATTATGTTTTTAAATATAATGATTTTGTTAGTTACGAGTATGAAAATATAAAGTTGGATAGATATAAAGTGTATTCTGCTAAGCATAAATTTATTGAAGATGCGAAAATTTATAAGCAAAATTATGAGCAGGACGTGTTGGAGGATATTATTGATCGGGGCTGTCAAAATGAAAGAGAATTTGAGGTGTTAAAAATGTATCTCGCCGGTACTGAATTTATTAGCGCGATGTCAAAAAATCAATTTGATGTTATTAAAATTTTGGCAACAAAAGCTGCTTGGGTATATATTGGAAAAATATCTGATGTAAATCAGATTTTGTCGGTGATTGCCATCAAAAAAATAGACGGTAAGGGTGATAAAGAAATTTATGATGAAGTTAAGAGTATAGAAAATTTTGAAAATATTCATGAATTGCTTGGTATAAGAACTATTAAGCATGATCTTGAACATAAAGATAAGTTTATTAAAAGAGTCATTAATAAGTATGTCGCTAAACTCGCAGATGAATATCATATTCCAAAACCTAAGTTGAGAGAGAGGTCAGTAAAGTAATAGCGCTATAGATATTTTCTGCCTTTTATTTTTAGTGTCCTGCTTCGGATTATTTCGGGGCAGGATTTTTTTTGTGTAACTTTTGACACCGCTTATATAATATGCGTTCATTAAGTCTGACAGATTATTATATGTATAAAAGTAGTATCTATTAAATATTTATATTAAGTATATCTATTAATTGTATTTAACTAATATGTATATATAAATAGATATATAGGAGGTGTTAATGAATATGCTCAATAACCAATAACAAAATAAACATTTATGGTACGGTATGGTAGTCATTAATTTTTAGGAAATTTCAATTTTTCTCATCTGAGGAGGTGATTTATGTGCGAGTGAGTACTGGGCTATTCAATGGCTTAAATGTTAACTGCGGTGATGGAAATTTATATGTGAGGGATGACATTCTTGAGGCGATTTATACGAGACTTCGCTTCATGACAGAATGTCATTCTTTTGTTTTGATCCTTCGATATGACCTGCGTTTTCCTCAGCATGCTCAGTTTGATGATTACAGGTATGCGCTTCAGAACTTCATGAACACTTTCTCTGTCTATCTCAAGAGAAGAGGTGTTCACTACCATTACGTTTGGGTGAAAGAAATTGAGAGCAGTGATAACCCGCATTATCATTGTGTCTTCATTGTCAGTGCTGATCAGGGAGAAAGCTCTTACCTGTTGAATCAAGAAGCTCAGAAGATTTGGTCTCGGATTTGTTCAGGCTCATATTCTTCTGCATCCATGTCTCTTTTGCATTTTTGTCCTAGAAGGCTTCATGATGGATCAATTCAATGGGATGTGCTGATCTCCAGGGATGATCCTAATTTTGAATTTGAATTTCGAGATATCTATTATTGGCTGAGTTATCTGGCAAAGACCAATACGAAAACTTTTAATCCAGGAAGGGGTGATAGATGGTGGGGTAGTTCTCAGTTTCGCTAGTTTGATTGTGTTTGTAGTTCGGTTAACATTTAACTATTAGTGATGGAGTTAGTCATGTCTAGTAATTACAATGAGTTTGATGGTAATGTTTCCCCTGTTAACAACAATTCTTCTGCTGATTCCAAGCTCACTGAGTTCATTCTTCGCAAGGCTCAGGAGTTGAAGATCCGCAAATTTGGGCAGGGTCTGCCTGTAGTTCCGACTGAGCGCAATGGTTACACTGTCGTTACCACGGCTACTGTTGTTCTCGATGATCAGCGCGAGTTCACGAAGCTGCATTGCATTTGTGGCCAAAAGCATGGGATTCACGATGTCGAGCAGCTGGTCTTTGAATCGCTGGCTCGCTCCACTTCACAGGCTCTCGATTTAGTGCAGCACTTGCCTGCTGCTCCCCAGGTCATCGAGAGCGCACCTGTGGTTAAAAACGAGTTCTTTCCTGCTGGCGCTCCTCAGCAGAAGCAGTTCAAGCATCGCCATGACAAGGAGATATCTCAAAAGCAGCTGCAGACTATTTGTGACATGGCACGGAAGAAAAGGTTGCACCCTGAGTCGTACGTGAAGAAGCATATGGACGGACGGGAGCTGAAGAATTTGAACAGTGCCCAGGCTAATGAGGTCATTCAGGCTCTGATGAAATTTAAGAGCTTTAACTAGTAGAGAAAACTGCTGTTACTTCCTGTTTCTTAGTATTTCCTCATCTATTCGTACTTCCCCTCCGCACTCTTCTATATTCATCGTATAAGCATGACATTTTCCTTGTTACGCTTATAATTATTGCTAGTCAGTAGTATTCTTCTGTCATATGAAAATTTGATGATTTGTATGACAACTGGTGCAGCTGTTTAGCATCTGTGTGTTCGTCTGTTTAAAAATCAAGAGGTGGGTAGCTACGCGATAAACTACCCACCTCTGTTGCCCACAATGGGCGATATTTGATAATTTTTAAGTATATGATAAAGAAGATTAAATTTCAAGAAGGGTTTTTCACTTTTCGTGACCATCGTGTTCTGTGATGCGTTGGTGGCGATTACGTTGGCGCGGTCAAGTGCTTATTATTTCAAGAATGGTGAAGAATATGTCATCCCTTCAAAAGACATTTTTTTCCGGGCTTTGGTCGTGGACGGTGCCTCTTCGACCTTCGACGCGTCGAAGGTCGAGTTTAACTTCTCAAGATTATGGCAAATTTCTTCTATGGAAACTTTGAGGCTGCCCAGTTGCTCCCGAAGTGAGCTCAATTCAAGGATCTTGTCATCAGCGGCCATGTTAGTGAAATATGCTTGCATGGCAGATATCTTTTTTTGGTGAAGATCCTCACCTGTCGTCCTCGTCCGCTTGGAAGTGGAGTCCAGTTTAGCCTGGTACTTCTCAAAAAGTTCTCTTTTCTTATTTTCATCCCGCCTCTTGGCTATTTTTTTCAGCTCACGAAGGGCGAATCGTTTGTCCCCCCGAGCTCTCTCGCGGAGATCTTCAGGTAGTTTGTTAAGAGACAGTATCTCAGAGACCGTGCTTTCGGCTTTGCCAATCAGTTTGCCAAGGTCTGCCTGTGACTGACCCTCTAATTTGTCGCGAAGTCTATCAAGGGCTTCTGCTGTTTCGATAGCAGTCAGATCCTCTCGGACCAGATTTTCTACGAGGGCGAGTTCTTCAGGGTCTCCGGTCGTGAACCATGCTGGAATCGTGTCGCGTTCTAGGAGTTGATGTGCTCTGAAGCGTCGTTCGCCAGACACGATGATGATCTGTCCATCTTCAACTTTTTTGACCAGGATGGGTTGTAGGAGTCCTTTCTCCTTGATGGATTCTGCAAGTGCCTGAATTTCTAGGTCCGGAAAGACTTTGCGCGGCTGATCAGGGTTGGGTGTCAGGTCGCTCAGCGCAAGATTGTAGAGCTTTCCACATTTATAGTTTTCCATGGCGACTCCTTCAGCGTGAAGTATTGGGCGATGTACAGCTTCGATTTCGCCATTAAGAAATTCTGGACGAATCAACAATAACAGTTGGGACCTTAGAGATGGCTCTTTGCCGCTGGTTGCCATGAAATGGCTGGCAACTGCCCGAAATTATGACTTGTGTCATACGTTCGCTATGGGCTATGGCCTTGAAAGTTTTGTTGCCAAGAGGTCGGTCCTCTTGCTGTTCCATATCTTACCGTAGTTCTGAGAAAATTTTCGGGAGAATTGTTCTTCATGTCTGTGCCCAGAAAGAAATCTGCTCCGAGAGGAGACCGTTTTCTGCGAAGCCCTGCTGGGTGTGTGAATGCTCAGGGTGATTTGTTTGTCATATTGGCATGAAGTGCATATGCGAAGGAGTTGATATGGGATCAGAAGTTTTTTTTAGTTGTGAATGTGGTTTGGCAGGATCTGCCAGGACTGGTGGTGGTATTCAAAGTGCAAATAAATTGTGCTTGTATCCTGCATACTGCGAAACTTGTAAAAAAGTTGTTGAAGTCAACTTGCTGGCTGACATTAAATGTCCAGAATGTGCAGAGGTAGTTGTCCCTTATACGGACCAGTCTCTAGTAGGTGTTTTGGGTGATCGAGTTGTCGATACCTGTTACGATTTTAAACTGACTAACGGGTCTTATAGATGTCCGAAATGTGGAAAAATGTCTCTTTACTTTGAACATGGGTATATACTTTGGGATTAATAAATAATTTCCGAGCATATTTCAGGAAATGAATGGCATGTGGCAGGGCCATGCTAGCCCTCTTTGCCCTTCTACTGGGTAAAGCAGGATGCGCTACTTTTTATTCATCTTGGGCACAAACCGCGCGTTTCTCGAACTACAATCCGTCGAGGGCTGTAGTTAGTTAGCTAATATTGTAGATGATCGAGTTGAGGTGGTTTTTTTTCACGTCATCATCATGCATGTTTGATAATCATTATTGTCAAGAAGGTTCTCAATTCTTGAATTGACAAAGGTTGAAAGCTCAGGATTATGCCCCTTTGCTGGCAACAGAGGTCGCGCTGAAAACAGCGACTTCTGACGACGTACACAACAGCTCATCATATATTTAGGGACACCTCATGCGCCTTGAAGATTTGCGCCCCGGTCTAAATATCGTAGGTCTCGAACCCACGGACATTGTCTCCCTTATAGCTGTAGTGGCCATTGGTGAAGGAACTGTTCAGGTCATTTATAAAACTGCTTCTGGAGGGCTCAAGGAGAGACTGCTGGCTCGCATTGACGAAGCACAGATCGACATCGCTACTCAGGGGCGGCCGTGGAGCTTTGACGGTGACGGCGAGGCTTTCAAACTAGCCGTAGAATCCAAACGGATGGACCTGGCCTTTCTTTTCGACCCCATGATGGCCGTCCATTCATCCAATGTCGAGCCGCTCCCCCACCAGATCACGGCTGTGTATGAATCCATGCTGCCAAGGCAGCCCCTGCGGTATATCCTGGCCGACGACCCTGGCGCAGGCAAGACGATCATGGCCGGCCTGTACATCCGAGAACTGGTCATGCGTGCCGATGCCCGCCGTGTTCTTATCGTCGCTCCGGGCAGTTTGGTCGAGCAGTGGCGCGACGAACTTTTCGAGAAGTTCGGGCTGGAGTTCAGGATCTTCTCGAACATGCTGGAGCAGGCCTCGCCAAGCGGCAACGCCTTTGAGGACAACGACCAGCTCATCCTCCGCCTGGACCAAATTTCCCGCAACGAGGACCTGCAAGCCAAGCTCTACAGCTGCACTTGGGACCTGGTCATCTTCGACGAAGCGCACAAGCTGGCTGCGCACTTCTTTGGCCAGCAGGTCAAGCGCACCAAGAGGTTCGACCTGGCGGAAAAACTCGGCGCGACCACGCGGCACCTCCTGCTCATGACGGCCACCCCGCACAACGGCAAAGAGGAGGACTTTCAACTTTTCCTCTCCCTGCTGGACTCGGACCGTTTTTACGGAAAATTCCGAGATGGGGTGCATAAGGTCGACGCCTCGGATCTCATGCGCCGCATGGTCAAGGAAGAATTGGTCAAATTCGACGGCACACCGCTTTTTCCCGAACGCCGGGCCTACACCGTCAACTACACCCTCTCCGACGTCGAGGCAGCTCTTTATGAGGCCGTGACCCAGTACGTGCGAACGGAGATGGGCAAGGCCGACCAGCTGGAGGGTAAGCGCAAGGGTTCCGTTGGTTTCGCCCTCACAGCCCTGCAGCGCCGACTGGCTTCCAGCCCCGAAGCAATTTTTCAATCACTGCGCCGCCGCCGTGAGCGCCTCGAAAACCGGCTGCGCGAGGAGCGCCTAGCTGCCCGCGGTCAGGGGCTGCTGATCACGACCATCGACATGATCCCCGAGGATGACGACGACCTCCCCGCCGACGAGCAGGAATTCATGGAAGAAAGTCTGCTGGATCAGGCCACGGCCGCCAACACGGTCGCTGAACTCCAGGCCGAAATCGTCATTCTTGAAGGTCTGGAAAAACAAGCCCGGGACGTCGTCGGGTCCGGCCAGGATCGCAAATGGGACGAACTCTCCCGCATCCTGCAAAACGATCCCCGCATGCGCGACGCTACGGGTCGGCATCGCAAGATGATCGTCTTTACCGAGCACCGCGATACCCTCAATTATCTCTACCGCCGTATCACCGGCGTGTTCGGCAACGACGCAGCCGTGGTCACCATCCATGGCGGTACCCACCGCGACGAACGTCGCCGCATCCAGGCCCTGTTCCGCTCCGACCCGGAGGTGCGCATCCTCGTGGCCACGGACGCGGCCGGCGAAGGCGTGAACCTCCAGAATGCCAACCTAATGGTCAATTACGACCTGCCCTGGAACCCCAACCGCCTGGAGCAACGCTTCGGCCGCATCCACCGTATCGGCCAGCTTGAGGTCTGCCATCTCTGGAACCTGGTGGCCAAGGAGACCCGCGAAGGCGACGTCTACCATCGCTTGCTCAAAAAGCTGGAGGTTGAGAGCGAAGCCCTCAAGGGGCGGGTGTTCGATATCCTGGGCGAGGTTTTCGAGGAGACCAGCCTCAAGGACCTCCTCATGGAGGCAATCCGCTACGGGGACCGGCCAGAAGTTCGAGAAAAGCTGTACCGGAAAGTTGAAAGCTTCCTGGACCAGGAACACCTGCTCCAGATTTTGAACCGCAACGCCCTGGCCCAGGAAACCATGAGCCCGGAGCGGCTCTTTGCCGTCAAAGAAGAGATGGACAAGGCCGAGGCCCGGCGTCTGCAACCATATTTCGTTCGTTCTTTTTTCATGAAGGCCTTCGCCGCCCTTGCCGGCTCCATCTACCCGCGCGAGGCGGGTAGATTCGAGATCACCCACGTCCCGTCCATCATCCATGAACGTGATCGCCGCATCACTGGCCGCAACCGCCGCGACCAATCGCCCGTGTTGCGCCGCTACGAGCGCGTCTGCTTCACCAAGGACGCCGTCCAGCCCCTCTCTGTATCCGGTAGTACTCGCGCCGAACTTCTGCACCCAGGTCATCCCCTCATGCTGGCCATGTCCGATTTAATTCTGGAACAGCACGGCAATCTTCTACGTCAAGGCACCATCCTTATCGATCCGATTGATGGCGGCAATGAGCCCTACCTGCTCTTTCTACTGACCCACGAAATCAGCTCCGGTGACGGCCAGACCCTGTCCAAGCGCATGCAAATGGTCCGTGTAGATTCCGCTGGGCAGGCCAGTTTTGCCGGTTGGGCGCCGCATCTTGATCTCGAAGTGTTGCCCGCAGAAGATTTGCCCCTGATGGAACAGCTCCTTGCCTCCCCATGGATTTGTCTTGATCAGGAGCAGCGAGCCTTGGCTCTGGCTGCTGAGCGTCTTGTTCCTGATCATTTGAACGAGGTGGCCGGACGGCGCACGACCTACGTGGACAAAACTCTGATCGCCGTTCACGAACGCCTGACCAAGGAAATTATCTTTTGGACAGATCGCTGGATGAAGCTCAAGGAAGATTTGGCGGCAGGCAAGGATGTCCGTTTGAATATCGAAAACGCCCGCCGCACCATCACCGACCTTGAGGGCCGTCTGGAAAATCGAAAGCGGGAACTGCAGGCCATGCGGCACGTGCAATCTGCCACCCCTGTCGCGGTAGGAGGGGCGCTGGTCGTCCCTGGAGCATTACTGGCCCGCTTGCGCGGAGAAGCTCCGGACCCGGGCCTCTTCTCCGTCGATGCCCAGACACGAGCTCACATTGAACAGATGGCCATGGGCGCGGTGCGCCGGGCCGAGGAGGCCCGTGGCTGTACCGTGGTCGATGTTTCAGCACAGAAGTGTGGGTGGGATCTGACCTCCTACCCACCCATACATGACGGCAGGCAGCCGGAACCGCGACATATTGAGGTCAAGGGGCGCGCCAAGGGTGCCAGCACCGTCACGGTAACTCGCAATGAAATCCTCTACGGGCTCAACCAGCAGGACAAGTTCATCCTGGCCATAGTCCTTGTGGACGGAGACACGTACGATGGCCCTCATTACGTGCATAATCCCTTTACACAGGAACCGGACTGGGCCGTGGCCAGCATCAATCTGGACATGCACTCGCTGCTTGAAAAAGCGGTCAGGGGAATTTGAAGTGTTTTCACGCGAATCAACGTCACCAGCTTCTAGAAACATACCACAACGTTTTGTAAGGGCATATCAAGCACCATGACTATCAAAACCCCAAAGAAGCTCATTGAAGTGGCCCTGCCCCTGGACAAGATCAACGAGGCCGCAGCACGGGAAAAATCCATCCGTCACGGGCATCCGTCCACCCTGCATTTGTGGTGGGCCAGACGGCCTTTGGCAGCGGCTCGGGCCGTGATCTTCGCCCAGATGGTCAACGACCCCGGCTTCCAGCAGGGCGGTGGGTTCAAATATGGCAAGAACAAGGCCGAAGCCGCCAAGGAGCGGCAGCGCCTGTTCCGGATTATGGAAAAGCTGGTCTTGTGGGAAAACACCACCAATGAGGACGTGCTGGAAGAAGCGCGGGCCGAGATCTGGCGGAGTTGGCGAGAGGTCTGCGAGCTGAACAAGGACCATCCCCAAGCGGCTGAGCTGTTCAACCCGGATCAGCTCCCAGCCTTCCATGACCCTTTTGCGGGTGGTGGAGCACTGCCCTTGGAAGCCCAGCGACTTGGCCTGACTGCCTACGCCTCGGACCTCAACCCCGTGGCCGTGACCATCAACAAGGCCATGATCGAGATCCCGCCGAAGTTCGCGGGCCGGGAACCCGTGGGGCCATTGCCCAAGGGTGAAAAGAGGATGGTCGGCCGCACCTGGCCAGGAGCCACCGGCTTGGCCGAGGATGTACGCCGCTATGGTGCCTGGATGCGCCTGGAAGCCGAAAAGCGCATTGGGCATCTGTATCCACCCGTGGAAATCACCGAGGACATGGCCAAGGACCGCCCGGATCTAAAGCCCCTGATCGGCCACAAGCTGACCGTAATCGCCTGGATCTGGGCGCGGACCGTGAAGAGCCCTAACCCGGCCTTCAATCATGTCCATGTGCCCCTAGCTTCAACCTTTGTGCTCTCTAGTAAGGCGGGCAAGGAAGCCTATGTGCAGCCCTTGGTTGAAGGTGATCAGTACTGGTTTGAGGTCAAAGTGGGAGAGTTGCCGGAGGGGGCAAAGGACGGAACGAAGCTGTCGCGCGGGGCAAACTTTCGGTGTCTACTCTCAGGAGTCCCAATAAGCGCAAGCTACATTAAGTCAGAAGGTTGCTCGGGCAACATAGGTGATCGATTGATGGCAATCGTTGCTGAAGGAAAACGCGGCAGAGTATATCTTCCGCCAACAAAGGGACAGGAAGTGATCGCAAGATCAACTTCGCCGGCTTGGAAACCTGATATTGAGTTTGCAAAAAATTCACGCCACATGACACCTTGGGCATATGGGCTCTCTAATTTCGGTTCTTTGTTCAGTTCACGGCAGTTGGTGGCTATGTCTACTTTTTCTGAACTTGTTGGCGAAGCTATTGAGAAATGCTACCAAGATGCTGTTATAAATGGCATGTCTGATGATGGATTAAGTTATAATTCTGGTGGAATTGGCGCGATTTCATATGCACAAGCAGTAGGCGTATATTTGAGTTTTGGAGTTTCTAAATGCGCAAATAGAGCAAATAATCTTTCGCCTTGGATGCCATCTGTACAATGCCCAGGCCATTTATTTCGTCGACATGCAATCACAATGTGCTGGGATTATTCAGAGTCAAATGTTTTATATGGGCCAAGCGGGTCTATATGTAGTATGATTGACGGGACTGCTGATGGCATATCAATGCTTTCCACGAAAAATTTAAATTCAAAAGCATGTCTAGTTGATGCCGCTACGCAGACACTTTCTTTCAATAAAGTTATCTCGTCTGATCCTCCTTATTACGATAATGTTCCTTATGCAGACTTGTCAGATTTTTTCTATGTATGGATGCGTCGAAGCCTGAGGTCATATTTTCCTGACATTTTTGCTAGTCTAGTGGTTCCTAAAAATGAGGAATTAGTAGCGGATTCTTTTCGTCACAAAAGCAAAGAAGCCGCAGAAATTTTTTTCCTTAAAGGCATGAAGCGAGCTATTCACAATCTTGCGAGTCAAGCACACCCAAGTTTCCCGGTTACCATCTACTACGCGTTTAAACAAAATGAAGGCAAAGATGTGGAAACAACTTCCAGCACAGGCTGGGAGACCTTTCTTGAGGCAATTCTTGAGGCTGGTTTCGTAATTTCCGGAACTTAGCCCATGAGCACGGAAAGAGAAAATCGGACTCGCAACCAAGAGAGCAACGCTTTAGCGTCCTCAATCGTCCTCGTATGCCGCAAACGCCCAGCCAATGCGCATACCATTTCCCGCCGCGAATTCATCCGTGAATTGAACGCCGCTCTACCCGAAGCACTGGATGAAATGACTCGCGGCACTGGCGCGGATTCCCCGGTGGCCCCGGTAGACCTATCCCAGGCCATCATCGGACCCGGAATGGCCATTTTCAGCAAGTACGCCGCCGTGCTCGAAGCAGACGGCTCCCCCATGACCGTGCGGACGGCCATGCAGCTCATCAACCGCTTCCTGGCCGAGGACGATTTCGATCACGACACACAGTTCTGTCTACACTGGTTCGAACAGTACGGCTGGAACTCTGGCGAGTTTGGCCAGGCCGACATTCTGTCCCGTGCCAAGGGGACCAGCGTGGACGGCATCCGCGAAGCCGGAGTTCTGGAGAGCGGAGGCGGCAAGGTCCGTCTTTACCGCTGGGCCGAATACGCGGCTGACTGGAATCCGGCCAACGACAGCCGCCTGCCCGTCTGGGAAGCCTTGCATCACATGATCCGCGTTCTACGTCACCAAGGTGAAGGCCCTGCCGGGAAGATCCTGACTGCAGTTCGTCAGCATTCCGATGCTATCCGACAGCTGGCCTATCGGCTCTACACCCTGTGCGAGCGAAAGGGCTGGGCTGAAGACGCCCGCGCTTACAACGAGCTGATCACCAGCTGGGATAACATCGATAAGGCCGCCAGCAAGACCACTGGTGAACGCCACCTGAGCCTGAACATCTAGGAGATCATCATGACCCTCAAACCCTGGCGTGAAATCGTTCTGCCCCACCCGGACGTTCTGGAAGGGACCTTCCTGCAATCGGAATTTGCGGCCGACATCACCGCCGTGGCCACGGGCCAGGCTCCGCGCGAGTATCAGGACGCCCGCGCCTTCTTCGAGCGCACCTACATCACCGAAGGCATGCGTCACCTGCTAGTCTCCGTGGCTCAGCGGCTTTCCGGCCAGGGCGGCGATCCGGTCATCCAGCTCCAGACATCCTTCGGCGGCGGCAAGACCCACACCATGCTGGCTGTGTACCACCTGGCCACGCGGAACTGCTCCCTGAACGACCTGGCAGGCATCCCGCCCCTGCTGGACCGGGCAGGACTCATGAACCTGCCCCCTGCGAAGGTGGCGGTACTGGACGGCACGGCCCATGCCCCCGGCCAAGCCTGGACCCGTGGCCAGCAGACCATCCGCACCCTATGGGGTGAACTGGCCTGGCAGCTGGGCGGCGCCGACGCCTATGGACTAGTGGCCTCGGCCGACGCCAGCGGCACCTCGCCGGGCAAGGACGTCCTGCGCGCCCTGCTGGAGCGCTTTGCCCCGTGCGTGGTCCTCATGGACGAACTGGTGGCCTATATCCGCCAGTTCCCGGACGGACAGGCGTTGAGCGGCGGATCATTCGACAGCAACCTGTCCTTCGTGCAGGCCCTGACCGAAGCGGCCAAGCTGGTCCCCACATCAATCATCCTGGCCTCCCTGCCGGAGTCGGAAATCGAAGCCGGCAGCCAGCGCGGCCAAGGCGCCCTATACGCCCTGGAAAAAACCTTCGGCCGGGTCCAGGCCCTGTGGAAGCCCGTGGGAGTGGAGGAATCCTTCGAGATCGTCCGGCGCAGGCTGTTCGAGCATGTTCACGACGCGGCCAGTCGTGAAGCGGTCTGTCGCGCCTTCGCCGAGACCTACGCCGCCGAGGGGGCCAGGTTCCCAAGCATCACCCACGAAGCTCGCTATCAGGAACGCCTGCTCCAGGCCTACCCCATTCACCCTGAAGTTTTTGACCGCCTCTACGAGGACTGGAGCACCCTGGACAGCTTCCAGCGCACGCGCGGCGTCCTGAAGCTCCTGGCCCTGGTCATTTTCCGATTGTGGCAGGACAACAACCGCGACTTCATGATTCTGCCCGGCAGCATTCCCCTTTGTGACCCCAAGGTGCGCGGTGAACTGACGGCCTATCTCACCGCCACGCCGGGATGGGACGCGGTCATCGACCGTGACGTGGACAGCGACCGGGCCGAGACGACCCTGCTCGAAACCCGCGAGCCCCGCTTTGGCACCTGCAACGCCGCCCGCCGCGTGGCCCGGACCGTATTTCTTGGCAGTGCCCCTGCGGCCACGGCCCACAAACCAGGAATTAGAGGTCTGGACCGGGCGCGCATCCTGCTTGGATGCATGCAGCCGGGACAGTCCGTGTCCCTGTATGCCGATGCCCTGAGTCGTCTGGCCGACCGTCTCCATTACCTAAACGCCTCGGGTGACAGCGCCCAAGACGCGACCCGTTTCTGGTTTGATGTACGCGCCAACCTGCGCCGGGAGATGGAAGACCGTAAGAACCGGTTCAATGGCAAAAACGAGATTACCGCCAAGTTGGCCCAGGTGATCAAGGCGCTGACCAGGGGCCTTGAGGTCATGGACGGCGTGCACATCTTCACCGCTCACGGGGACGTACCCGACGACGAAGGGCTGCGCCTGGTGCTGCTGCCGCCGGATCGTTTCTACACCAAGGGGAATACCCGCGACGTGCAGGACGAGATCCTGACGTACCTTCAGTGGAACGGGGCCAAGCCCAGATACAAGGGCAACCGGCTGCTTTTCCTGGCTCCGGACCATGGTGCGTGGGGCCGCGTGCAGGACACCGTCCGCACGGCCCTAGCATGGGGTAGCATCATGGGCGATATCCAAGCCGGTCGCATCAATATCGACCGCGCCCAGGAAGCCCAGGCCAAGCGCGAGCACGACGCGGCCGAAAACGTCCTGCCCAGGGCCGTGCGGGAATGCTACAAATGGCTACTTTGCCCTGTGCTACTCCAGTCCACGGCCACCGCGCCCGAAATCGAATCCTACCCCGTGTCCACTGCAGGAAACTCCCTGCCCATGGAGATCGCGAGCATCTGCCGCGACAACGAGCTGATCATTACGGAATGGTCCCCCATCCATCTGCGGGCCAAACTCCAAGAACTGTACTGGAAAAACGATACCATCGCGGTACTGGCCCAGACTTTCTGGGAGGACAGCCAGAAATTTCTTTACCTGCCCCGCCTGCGGAGCCGCCACGTGTTGGAAAAGGCCATCAAGGCAGGAGCAGCAAGTACCGATTTTTTTGGCACAGCCTATGCCCAGCAGGATGGCGTGTTCGAAGGCTTTCAACTCGGCAGCGGCAACGTGCAGGTGGACGGAACCTTGCTCCTGATCGAACCGGGAGCGGCTCGGGCCTATGCAGACCAACTGAAGCCGATAACTACCCCGCCAAGCTACCCCACAAATCCCGGCCCGGTTGGCCCTCAAACCGGAGTCCGAGAACCTTCCCCCGGGGCACCAAGCGGAGGGACGCCGCCGACAACACCAACTTCGCCACAACCAGGACCATCAACATCGGCCGCAAAATCCTTCCACGGCTGCGCAGAGATCAGCCCTAGCGCAGCCAAGGCGCGCCTCATGGAACTGGCCGAAGAGATTATCGCAGTCCTAGGCCAAGATCCCAATGCCGAGATCCGGGTGAGTTTGGAGATACACGCGGACTTCCCTGGTGGAGCGTCAGATCAGATCAAACGAGCCGTTACGGAAAATGCCAAGATGCTGGGACTGAAGATGGCCGAGTGGGAGGTATAGTGGTCAAGCAAGAAAATGCTGAAGATTAAGAAGGTGTTGGAATATAGCCGGATTGGCACAAACTATGTGACGAGCATGTCGCGGAGTACCCGCCAACATGCAGAGTTGTTGCGATTTGGTTTATATTTACGTGGATAACGTGGGTCGCTGCGGATGGCTGTCGCGGAGCGTTGCTCTCATACTTAACTGATCTGGGACCAATTGATGGATATCGAGTTTAGATGCGTGCGTTGGGGTACAACACTGCCCGATGCTAGCACAAACAGAGCCTATCTCGTAGAAGATTCTTGGGACGATTTTAGCTACAAGACTCTTTTTGTGCTATTTGTATACGATGAAGATGGCTCGAAACATCGAATCGGTGGAGTAAAGATTGGATTTGTTGGCCAATCTACAGGGTCCCGAACAAAAATTCCCGACACTTTTAAATCACTTAACGAATCATATTTTTCATTGGGACAAGATGTCGAGTACTACAAAAATATACGCGCATTGAACACTGCATTACGTGATAGTGTTTTAAAATCTTTGAATGACATAGTCCGTGACAAAGATGCAAGGCTAATTGCGCTCGAAGAGAGTGTGACAGGAGTATCTCTCCTTCGGAGTGTCGGAAGTTCCTCAATAACAGGTCAATTCAAGAGAGTCTTGGATGGTGGGGCAGAACTCACTGATTTTGCTTTCAAATTCAACATGCCTTCAAGTCGTAAAACTGCAGGAATAACTCTGGAGTTCATTGTAAATCCAAACTCCAATCCACCTACTAATATACATGTTTTGATTGGCCGGAACGGGGTGGGCAAAACATTCATCTTGAATAGAATGGTGGAGTCTTTGGTTGGGCTACATCCTAACGCTCCAGCTTTTGAAAATAGTGTTGGATTTTCTGCTCTTCCTGACGAGTGGGGGGACATTAGTGCGGAGCCGCTATTTGCAGGAGTTGTATCTATATCATTCAGTGCATTCGACCCTTTTGAGCCCTACCCAGAGGAAAAGGATAAGTCGAAGAGAATCCCTTTCTCCTATGTCGGGCTAAAACGCATGAGTAATAGGGGTGGGAAGCGCGGAACTCTTATGAGCCGTGACATGCTTGATAATGAATTTTCAAAGAGTCTTATGAGTTGTGTGGCACTAGGCCGTTACGAGCGATGGCTTAACGCAATTGAAAGCTTGGAATCAGATCCGCTATTTAGCGATCTGATGCTGCGGGAGAAACTTGCGGAGGATGTCAACAATTTGCAGAGGGAGGCAAGGCAAATATTTCGAAAGCTAAGTTCAGGCCATGCCGTAGTACTGCTCGCTACGACAAAACTTGTTGAAAAAGTAGAAGAAAAAACTTTAGTTATTGTTGATGAGCCAGAGGGCCACTTGCATCCACCTCTTCTTGCTGCATTTATAAGGGCGATTTCGGATTTGCTGACCCACAGAAATGGCGTAGCCATTGTTGCGACGCATTCTCCCGTCGTGTTGCAAGAGGTGCCAAAGGATTGCGTATGGAAGATTTCGCGTGTTGGGTTTATGGCTAACGCGCAACGGCCTGAAATTGAAACGTTTGGAGAGAATGTTGGGATTCTGACGCGGGAGAGTTTTGGCCTTGAACTGACAAAGTCTGGATACTATCGTTTAGTGTCTCGCGCTGTTAAGAGGGAGCCGGATTACAAGAAAGTGCTTCGTCGGTTTGAGCAAAAATTGGGGTTAGAGGCGAAGGCAATCGTCAGAGCCCTGGTAGCAAAAGAGAACTCAGATCGATGAGATCTTTGCCGAAACCTAATCAAGACCCTGTAGAAACATTCGAGTTGTGCATTTCTCGGATTCAAGATCATGAGTTAAAAAGAAGACTTGAATCCATTCGTGATGAAATTAGGCGCGCAGCGACGGAGTGAAAGCAATGTGGAGAGGCTCTTTGCTTTCATGGGATGGGCAAGCATGATCAAGTTGGTGGCGTCCCGTCAAAAGTGCTGGAGAAAGTCTACACCTCAAGGATGGTTGGCAAGAAATCCCCGGGTCGTAAGGTTTATGATCATCTAAGATCTTCGGCACCTCAAAATCTTTGTCCTTTTTGCGCCCAACGTGTTGTTGCGACTTTGGATCACTATCTGCCAAAAAGTGATTTTCCGTCGTTGGTTGTTGTGCCAAATAATTTAGTGCCATCTTGTCGAGACTGTAACTCATCTAAGCTGACTTATATTGCCACGGCTGAATCGGAGCAACTGCTCCATCCTTATTTTGATAATTTTTCTGAAAATCAATGGCTATTTGCAGAGTTGGTAGAAGGTTCTCCAGTTGCGCTTGACTATTTCGTACAGCAAACAGAGGGTATTACCGATACGCAATTTATTCGTTTAAAAAATAATTTTTCTGTACTAGGATTGGGTGAGTTATATGCTTCTCACGCAGCGGCAGAGTTGGCAAACATTCATTTTCAGCTTACAGAAATCCTAGAAGCTGGTGGCCCTGAAGACGTCAGAAAGCACTTATTGCAGGCCTATCGATCTCGGTGTCAGGCACATATAAATTCTTGGCAAACAGCATTATACCAAGCAATCAGTCATAACAATTGGTTCTACGAAGGGGGGTTCTGCGAAATAGGCTAAGACAGGTAGGCGTAACGTGTTTAACTATTTATAAAGACTACAAATTTGCCTCTATCTACACTCTTTGCAATCATTCAATAGTCGTATCTTCTTATAATTTTACACTGTCAAGCTGGATGTTCCCATTCAAGACTTTTTTCAGATTGTTAATCAAATTAATTCAGTTATATATTACTACTTTGAAGGCCTCTAGAAATTCCGCCTGCAATACGTATGTGCGTGCATTATGAGGCACGCTTGCATTTTGCGGCCAACAAAGGAGTGATTATGCACAATCAAAATTATTGTTCTTCAGAAACAACCAAGCTGGCCAATGCCCTGATTCAGGTTCAACGATCCTTGCAGCCTGCGACTAAAGACCGTCTCAATCCCTTCACCCATTCAAATTACGCCACCTTGAACAGCGTCATGGATTCGTGCCGAGACGCGCTGCTCACAAACGGCATCTGGCTCACCCAGTACCCGGTACCCGCCGAGCCAGGACACCTTGGCCTGGTCACAAAGCTGGTCCACGCCGAATCCGGGCAGTGGCAGTCGTCACACGCGGTTGTCCCCTTGCCCAAGAACGATCCCCAGGGCTTGGGAATAGCCATGACCTACATCCGGCGCTACTCCATTTCCGCCATGCTCGGCATCGTGACCGAGGAAGATACCGATGGAAACCTGCCCAAGGACTCCGGCAAGGGTGGACCGCGTCAGAAAAGGGCTCCCGCCATGCAGAATTCTGGAGCTTCGTCTCCCTATCCTCCCGGCCGATCACAGCCAGCTCAACTCCCAAAACTCGACGGCATCACCTATCAGGAAATCACCGCCACCGGTGGGCAGGTGTGCATCGTGGCCACCGGCAACACCCAGGCAAAGAAGGAACTCCTGGCCGGCGCCGGCTTCAAATGGAATCCTCAACGCAAGATGTGGTGGAAATATGCGCAGGCATCATGAAAATTACGACACTAAACACAAGCGAAGGCTGCTCCACTCGGGCAGCCTTCGTCTTTTTGGAGGGTAGGCAATGCCTGCACAAACTCATGAGGAGAGGACTCAAGGGCTTATGGCGCTTTTAGCCAGGGGGCTTGTGGAAACGTCGGCTCAAAGAACCGCGTCATCATTGGGAGACCGAAGTCAGTACATCGGCATGTCGGACATAGGTCGCGCCCTAGAGTGCCCACGTGCAGCGGTGGGGCGCAAGCTCTTCGGGAATGGTGACGACCTTGTACATCAGCACGACCTTTCGTCGCTGCTAGCCAGGCAACTGCGCCTGCAGCGTGGGCATTGGTTCGAAGCGGGTATTGCCCAAGTCTTCCGGCAGCAGCGCCTGCCTTTGATCGAACAACTCGAAATCGTGACGAGTCACCACGGGGTACCGATCAGGGCGCACTTGGACTTTGTATTTGCAAGCACAGTAGGACAGCCCACGGTCCGGATTTTGGAGCTTAAAAGCTGCGAAAAATTGCCCAAGACACTGTATTCTTCTTACGCAATTCAGGTTTATGGCCAAGTCGGGCTTCTGCGTGATCTTTGGGACCAACCGGCATTTGGCGTCCATGGTGAATTGCATAGGCTGGGGTGTGCCGGGCTCACGTTCCCGCAGCTTTGCAGGGAGAGGTTTGGCATCGAAATGCCAGTCCGTCCTTCAGAGGTCGACATCGAGGCCTGGGTGCTGTGCCTGTCCATGTCTGATGCCAAGGCGTTTGGACCATACCTGCCAGACGACACCATGCTGGCCCTCTGTCTCAAGAAAGCCGAGGAGTTATGGCACGAATTCTACGCGTCGAAGGTAAGTGGTGGCGACCTCGACGGTCTAGTAACTGCCCAAGGATTCCATCCCCTGTGCTCGTGGTGCGAATTCAACGCCGATTGTCCGAAATTCGATGGGATCGACCAACCGCAGTGGAGCGACACGCTGGACCAGCTCAAGGATTTGAAGGCCAGACATGGCGAGCTTGAAGTCGAGATATCGGAAATCGAGGAGGGGCTCAGGACCGCCTATGCACTGAGCGATGTCGGTGGGGCCTGGATCAACGCGGGGAGTCATCGGTTCCGAGTCTCGGCTCAAAATGGCAGGCGCACTCTGAACAAGGAGCAATTGCGCTTGGAACTTATGGCTGTCCTGGGTGAGGAGAAGGCGGACGCGATCATCGCCAGATGCGAATTGGAGGGAAAGCCCTTCGACCGGCTGGCCGTCAGCAGAATCAACAAGCGTTCGTAGTTCGGTAAATTATCAATCAGCAGATCCCGGCTACCCGTAACAGGGCGGCCGGGATTTGTATTTTATGGAGCAAAGCATGAAGAACACCATTCACGACGAACTCGAAAAACTCCAGGCCGTGGAACTGGATGCAGGCACAGTCTTCAGCGGGAGCCCTTCGGGCAGGATCATCCGGGGCTATGCCAGCCCCTGCAGCTACACGCCGACGGCGGATCCCGGCTACATCTTCCACGAGACAAGCCGTGACATCGCGGTCTGGCTCATGAACATTTCTGACCCGCTGTATGTCTTCGGTCCCACAGGTAGTGGGAAAACGAGCGCCATCAAGCAACTCGCCTCCAGGCTCAACTATCCCGTCTTCGAGGTCACAGGGCACAGCCGACTGGAGTTCCCCGATCTGGTGGGGCACCTGTCGGTTCGCAACGGCAGCATGGAATACGAATACGGTCCCTTGGCCCTGGCCATGAAATATGGCGGGTTGTTCCTCCTCAATGAGCTCGACCTTCTCGAACCGGCTACGGCCACCGGTTTGAACGGCGTGCTTGACGGCGAGGCGCTGTGCATCGCGGAGAATGGCGGGGAACTCATCATCCCACACCCCATGTTCCGTTTCGCAGCCACGGCCAACACCAATGGAGGATCCGACGAGACGGGTCTTTATCAAGGCACACTTCGGCAGAATCTCGCCTTTCTGGATCGTTTCTGGCTGTGCGAGATGGGGTATCCTGCACGCGACGCCGAGGAGAAACTCCTGGGCGGATGCTGTCCCAAACTTCCCGAAACGATCCGCAAGAAAATGGTCGAGTATGCAAACGAAGTCCGCAGGCTTTTCATGGGTGAGGCCGGCGTCGGTATCGCCAACAGTATCGAGGTCACGTTCTCGACCCGGACCCTTCTTCGCTGGGCCGATTTGACCGTGCGTTTTCAGCCCCTGTCCAGGCAGGGAGTGCAGCCTGTGACCTACGCCTTGGACCGCGCACTAGGCTTTCGCGCCACCAGGGAAACCAGGGCCATGCTTCATGAGCTCGCTCAGCGCGTCTTCCCGCAGTCCATGGGGGAGTAGAGAGGAGTGCCGCTGCTGAAACGCAAAAAGATGCGACCACTCCCGACGACCTGACCAAAGTGCGCCAATCTATGACCTCGGTCCTGCAGGCCATGGCTGCCAATCCCTCCTACCTGTCCAACTGCGCCCACCCTCCATCCGTTCTCCTGGAAAAATCCACGCCACATGGCGGCAAGTTCTGGAAAGCCGTGTCCCATCCAA